>Ga0310123_10000338_pt1 | contig 42219 bp, 38 predicted proteins | sample CB6_AW_1057_MG_FD_203505 | JGI IMG/M metagenome (GOLD analysis project Ga0310123, IMG submission 203505) | Marine microbial communities from Western Arctic Ocean, Canada - CB6_AW_1057 | ecosystem: Environmental > Aquatic > Marine > Oceanic | place: Canada: Western Arctic Ocean | collected... | reverse complement strand
GTCGCGCATCATCATTTCGGAATAGTCGAAATTGTCAGACGACAGAAAACGCTACGCCTACTTTCACGCCTGGTTTGGCTGGTGGGGCCTGCTCGTGTTTGTGGCTCTGGGCCTGTTGCTTGAAATAATGCACGGATTGAAGATCGACTTCTATCTCAACGTCGATCACGAGGTGCGTCGTCTGGTCTGGCGACTGGCCCATGCGCACGGCGGGCTGATCTCAGTGGTGCACATTGGTTTTGCTGCCACCATTGCCACTCTGCCGGCGATTCAGTTCGGGCGTCGCATGAGACTGGCATCGACTTGCCTTGTGTCATCCACGATTCTGCTTCCCGGCGGTTTTTTTGCGGGCGGGTTCGGGCTCCACGGCGGCGATCCAGGGATCGGGATTTTCCTGGTTCCACCAGGCGGATTACTGTTGTTTGTTGCGATCCTGTTCGTCGCTCTGGGAGTCTCGCGACATGGACCAGACAAAACTATCCAGTCGTAAGACGTGATTGCTCTGCGGCTGGCTGAAGCGTTGCCGTCGTGGCAACCAGGCTTTCGACCCTGGACACTCTTTGGACTCCGTCGGTCCCGAAAACGGTCGCCGGAGAGTGTTGCGTGGCGGCAGTTGGTTCCTCAACGCGCGGCGCGCGGTCTGCCAGTCTCGATGGCCTTGAAGAGCTGGAAGGTGGCGCATGTTGGAACCGCGAGTTGCTGTGATGAGGATGCGGCATAGAATTAGGCCAGATGAAATCTTCCTGTTTCAGTTTGATGAAGAGTTCACACAGTTTGAAGTCGTCGCCTACGGTCCAATCAAGACGGACTTCACGTTAGGGTGAAGGATCGACTAAGGGCACCGCTGGATCTCAAACCATTCCCAATGTTTGAAGCATTCAGAGGAAGGGCGACAGGCGTCTGAGGATGTTGGTCGAACTGCGTGACAGTCAGATCGATGAAATGCACGAGCGCCTGTGGGCTATGGGTAACGAACCGAAGATTGGACCGTTTCTGTAACACCTCTTAATTTCTCAGATATCAACAGGGCAGCGGTTGACGTTTATGAAACAGAGCCACTGCCGCCGGATCAGTCGTTTCGATACCCGAATAACGTAGTCCTGACGGGCCATACGGGTTATGTTATTCGCGAGAATTTTGTGCACGGGTACGGCGAGGTCATAGAGGGTGTGCTCGCCTAGCCGGCCGGAACGCCTTTGCCGCTCTTGAACTGAAGCAGTGATCGGGAGGGTTAAATGATCGGGTTGGCTGCCCTGAAGGCAATCACGTTCGATGTATTCGGGACAGTCGTTGACTGGCGGACCGGTATAGCGGGGGAAGTTGAGACCTTGGCCGCCGAAAAGAAATTCGTGGTTGATGGCGAGCTTTTTGCTGACGCTTGGCGCGGTCTCTATCAACCTTCGATGACCAGGGTTCGAGATGGAGAAATCGCGTGGACTGTACTTGATGACCTGCACAGAATGAATCTATTGCAGGTGTTAGAGACGTTTGAGGTCGATCAGTTGTCAGACGACGAAATCGAGCACTTGAATCGGGCGTGGCATCGACTTGACCCATGGCCAGATGCTATTGCTGGACTGCAACGTTTGAAACAGCGCTACATTGTCGCGGCGTTATCCAACGGCAACGTGTCTCTGATCCTCAATATGGCGAAATTAACCGGTCTGCCTTGGGATATGGTGTTAGGCGCAGAGATTGCCGGCCATTACAAGCCACAACCTGAGGCCTATTTGAGGTCGGCAGAAATCCTGGGACTGGAGCCGGAAGAATGCATGCTGGTGGCCGCTCATAATGGTGATCTCGTAGCTGCTGCAAGATGTGGTTTTCAAACGGATTTTGTGCCACGAGAGTGCGAGTATGGGCCAGGACAAACCACTGACTTGGTCGCGGAGAACGATTATGACTTGGTGGCTGGGGATTTTATAGAGCTGTCGCAGATGTTGGGTTGCTAGGCAATCAGTAATCGTTCTAGAAGTCGGAATGGGGTCGGCGGGATGGCAGTGGCGATATGGATCCGAGTTGACGATCGAACGCGATGCGGACTTGGAGCAACCGGAGGCGGCGAAGTGAATCGTCAGGTGACAAACTGCCTGCCAGCGAATCCATGACTTCGACGAATGCCCGAACGTCACCCGCGTGCCATTGATGCTCTGACTGTGGCTGTACGTCACTGTCAGCCAGTTTCTGTTTGACGGCACCCAGGTGTGTCAGGATTGCGTGCATTGAGGCAAGAGCCATGTCGTAATCTCCGGCGAGGATGGCGGCCTTTACTCGAAGATTCATCAGTTGAGGCACCGGGCGAAGCGGGACGACCCTGTCAATGATATCGATGGCTTCGCGCCCGAGCCGGCCTGGATCGCGTTGTCCCATGATCAGCGCGCCACCATGAATCCAGAGAATGACCGGACGAACCTCTTTATCATCCGGACGATATACGTCGGCCAGAATCCTGTGCCCATCGACTTCGCGATAAGCAACCGTCGATTTCTTCATTCCCGGCTGAGCCACAACGAAATGCGAATTGATGGCGATGACAGTGACCGCCACTTTAATCGCAGGCGCAATGTTGAAATATCCGATCACAATTCGGTGCCCCCACGTTTCTCGGAATATGACCCGCACAATCACATTGTAATTGGCGCGGGCGTCCGGCGAATGCTGGCGGGCCGTCGTGGCCAATAAATGTTTTGACACCATAACGCCAGGAGGCAAGCGTTTACAGAGTGCTGCGGCGATAAAGAACCCGCTGGCTCATGCTTCCGCCAGTTCGGTTGTTACTCCCATTTTTTGCTCGAACTTGTGGAAAAAACTACACGTGTGAAGTGAGGTTCTCTGGCCTCAACCCTGCCAGGAATCCCCTGCAGCAGCATCACCCTGTTCAATGAGTGATTGCCTCACGTCGTGTAACAGGTCCCGACAATCAGTAATCAGTGCTCTGATTTGGTTCCATCGGGATTCTTCTGCAAACCCTGAGATATACCTGGGCCTGCCGCTTTGTCCTCCGTCGGGTGAAAGCCAGTGGCGCTAAAGCTGACGAACAGAACCATGTTGTGATACTCAGTGCTGCGAGGCCGGTAGGTTTGGGCGCTGCTCCCCGCTGGCGCCAGGAGCCGGGTGGTTCTCAGGTCCTCTTTGGTACCCCAGTTGACCTCCTTCTTCGACGAGCTCGGCTCATACTGCTACTCTGCAATTCTGTCGTTCTCTGGGATGTCGAATGTCCGTCATAAGTCTGCACGTCTCTTACTCGACGCGTGACGAAACAACGACTTACGTGGACAATCAGGCAATGAGAGATTTCGAAGGCAGCCCCTCTCCCCGTGAGAGAATGTCAGCGTGTCGTAAAATTGCACACAATTCACATATTCACCGACCCGGCAGGCAAAGGCGAGACGACGATGAGTCAGCACAAAGAATTCGACTACGATGCGCTTCCCTCGGGCAGCAAGGAATCTTATCGCATGACGGTGATCGTGAAAGAAGCGGGTGACCTTGTCGATATGGTCACAATGATCGCCGGCGACTTGCCAACACGCGAGAGCATTCAGAGTGAAATCGAAAGTCGATTTCGAGACGGGACTCTCTCCGTCCCCGTACTTGCCGTTCGCGGAGCTCGTCCTGGAAAGACGCTTGTTGCCACGGCTGGTGTTCACGGCGATGAATACGAAGGGATGGAGGCGATTCATCGGACCTTCGGTGCCCTCGATCCGTCCTCGATGTCCGGGACCTTCGTGGCGGTTCCCGTTGTAACACTTCCTGCGTTCTGGATGGCGTGCCGAGTCAACCCGCTTGACTCTCGAAACATGGCGAGGGTCTTCCCGGGCTCTGCGGAGGGCAGCGCCAGCGAGCGCCTCGCCTCGCGACTTCTCGATCGAGTATTGCGGCATGCCAGCCTCTATATTGATCTGCACAGTGCCGGACGCGGTTCTCATTGGGTGACGATGTGCGGATTCTCCTCTCAGGAGGCGAGCCACACGGAAACGGCCCGCGCGGCAGCAAAGTGTTTCGGGGCTCCGGTCATCTGGGAGCACCCCTACGACCCAAACACTCGAGGCCGCACTCTCAACGCCACGAACGATCTGGGCATTCCGTCCCTGTACACCGAGGCGCACGGCGGTGGCCATGCGCGTCCGGACGATGTTGAGTGTTATACACGCGGCTTGGCCAATCTGCTGCGATTCCTGAAAATCGCCGAGCTGCCGTCGGCGGGACTGCCGGAACCGTATGAGCCCCTGGAGGTCTGCGGAAATGGCAATACAGATACGGCCATCAACGTCTCAAATTCGGGTCTGCTATGGCTGCAGGTTAAACCAGGAGACCACGTCTGTGCGGGTCAGAAGCTCGCATTCGTTCGGGATCTGGACGGCCAGGTCGTCGAAGAAATCGTGAGCCCTCAGGACGCGTTTGTCGTGGGAATCAGGGCCATGCCGCGGGTTTTCGTCGGCGACAGCGTGGCAATTCTGACCTGACATCTCCTTACCCAATGCCGTTATGCACAGCCCATCCCACTTCCAGCAGCCATCGCGGGTCGACTCAGGGGGTGTGACGGTGTGATTACCGTAAGTACACCGGCCGCAAGACCCCGCTCTACTTAAACTGGTCGCCGCTCGCCGTGTTAGCTGACGCCGCACAGACCAATGCTGGCTCGACTTCAATTTCATACTGAATAACCAGTCAGCCGGGCGTGGGAGACGTAACGGCAACCGGTCATCCGGATCACATGGTCGGCCGCACATTCGAACCGCTCAACGGCTCGCAGCCGCAGCCAGTCGATGGGGGCACCCGTCAGTCAGCTAAATACATCTCATATCTGACCAGACCATTCCCGTTGAGCAAATACGAACTGGGATCCCTCGTTTGCTCAGAATGTTTACGCATACAACTCAGCCACCGGGTTGCCCAAATAGACGGGATGGGGACGTCCACCGATATCGTGGTAAGTGGAATCCTGTGGAATCCCCAATGCGTCAAAGATTGTGGCTGCGACATCTTCGGGTGTTTTGGGGCACTCATAAGGGTGACCACCTATGCGATCCGAGGAACCGACAATGTTTCCACCGGTGATCCCCCCTCCCGCAAATAGTACCGTTTGCAACGCACCCCAGTGGTCACGACCGGGACGGCGTCCCAAAGGTGAAGAAAGGTGTGGCGTCCGGCCGAACTCCCCACACATGACCACTAAGGTCTCATCTAACAACCCGCGCTGTTGCAAATCCTCGAGGAACGACGAGACAGCCAGGTCCATCGGTGGCAAGAGAGAATCCTTCAGGAGTGGAAACGCACGGCGATGCAGATCCCATGTTCCATTGCGGCCCAACGAGACCTGGATCATGTTCACACCCGCCTCCAACAGGCGTCGTGTGAGCAGCAATGACCAGCCAAATTTGTTGCGACCATAATTATCCTGAACATCGTCCGGTTCGGTGAATCCATTCAGCGCCTTTTGCACCTGAGATGACGTCACCATTGACGCGGCCTGGGTACGAAACCAGTCATGTGCCAGAGCTTCCGGACCAGTAATTCGCCGCAAGCTCCGTCGTTCCAGCGAATCCAGGAGCGATAATCTATGGTCCAGCCTTTGTCGGTTTGACCCCCTTGGAAAGTTCATGGAGGTCACGGCGAAGACCGGACCGGAGGCAGTGTGATCGTGTTGCAGGCCGAAGGCGAAGACCGCGTCGTCGTCACCGTCATCAAAGCAGTTCGGGCAGGCACCCCAACCCAAACACTTGGACGCGGCCTGCACCAGCCAGGGATCATGCTGTCTCCCTAATCTTCCCCCTTGCTGGCCCGGCACGATTTGGCCGGTGCCACTGCCACGTCCGACGTACTCCGGCAAGACTGCTGATCCCGGCAGATGATCGGCTCCTGGTCGAAAGTATCCCGCCAAAGAGACGATGCCCGGGGCATCATTCGTATCCGGCTTTTTGTTTTCAGGCGTGATGGCCGGCACACGCGTGTCGCCCGACGTCATGATCGTGGTGCCGGCAATGTGATCATTGCTATGATGGTGCACGGAGCGCAACAATGCGATTTTGCCGGCCTGTTGTGCTAACAACGGCAGGTGCTCGCAGAAGAGCATCCCCGGAACCGTTGTTTCAATTGCCGTGAACTCTCCTCTCACCGCTGCAGTTGCCATTGGTTTGGGGTCGAACGTCTCGTGCTGCGGCGGACCACCGGGCAGGAATATATAAACGACCTTCTTGGCTGGCGGGGCCGTCGTCATGTCAGCATGAACGCGAAAGCGCGTGACATCCTGCATGGTGACACCCAACAGCCCGATCGCCCCACTTTGGATGATCTCTCGACGGCTGACCTTGGGGTGGACCAGGAATGAGCCGGTTGTGGTCATGGGCGACCTCCAGCGCTGGAAGCGAAAACTCCGTACGTCGAGTGTTCTGAAAGACTATTGCACGTTTACTTTATATTATACCTACAGAATGCGTCGACTCAGTCTAATCAGTTCGATGATGAATTATGGCTCTCGTTTTGACAAATTCATGCTCCGTATTGACAATCGCATTCAGGCAGTATCGAAACCTCTTTAGTCGGAAGTGCACGATGACTGATCAGGAAGCAATCCAGGGTGACTGGGTTTCGGTTGCACCGAGTATGCCGGGATACCAGATTCCCATCAGTTCGGAACTGATAGGATCCAAGCTCCGATATCAGCTCCAGCCCAACAGCGTTCCCAAGCAGATTTTCATCGAACATCGTGATCCAGGTGGCCGAACACACTCGTCAGCACACGGGGTCTACGAGTTGTCCGGTGATCTGCTCACCGTCCGATGGACGTTTTCCGGCGGATTGCCTTCTGAGTCCCTTAAAACAACCGACAAGGGAAGCTCGGTCCTGCATCTCCGACGCGTTGTTTGAGAGGCCCACAGGTCATTATCGCTCACCTTGAGTCTTGGTTCGTGGAACGTCCAAATTGTCCGTCACGAGACCGCTTAACGATTGGTGATCAACAGGTTCCTTTACAACGTCGTCGATCACATTGTTGGCGAACAGGACATGCTGACTGGGCAGATTGCCAGAAACCGCCGGTGTGCTAAGCCCGGAAAAAATGTTACCGCATACCGTCACGCTCTTCGTTCCTTCCAGGACCAGACCACTGGCAGGCTCCTCGTTCTTGTGGCGTTGCTCACCTCCAGCACCTAAGAAGCTGTTGGAAAAGTTGTTCCCCGTTACGGTAATCCGTCCGCTCATTGGTCCGATGCGAAGCGCGTCTCGCCTGACCAGCGTAAAGGTGTTGCCGCTCACAGCACAGCCATGAGCATGCCGCAGGTCGATCCCACCGCTCTCGTTGTGCGCGATGACGTTCGCACTCAAGGTGATTCCGTAGCAGTTCCGATCGAGGACGACGGCCGTTCCCTTGCATTCTTCGATCATATTCCCTGATAAAACCGACCCATATGTGTCCTCAATCACAACACCATCGCCGAGATGGTCATCGAGATTGTTGCCGGTCATGCACAGATTGTAGCTGTCCAAACACCGCAGGGCGTCCTGGTTCTCCTCGAACTGGTTGGCGGACACGACGATATCATGGCATCGCGTGAGGTACAGTCCGGTCCCTCTGTTGTAAGTAATCAATGAGTTGCACACGCGCGGGTCTTCGTAAGCATGATCTAGGTGAATGCCATCACCTCCGTTCTCAGTCACCGTTACTCCGTTGATGTAGAGCTCGTTGACGTCTTTCGCCATGATCCCGTGTCCACTCTGCTCATTTCCCGAGAGGCGAAAATCTGACAGGGTCACACGCCATTGGAGTTCACTGACATCTGGCCGGTCAACCGGAGGCCTGAGAACCAGCCCCGGTTTGCCGTCTGTGTTCATATTCCTGATGTGACTGGCTGTTCCACAGCCCTGAATCAAGACGTCGTGTTGCGTGACGACAATTGGCTCGAAGATTTCGAACGTTCCTGCAGGAAGCAAGACCTTTCCTCCCTCCGGAGGCAGAGCATCGAAGGCTGCCTGCAAGCTCCGGAACTGATCCGCCCGAATTGTGGGTCTGGATCCTGGTAGACGCTCTGGTTCGGACTCGCTGCTGGCAGCCTGAAACAGTGTGCCTGACGCGAATACAAAGCTGCATATGGCGGAACCGGCAACCAAAACTGGAGTGTGACCCATGATGTCCTCGAGGGTAACTGGGAGAACGGAAAATATTCAAAGGGACGACTGTGGCGTTGAACGGAGTCGGATGAAGCGAACCTTTCCAGTTTGAACCGCCCTGTTCATTTCACGGCCGGCATTTCCTGAATCCAACGCCGCAGTAAAGAGACCGCCTCGCTATCGACTCGGCTTGTCGCGAGTTGCGGCATACGTCCCTTGCCCGTCGTGGACATCCGGTGCAGCACGAGTGACCGTTCCGGTGCACCGGGAACGATCAGCCTTGCGCTGTTCAGGCCCAACGTATCGTGCAGTGGTCGTACATTGAGCATGTTGGTCTCACTTAACGGCAAATGGGCCAGCAGTTTGAATTCGGAATTCCCGCCCCCCTTGTACCGATGACAGTGTGCGCAGTTGGCGTGCAGATAGGATCGCGCCCGTTTTTGAATTGAGACGCTCCCATCCTCAATCGGCCAAAGTCTGGGAAGATCATCCGACGATTCCGCCAATGGATCGGCAAACAGTCCGAGGGCTTGAAACTTCGTAAGCTGATTCGTGATCCCATTTCCATCATCGCACGTTCGATTGATTTGGGCTGTATTGATGCCGATCACCCTGTAAGAACCGTTGTGGCAAAGGCGACAGTCAGCTCGACTGGGAAAGTACCACACCTGCGTCCGCGTTTGGCCCGGTGTGCCTGCATCCCGAATGGTGTACGATTGCTCAAGTGGTCCCGGTCCGAGGAGTTCGGCGTCAGTTTGCTCGTCGTTCCAGAGATACGTATACCCGGCCCAATTCTTTCCCTGAAACGTGAGAATTCGCGTCTCTATGCGACGACGACTCTCAGCATTGCCCTGCTCCATTTCCAGAGAAAACGTCTTTACCAGCACCGTCCTGTCGGGAAACGTCCAGGGGGCGTCGCGTTGATAAGTCATTGTGCTGTGACCGGGCAGCGCCAAGAGCCGGTCTTTCGCTGCGCCATCGGACCACAGCGGCACGTTCACGGTGTAAGGGACAACGCCCGGCGCCGGCCTGTGATCGGTGACCGATGCAAACAGTCCGGTCTCGGTCAGTTTGCGGGGAAAGGGGTGTGGTTGCTCATTCGGTTTGGCGGGCTGCAGTTCGTAAATCCGCTCGTCTTCGTAAGTCAGCAAATACAGTTCGCCCTCGTGATCTTCTGCAAAGCCGACGATATCGACGTCGGTCTGTGCCAACTGTCTTCGCAGACTTGGTATCTTTCCTTCAGATCTCAGTCCCCAAACGCGGCCGGTTTCGTAATCGGCAAACAAGTAGAGGCCGTACAGATCGGGATAACGCGTACCGCGGTAAACGAACCCTCCGGTAACGGAACGGCCCTCGTGGTGCTGATAAGCAGTGGCCGGAGAAATAATCGGAGTCGGACCCTGTTGGCGTTTGGGACGGAACCGCTGTGGCCCCTCCATAATGCTCCAGCCGTAGTTTCCTCCTCGCTCAACTCGGTACACCATCTCCCATAATTGTTGGCCGACGTCACCCGCCCACAGATCGCCCGTTTCCCGATCAAAACTGAATTTCCACGGCTGTCGGAAGCCATATGCCCAGATTTCCGGCCGCGCTCCAGGCATTTGCAGGAACGGGTTGTCTTCCGGAATGGCGTAAGACTTCGCTGAGTGGGTGCCATCCACGTCAATACGAAGAATTGATGCCAACAAGTCACCCAGATATTGACCGGTGTTGTGCATGTCGTTGGCATTGCCGCCATCTCCGACACCGATGTAGAGGAAACCATCCGGACCAAATTTCAGGCAGCCCCCGTCATGTCCATTTGATGGAAACTCCAATATGACGTGTTCACTGGCGGGGTCGATGACGAACGGTAGTTCAGAGCTTGCCTGGAATCGGGCGATGCGTGTCCGCGGTGGTTCCGGTTTTCTTTCGGTAATGAACAGAAAAACGAACCGGTTCTCAGTGAATCCCGGATGAAAGGCCATTCCATAAATCTCGCGTCCGAGATCGAGAATCACATCGGCCACCTTAACATTGTGATCAGGAGCCAGTGAATAGACTTGCCCCTTGCGTGACCCGACAAAGAAACGGTTTGTTCCGGGCGCGGTGGTCAGAACGGTCGGCTGGGTGAATCGCAGATTCGGGAAAGCAGCTTTCAATTCGTAGGGAGCGGACGGCTCAGGAGCCCCGATTACGCGCGACGATGTCCACGGAACGCGTCCAGTTGTCGTGGAAAGAACGCCGTCATTCCCCAGTACGGCTCCACAAAAAATGAACCCTGCGAATCCGCAAAGAGAAGTCAGCATCACTCGCCAGGTGCGCAGAGTTCCGTCCATGACGCACCTCTCGCGTCGCACCAGTTGGTTCGCAGCTCCACAAAAACGACGCATTAAGGGGGTGCTCGCTGATTTCAGCCGACGTGTTATCGTACCGATATCTGGCGTGTCCTGTTAGCCAACTGGTGAGAAAGAACAGGAAATCCGTTGGTAGACAGCTGGGGTTGTACCACCGAATCGCTTGACGATGATGGTAGCTTTGAGTTTGCCGATTTGTACGATCCTGCAAGTGAGCTGCCGGTACTGACAGAGAGATAGAAGGTAACCCGAACAGAAAAGGCCGAGACATTGAACAGCATTAACAACGCGCAACTGTTCCGGCAACGTATGCAGGCCGGAGAAACGCTTATCGGCATGGGCGTGACTTTTTCCGATCCCGCGGTTTGCGAGTTGATTGCTGAGGCGGGCTACGACTTCTCCTGGATCGACATGGAGCATGGCGCTATCGGGATCGAGAGCGCGCTGCAGATGGTGATGGCTCATCGCGGTACGAATACCGCACCATTCATCCGTGTTCAGTGGAATGACATCAACGTCATAAAACCGGTAGTGGACCTTGGTCCTGCCGGCATCGTTGTGCCGCAGGTTAATTCCGCGGAAGAGGCCGAAGCCGCTGTGCAGGCGTGCCGCTATCCTCCCCGCGGTGTCCGAGGCTACGGCCCGCGGCGTGGTACCGGCTACGGAGCGGTCTCACAACCGGATTTTCTCGAGCAAGTTACTGACGAACCGATCGTGGCAATTCAAATTGAGCACAAGGATGCTGTCGCTAACCTGGATGAGATACTGGAAGTGTCCGGTGTTGATATCTTTTGTTTGGGTCTAAACGATCTCTCAGGGTCTTTTGGTAAGCTCGGTCAACACCAGGATCCCGAGGTAGTCAGTGCCGTTGAAGAGGTTGCGGCAAAAGTAAGCAAGAGCGACCGGATTTTAGGGATCTCGACCTTCTACTCTCGTGAGACTTACGCTCGCTGGTCCTCGCTCGGGGTTCGCTGGCTCAACCTCAATGTGGATTTTGCGAACCTATATCGCGCTGGCCGTGAGGTTGTCGAAGCAGTTCGAGGGTAACTGCTCATCCGTTGACTGCTCCGATTGAGCTGTCAGCCGCGGTGCAGCAGACCGCCGCGTAGTTCTCAGCTTCAACGTGATTCTTGTCGATCCGGACAGCTACAGTGGCGACGTTGGTAAGATCGCGGCACGCCGCTGTACGTTTGTCGACGATCCGGAGACTCACGCAGGCAGAGTTGGAACTGGTTCGAAGGAAACGTGTGCCTCACCCGACTAAATTCCTGCCACAATCCAATGTCCCCGGCTACAAGATAATGGATTGAAGAGGGAATCGACATTGTTTGGCGACCATGCGTGCGATCAATTCGCTTCAGGAGCGGAGTGCTCGTGCGCGGGACACCGGTCACAGCCGTATCACTTTCCGCGCGGACAGACTTTGTGCCCGAAACGTTGCGGCAGCGGCATGGCGACCCTGGTGATCAGTCGTCGATTGCCGCGTCAGCTGCGCAGATGAGCGCATGGGCATCGGCACTGGTTTCAGCATCGCGCAAGTTCAGCACAAAGTCGGGAAGTTGCATGAGCCGACCGATCCGTGCAAGGACCTGCAGGTGGGTCTGTGAATCACGTGCAAGTACCAGAAAGAACATATCTGTGAGCATTCGTCTGGGAGCTCCGAATGGAATCCCGGACAATGTTCGCCCGAAGGCGATGACAGAATTGCTGAGAACATCCGGAAGTGGATTGCGAGGGTGGGGAATGGCAAGTCCGTTTTCCAAGCCCGTTGACATCACCGTCTCGCGCTGTCGGACCGCATCCAGCACGGCGGCCGGTTCCAGAATCTGCCAGGTGCGGCCTGCTACCTCCACCAGTGACTGAATTGTTGATGGTTTGGTACCTGCGTCGAGAGGCACCTGGACGGTTTCCGGACTGATGAGCTGTGAGATCGGCGAACCGGGATTCAGATCGGCGGACTGCTGCATACGTTCCACTCGGGCCAATCCCTGGTCGTCGAGATCCCGTAGTTCCGTTTCCAGCCACTGAGTGATTTCCTGACGGTTAAACCTCCATTTTCCTGCCACTCGACGACCGGGAATGCGACCGCGGCTGACCATGCGTTCAACGTCCCGGCGTCCTCGGCCGAGTTGTGTCATAAGTTCATCAATCGTCATAAAATCATGTGACATGTATCGTTTCAAAGGCTTCGTGCAGCCAGATGGAAGAGAGAACTCATCAACTGCAGTGATTCAAATGGGAACCGAAAACCTGATATCGGTGCCGGTTGATCCTGACTTTACCGAGGAAAAGACACGGAACAGAACCAGTTTGTGCTGGAAATCTGCAGCAGGTGGCAGAATCTCACTGCGTGTCTCGCAATCGGTCCCGGAATCCTCCGAACCTGGAATCCTGACGATAATGGATTGCAGGTTTGTCGCCATCCGGCGAGACTCAACAGATAGAGTTGTCAACAGCAAGCTGTCAGGCTGGGTACCGGCGACTTGCAACTCACAAATCATGTACAACAGGTCACAGTGTTTCCGGTCCTGTCATTGCAGGGCGATGTCATTCCTTGGCTCTGTCATGACGTCAGACCGTTGGCTGAGGTCAGTTTGCAGCAGTACGAGAGAACACCAGGGCAACACCGATCCTGCGGGCTCCGATGCAGGCCGTGCGGGAAACCGGTGCCAGTCACGTCGCCCGCAGAATCTTGCCAAGTTGTGCGGGCCGTTCCGGTTGGCGCCGACTGTTTGGGAATTGACGCTGTTTCGGAATCTCTCAAATTGATGTCAAACAAACGTCGCGACATGGTCAGTTGTCCTACTATCCTATACCGAATACTCTGAGTCTGCTGGGGTTCGTTACTGCATCTTCCCTTGTCTTGTTCCCATCCACTCTCCTTCCCTTCCCTTCCCAATTTGCTGGTTTCTCGCATCCAACCCGTCGGAGTGACTCGCACACTTCCTATTCGAACGCACTAAACACATATTGATGAAACTTCGCGTTAGTTCACATCGTTTGGTTCGCGTGCTGTTGCTGTTGGCTGCTGTTGCAGTGCTGGACGATTTTCTGGGCTGGCGATCGACACAGGACTACTTCGTTCCATTACCGTTGTCACACACTCCGATTACGGTGCCGGTCCTGTCTTCGAAAGCCGGGGCGGAAGATCGCACCGGTCAGTTTCAGTCGTTATCGGTGAATACGGCTGTTGAACCGGAACGCAATATCAACGTCGAAGCCGGTAGCATTGACAAACCCCTCGATTTACCGGTCACTGACACCGCAGAGGTCTCGTTCGACTGGCAGGCGAATATCACCACCAGATTGTCGGTAGTTAACTCACGTATTGCTGTCGCGAAGGTCGAAACGGCCAAGGTGCGACACGATGTTGAATCGGAGCGAAAGATTGAATTAGCCGAGCTTAAGCTCCAGATTTCCACACGAAATCAGGACCGATACGCCAAAGGTGAATCCCAGCGAGAACGAGCCTCGCTGAAGGATCAGCTCCAGCTGGCTCGGGAACGACATCGGCAGCTGGAAGAGCGTTTGACCTGGTCTGAAAGTCTGGCAAATGGTGGTCTGATCAGCCAGACGGCACTGGAAATTGACGTTTCTGCCGTAAAAGGGAGCGAGTCCGAACTTAGAGTTGCCGAAGACCGGCTGACTGTGTTCGAAACGATCGACCTCGAACGATATCAAACAAAGCTTGAAGCCGATGTGTTGTCCGCTCGGACAGAATTGGAATTGCTGCAACTGGACGCCACAAGCGGATCAAAGGAACTTGAGAGTAACTATGTGACTGCCAAACTCGATCTGGAATCCGCGCAGACTTATGTTGCAGAGCTGAATAATGCGTGGCCCGATGATTCGGGACCCGTCGACATCAGTCCCAGAGCGTTTTCAGGCCTGACCAAAGATGTCGAACTGGCCCGCTCAGCCATGTTACGGGCGGAACAGGAACTAGTCGCCACGAAGAAACAAGTTGACGCTACGGCTCTAAACAGTCGGCAGCTGCAAAAAGTTCAGGAGCTGCAGTTAGAAGCGTTTCTCAAGGCACGACACTCCGAAACCCTGCACGAATTGTCCAGTAAAATTCGTGTGATTTCGGAGGGACTTGCAGCCGATGAACAGCAGTTATCGTGGGCGCGTCGTGTTGTCAGGAAGGGTTATATTACAGCTACTGAACTGCGGTCGGCTGAGTTGGCGGTCAACAAACGCAAGGCTGAACTGACAAACTGTCGGCAGCAGAAGAACATTCTCTCTGAGCACACACTGAAACGTGACAAATTTGAATTGACGGCAAAGCTGCGTCACGCTTCAAATGAGCTGGTCCGCCAGGAACGTTTGGCAGGTGCCCGGATCGCAGAAGTCAAGATTACTGCCAACGCGAAGCGACAGGCGTGGGAGATTCTGCGGCAGAGTCTTGAGAAAGCTGACAGTCGGCAGCCTGTCGGTCCTGCAGAATTGGAAGGCGGCTAGTTCGTCTCAAGTGGCAATGAAAGTAATCGGCGGCGTTTCTTCGAACGTGGGTTGTTGGACCAGTTAGAGGTTGTCGATCGTCGCCTTTCCGACCTCTCCTCCGGGGGGTGCATTTGTATCCTCGACCCAAAAGCCATCGTCATCGATAGCCATCGTTCCCATGTCCCGGAACAAGCTGAGCCTCGCGAGTTCATAATCGACCCACGATTCAATCAGTTCGTCCTGCGCAAGGATGATATTATCCAGCGCACGGGAAATGTTGATTCCCTGGCTGCCGGGGCTGCCCTGCGGCCCGGGGCGTTCGCCGAATTCCACGGCCTGGTCTAATTCCCGGGCGGCCGTCTTTAATGCACGTCGATTGATCTCAAAAGTGCCTGCTTCCGCAATCGCCTTACGAAGGTGTTTTCGCACATCAAGTTTTACCTGGTCTTCACTCGCCATATAGTTCCGGCGAGCGCGCTGATAGGAGATCTGGGCAGCTCGAAAATTGTTGCGGGCTTCGACTCGGTCTAATGGTGTAACCACTTCGATACCTGCGCGAAAACTGCTGTTGTCTGCCCGAAAATTTACCGGATCCTTGTTGAGAAGAAGGTCTGGAGTGTTGATTTCGCCTTCAGCGACAAGATTGAATGTGGCCTCCAGGCGATCGGCGGCGATTTCCAGGCGTCTGCGAGTGTCCATGAGGAACCCACGGCGATTCATCAGATCATTGCGTTCCTGGAGTGCTAAACGAACCGCTTCTGCAGGAGTAAGCGGAATCTTCTGCAGCCTGATCAGCTCCGTGCGAATGCCAATTCGCAGTCCAATCAATTCCCGGGTTGTACGCAGGAGATCGCGCCGGATCCGACGCAGCTCTGCCATGAGAAAGAGTTCTTGTTCAGATGACAGGTCGGACGGGTTACGTGTGCGACTATCTGCTTGTTCGATAGCAGTGGCCAGCGTTTTTAGCCGTGCCTTGATTTCTTCAAGCTGATTCGAGGTGTGTTTGTCATCCTCGACACCGTCTCGCATTTCGTCTTCAGACAGCTGGCCCTCCAGTGGCTGATTAATGTCTTTCGGTTGCTGATATTCTGTTTTGGCAACGCGGAGGCGTTCGATCAGACCGTCATACAAGCGGCTGAACTCTTTTACCGATAACTGCCATTGCTTCGGATCGGGGGTCAATTCCACACCGGTGACGCGGACTTCCAGGTCTAACAGGACCTTGTCGAGAAACTGGAACGGTTCCAGCAGCGTGTCGTCGATTTCAACTTCGACGTCCGGTGGGAGCCCCAATTGAACTTTGAAATTGTCAAGTTCGCTCAGGTATCTACGTTCGATCAGTAATTTCCGACGTTCTGCCGATGCCAGACTGCTTTTCAGCTGTGTGACGTCCAGTGCTGTTGCGCGACCTGCTTCGGCCAGCTTTTCCAGGTCAGCGATCAGGCTTTGAAGACTTTGAACATTTGTTCCCTGATTACGAAAACGCTGCAGATAGTAAAGTATCGAGTAGAATCCAACGGTCGGGCTACGCTCGCCTCGGATCAGGAATGCAAGTTCACTGCCTCCCGCCGAACCTGGCAGCGGCAAGGCCTGTTCTCCTGTGAGAATTGTGACATAGAAGTCTTTGCGGAATCGAGCGAATCTGCGAATACCGTAAAGCACGTTACGCTCAGCCTGAGTCAGCTGTTCCATGGCAATATTTCGACCCGCACCGTTCATCAGCGGTTGAACAAAGGAATAGGCCAGCGTGGTCGCGGTCCGCGACTGGTCTGGACTGCCGGAAAACAACCATAATGTGCTGTTGGCCAGTTCGGCGATAAACTGTCCGCCAGCCGGGAGTAGTTTGCTGATGCCCGCTGTTGTGGGGCCAAGGACCAGACTGCTGCCATCACCAGGTTGGTGCTCATAAGTCACAGAAGTGCCAGGTTCGCTACCACCCAGGTTCAGAGGGCGGACATCAAAACGATAGCGATTCAGTGTGAGGGACAGCGCCTGCAGGTACATATCCTCCAGCTGCTCCTGATATTCCCGGCTGTGAATCAACCCAAGTTCGATGGCTTCGCGAAATCCCAGCTTTTCGATCTTAGGAAGTGGGAATAACGGAGCCTTGAATGGTTCACTGTCGAGATACGTGGGCCACATGGGATTCTCGACGTTGTCGATATGGCCTGTTTCGTGCCAGCCTTTCCAGCCACGCATTCCGTAAACGTTGTGCATGTAATGGTGTACAGCAGGGTCGTCAGGCGGCAGCGGTGGCTGATCAGGATCGTAAGGGTCATAGAATCGGCTTCGCGTGTCAGGCGTAATGTCGATCCGTGGTGGTGTCCATCGAGGATCACCCATTTTTTCTGCGAGGATCCTGTAGGCCTGTCGATCTGCTGCGAGACGGTAGTCTTTACGTGTACAGCCCGGCCCACACAGCATCAGCAGCGAGAGAAATATGACTTGAATGTGGTCGTAACGCGTTAACCGACTGTTAGCCGCTGCCATAAAATGTTGCACCACAGGCGCTATGGTGAGAAAAGACACCCTGCGATGAATATTCGGATTGTTCCGGGCACTTCGTTTAGGTCAATCCGGACAGATAGCACAATTTGTCACAGTGATGGTTGGTACGTGGTTGCGAAAATAATGAGGGGCAACGTGGGGTCAGGAGTCTCTGCCATATGGTCCCGCTGACGTAACTGAGTCAAAATATCTGCCAGCTTGGCTGAAGATGGTCAACTGCGCGTGCGTGAGGGCCATCCAGGCGTCCCATGCAACTGCTTCTCAGTTCTGTCTCCGGCAGAAACTGCCGCATAAAACACTGAAGTCCCTGGCCGAACGGACTACCAACCGGTCTTGATCCACGGAGAGGACGACGGATAGGATTCTGCTGGTCCACAGCCACTTGCCGTGGCCCCCACTGCTGATAGCAGTGTCCTCGGTGGGCACGCGCCAAGTCAAACGACGCTGCATGGATGCACATGTTGTGCGCAATCACATCTTCAAACACCTGATTCAATCGTGGATGGACGTCCCGTCACACGGAATCCGATCCTTAAATGCAGGTCGAGCAAGCTGGCAGCTGACTATGTTGCTCACGGTGCTGCTGCTCAGCGGTTGTGAGGGTCGGAGCCTGGTCAGCGACAATCCGGTCTTCTCGGATCTGCCGCCTCGACGATCGCTTGAGAACAGCGCGACAAAGGAACGCTCCAGCGGAAAGGACCGTCGAAGCGATTTCAAGCAGGTTGCGTTGATCACCAGTTCACAGCCACTGGAAGGCAATACTGTTGTCGCGGAGATCAACGGTCGCCCGTTATTCGTCGATGATCTCATCGGCAGCATTCGACTGACACTGGAAGCCAGTGATCAATTCACCGACAGCCAGCGTCGCCAGGTCATGCTGGAGCAGCTGAAGATACGTCTGGATCAGCGTGTGGATGAAGAGATTGTTCTGCAGGCACTGGAAAGCAAGGTACCCGAAGAGCAACGGGACGCCCTGAACGAACACGTTGGAAAGATGTTTGAAGAGTTCCTGAAAACTCGGACATTGGAGCTAATTGCCGAAGGTAAGATTAAGTCCGGCAATGAGCTCGACCAGTTTCTGGCTCAGGGCGGCATGTCAGTTGACCTGCTACGAGAAACTTTCTTTCGAACTCAGATGGTCAACGGATATGTTCAGTCACTCGCGGAACAGGTTCAGGACGGTGCTCCCGATCGACTGCAGCTTCTGGATTACTACAGTGAACACATTGATCAATTCACACCGAAAGAACGGTTACGATGGCAGGAAATTCATGTAGGATTCCAGAAGCAGGAGGGACGGAAGCAGGCAAAGCAACGCATGCTCAAAGTCCTTAAACGGCTCAAATCGGGTCAGGCAGAATTTGGTGCAGTAGCTCGAGAGTTTTCAGACAGCCTGAGTTCCGAAGACAACGGCAACCGAGGTTGGTTAAGCCGGGGCGCATTGCGCGACAAGAAACTGGAGGAAGCTCTGTTTGCTCTGCCAAGCGGCGGAACAACGTCCGTGATGGAAAAGGAGGGTTCCTTTTCCATCTACAGAATCGCTCGACACGAATATGCCCGGCCACGACCGTTTCCCGCGGTCCAGACTGAAATCGAACAGTTGATTCGTGAGAAATCCCGGACGGCTGCACGGCAGAAAGTCATTGAAGACCTTCGAGCTGACACCAACGTCCACACAATATTTGATGGGAATTCTGAATTGCAGGCGAGTGCGAGCGACATGATTCGAGGCAATCGACAGTCCGGGTTGTGACGATGTGACGCCATGCCTAGAATTTTGGGTTCATTGCTCGCTCCTGGAACTCGTTTCAAAGAAAGCTGTTACGGCTCAGGCCGCGGCAGTTGCCGGCGATTTGGTTGCTGCACAGTCCATCGTGGTGCTTGGGTCGACTGGATCCATTGGTACCAGCTGTCTTGACGTGATCCGAAATCATCCTGACAGCATGCGCCTCCATGGGATCACGGCGTTTCGCAGTCAGCCACAACTACTGGAGCAGAGCCTGGAATTCCGTCCCTGCTGGGCCGTGCTTGGTGAGTCTGAACCTGGTCATTCGGCGGACGACTTCGGAGAAACTCAGTTTCTGCAGGGGATGGAGCACGCCGAACGACTGGTCCAGGAAGCTGACGTCCACACCGTGGTGTCCGCGATTGTGGGGGCCGCCGGGCTTGCCACCACCTGGGCTGCGGTGGATGCTGGAAAACGTGTTGCTGTGGCGAACAAAGAGGCACTGGTGGTTGCCGGCCAAATGATCACTCAACGGGCTCAGGAGACGGGAGCTCAGCTGCTTCCCGTGGACAGCGAGCACAGCGCCATTTTTCAGGCACTTCTGGGAGGAAGAAAACAGGATCTGCGGCGAATTATCCTTACTGCCAGCGGAGGACCATTTCGCGGCTGGTCACGTGCACAAATGGCAGATGTCACACCGGAGATGGCCTTGAAGCATCCCACATGGGAGATGGGGCCCAAAATCACCATCGATTCCGCCACTATGATGAACAAGGCACTGGAGATTATCGAGGCACGCTGGCTCTTTGATGTCCGGCCCGACCAGATTTCCGTGGTGGTTCATCCTCAGTCCTGGGTGCATTCCCTTGTGGAATACCGCGACGGATCTGTGATTTCACAGATGTCACCGCCGGACATGCGACTGCCGATCCAGTATGCTTTGACGTTTCCCGAGCGTGTCGACTGTCCGGGTCCGGATACTGACTGGACTCAAACGATGCATCTTGAATTCGAACCTCCGGACCTGGAGGCATTTCCCGCGCTCCAACTGGGATTCGACGCTGCACAGCACGGAGGAACCTGCGGCGCCGTCTTAAACGCCGCAAATGAAACAGCGGTGAATCGCTTCCTGGATGCTGAAATCCGATTCCATCAGATTCCGCAACTGTGCAAAGATGTACTTTGCCATCACGATTTTGAACCGGAACCAACTCTCAATAGCCTGCAGGCGATTGATATCTGGTCGCGAAAGGAAGCACAACGTTGGACGCATTGATTGTTTCATCACTGATCACGTTCGCAGCCGGTGGAGTTCTGGGCAGTATTGGCAAAGCGCTGATGGTAGTGCTGGGACTTGGCTTGGTGATTTTCTTTCATGAACTCGGCCACTTCGCCGTTGCCAAGTGGTGTAATGTGCATGTGGAGCGATTCAGCATCGGCATCGGTCCGATCTTGTGGAGTCGGCAGAAGGGTGAAACGGAATACGCCCTGTCGGCGCTACCGCTGGGTGGCTACGTCAAGATGCTGGGGCAGGATGACATGGACCCTAACCAGATGACGAGCGACGAAATTGCAGAGAAACCTCGCTCGTATTCCGCGAAAAAGGTCTGGCAGAGGATGCTGATCATTTCTGCCGGTGTGATCATGAACATCGTCACGGGCTTCGGGTTCTTTGCCATCGCCTACAACATGGGCGTTCAGGAAGTGTTGCCCGTCGTAGGACCGGTTATACCTGGAAGTCCGGCCTGGGAAGCAGGGATTCAGCGGGGCGACCGGATTCGCACGATCAACGATGAAGAGATCCAGAGTTTCTTTGACATCCAGCATGCGATCGTACTTTCCACCGGTCCCCTGACGATCAGGGGAACGACGACCGACGGAGAGAATTATACAAAAACGGTGACTCCGCTGCAGGGCAAGCAAACCCGGCAGATTGGGATCAACTTCAGTAATTCTCTGAGAATCTCACCGCTGGCCGGTCAGAAACATGCAATTGCGGTCCCCGGACTACCGTCAATGGAGGCGTCCACACCTTTTCAGCCGGGTGATCGAATCGTAAAGCTAAACGGGAAGACACTGGAAATATGGAAGGAACTGACGCGGACAACGGCGAAGCATGCCGCCGAAGAACTGACATACACTGTGGAGCGGGTCATCGGGAACGAAGGCGAAACTCAGACCACAGAAAATATCGAAATCACTGTCCCGCCGGCACCGATGCGATCGATCGGTCTGTGGATGCACATCGGGCCGATTGAATCGATTCAGACAGATTCCATTGCCGAGCAAAGCGGTCTGGAGGTCGGTGATTTTATCCGCCGGGTGGACGACCTGAAAGTTGGCGTTGACATCGATCCATTGCGGTTGCCGGATTACTTCTCTGAACATGCCGGAACCGCGGTACGTGTATCGGTCCTGCGCAAAGCGGAGGGATCGAGAGGGGAGGTTGACAAGGAGTTTACCATCGAGCCCACTGATGATCCGGGCTGGTTGCAGTTGCCTCAGTCGACCGGCGAACCGCTTCCCATTCCGGCAATTGGTGCCGCATTCCGTGTGAGTACACGGGTGGCAAAAGTTCTGGAAGGAAGCGAAGCGGCCGGCATCAGTGAACCCGGGAAGCAGCTGAAGGCGAATCAGCGAATCACCAAGATTTCGTTACTCTACAACGTAGACGACGCGTTCGGTGACGAAAGTCAGGACGCAGTTATCATAGATCTGACCGAAGACGAACCGAACTGGGCGTTCGTCTTCTATGCGATCCAGCGGGCGCAGCTGCGTGATATCCGAATTCATATTGAAGGCACCGGCGACACGAAGGATTTCTCTGTCCTGCTGCAGGGTCGCGAAAAAGAGGTGGATTGGTTTCTCCCAATCCGCGGGATTGGCGGTTTCGAGCGTTTGTCAAAGAATCGTGTCGCAGAAACGACTTCTGAAGCGGTCGAGCTTGGTATTCGTCACACACGCAGATCCACTATCAACATCTACATGACACTGCGATCATTGTTTCGGGGCGAACTTTCTCCGAAAGCACTCAGTGGACCGCTCGGCATTATCAGCATCGGGTATCAGGTGGCAGACAGCGGCATTGCGGACCTGCTGACCTTTCTCGGTTTGTTGAGTGTCAATTTGGCGGTGCTCAACTTTCTGCCCATTCCGATCCTGGATGGAGGGCATATGGTATTCCTCATTTGGGAAGGCGTAACACGTCGGAAGCCCAGTCCGAAGGTCATCGGCCTGGCTCACCACGTTGGCTTGCTGTTCATCATCTCACTGTTTCTGTTTGTGATGTATCAGGATGTCGTTGTGCGATTCCTGGGCTATGGCGCTGAATAGTGGCGGGCCCGACTGTTGATCACGATCCTCAGTTGATCAGGCAGCGCGTTGTCGGCGGACAGTAAAATCGGCAACTCGCACTGGGATCATCGCTGCATCAAAGGTCCGTGACGATTCAGCCGGCCGGTTTGGCTGACGGCGGCCAATTTCCAGCCTCAGTCGCTGCAGTTCCAGACTTTGCAGCGCTTCCGTATGATCGAGTAACTGTTCCAGGTGCGCCAATAGAGCACTCCGATGCAGACGCGTCTGATGTTGTTCAGAGCCGTGCATCAACGCGGCAACCCTGAGGGGAGTGGTCAGTGGTCAGTGGTGATGGTCGTGGTCGTGTTCAGGACCATGATCATGACGGTGCCCGTCCGCTGGTGACGTCGTACCCGACGCCTGCGGCGCCTGTAGTGTGCCCGATTCATTCATTTTCAGAAAGGCCGATTCAGCTGCACGATAGACGTCCCGCAGTGGAACCCTACTGCTTGCTGCGACCTGAGCACAGTCCTCGAATTCGGGGGCAAACCGAGCATCCTGCCCTGTCTTCCACGACCGTTTGCCACGAACGTCGCCCCAGGGCGTTGAGACACTCACCACATCCCGATGTTGCGTCGTACGTTCCAGCAACTGACGCCGGATCCCCAATGTACCGGTTTCTTTGAACAGAATCGCCTCCATGCTGTCCACTTTGCCCGGTGCTGTTAGCACGCTCAGGATAATCCCAGGGCGCCCCTTCTTCATTTGCACGGGAGTCACATACACGTCCAGAGCGCCTGTCTGCATGAGTTGTTCCCGCGTGTAACCAACGGTTTCCGGTGACACATCGTCTAGGTTGGTCTCCAGTAGCGAGACTAGTTCAACGTCCGCGGCGACCGTTGAGTCACCGACAAACAGACGCAAAATGTTGGCTCGCTGGCTGAAAGTCATTGTTCCCGAGCCATACCCAATTTGCTCGATTTTCATAGGGGGCATCGGACCAAATCGGTCGACAAGCACATTGACAATGGCAGCACCTGTGGGCGTGGTCAGTTCGGCTTCAACAGGGATATCCGCCAATGGAATTCCTTTGAGGATTTCTGCGGTGCCTGGGGCCGGAACAGGACAGATACCGTGATCGATCTTTACGAAACCTCGACCTGTGGGTATCGGATGACAAAGTATCTGATCAGCGTCCAGAAGCTCAAAACCCACAGCAGTTCCCACGATGTCGACGATCGAATCCACTGCACCCACTTCATGAAAGTGGACTTGGTCAACTGTGGATCCGTGGACTCGGGCTTCCGCTTCGGCGATGGTGAGAAACAGCCGATCGGCGATTCGTCGTTGACCGTCTGTAAGTTCCGACCGATCGAGAATGCTTCGAATGTCTGACATGTGTCGATGAGCATGCTGCTCGGGATGGTCGACGAACACCTGAGTCGCCCGGAATCCTCCCTTGACGACGGTCTCAACCCGCAGCCGGACGTCGGGCAGGTTCAGGGAACGGACCGCCGCCTCGACAGCGTCACGATCGACACCGGCATCGATCAGGGCAGCCAGTGTCATATCCCCACTGATGCCGGTTGCACATTCGAGCCAGGCCACACGCATGTCTCAAGATCTTTCTGCTGGAGCACCCTGTCCTGGAATCCAAATCTTGGAAACAGAGGGGGAATGCTGGTGTTGGCAAGGCGAGGCTCTCAGAGGTGTGGTGAACCCTGTACTCATGGAATCGACGGGAGCCTCGCCTTCCTGATTTGCGGGCATTCTCGTTTGAAGGACCGATTTGCCCGCAGGGATGGATTCCGGTCTTTACGTCCTTTGTAACGTGCCGGTGCGACATGGAACAGTGTTGAGTCCTCGGATTGAAAACGTTTGCCGGCAGCTGTAGCCTTCCCGGACGAATAGTCTATGAATTCCCCGGAGTTGTTGCATGTCGTCCGCAGAAAACCATATTGAGCAGAACCGTCAGCAGCTGCTCGATGCACAGGCACGTGGAACGCTGACAACACTGAGAGCCTTTGTCCGTCTGTCAGGCCCAGGATGGCTGCAGAGCGCGATTACGCTGGGTGGCGGTTCGCTGGCCGGTGCCTTGTTTCTGGGGATCCTGGGTGGGACAAGTTTGCTGTGGTTGCAGCTGGTCGCCATTACCATGGGCATCGTGATGCTGTCGGCCATCAGTTACGTGACGCTTTCGACAGGTGAACGGCCGTTTCGCGCAATCCGGGATCATATCAACCCGGTTCTGGCCTGGGGCTGGGTACTGGCCACCGTCGCAGCAAACATGATCTGGTGCATGCCCCAGTTTAGTCTGTGTTTTGCCGCTGTACAGAAAAACCTTGTCGGGCCGACTGTCATCGGGGACACGGACAATTTTAAGTATGGCTTTTCTGGCATGTTCCTGCTCGCTGCAGTGTTCGCTGTGTATCTCAACGGTCAGCAGGGGCGCGCGGCTCGTGTCTTCGACATCTTCCTCAAGCTACTGATTGCGATCATTGTCATTTGTTTCGTTGGAGTGGTGGTGCTGCTCACTATCAATGGGAAGCTGAACTGGTCGGAAATCATGAAGGGATTCATACCCGTTGGATCGCAGTGGAAAGAGCCCACTGGTTCGATTGCGGTTCTGATGAATGATCTGACGCCGGACATTCAGGCATTTTGGAAAGCGAAGGTGGTAGCAGCTCAGAGCGGGGTCATGATCGCGGCCGCGGCCACCGCAGTCGGCATTAACATGACATTTTTGATGCCATACTCACTGTTGAATCGGGGCTGGGACCGAACGTTTCGCGAGCTGTCGCGATTCGATCTCGCGACCGGCATGGCCATTCCATACATCGCAGTCACCAGCTGTATTGTGATCGCGGCGGCCAGTCAGTTTCACGGCAAAGTGGATGCTCAGTTTCTGAGTTCCGATCCGGCAATCATGCAGGAAAGTCCTTTATTCCGCCGTACCGTTGGGCTGCTGAAAGAACGCGTGACATCTGACGACTTCGCATATCTGTCAAAGGAGGAGAAGGAAAAACTCAGCGACGAAGAATTGATTCAGGCCGCTAAATTACCCGCCGCCGAAAAGCAGATTGTGTCTTCTCTGATCAAACGCAATGCATTCGACCTGGCATCTGCACTCGAACCTCTGCTTGGGGAAAAAGTCTCCCGCTATGCCTTCGGACTGGGAATATTGGGGATGGGGTTCTCCACGATCATTATTCTGATGCTGATCAATGGCTTTGCATTCTGCGAAATCCTCGGCAAACCACTTAAGGGCTGGCCGTACATTCTGGGCTGTCTGGTTGCCGGTGGCGTGGGAGCGACTTGGCCGTTCTTCTGGCAGGGCAGCAGCCAGGTTTATTTGAGTATCATTGCGTCCAGCTTCGGGATGATGCTGCTGCCGATTGCCTACGTGACATTCTTCTTCATGATGAACAGTCGGCGGGTACTGGGTGATGATCTGCCAAAAGGCCGATCACGTTTAGTATGGAATATTCTCATGGGACTCTCGGTTCTTGGCGCTGTGGCGGCCGCGGGTAAAGCAATCGTCGACAAGGCATCCCACCCGTCTGCCGGCTGGATTGTCGTCACCCTCGCAATCGTCTTTCCGGCGGCAGTGCTGGTTGGTTTCTTCTTCCGCCGGAACACAAATGCGGACACGTAGCCAGGACGGAGTCGCGCAATGTCATGGAGACTGCTAACCTGACCACTGTGGTTTACGGGGCTGCAGGCTGATGGCTTTGGAATCGCGACAACATCAGTGCAAGCAGCATCAGGGTTCCAATCGTAACAATCCAGTCGACCCAGGCTGCGGCGGTCGTCCAGCGCCAACCGTTGTAGCCGATCAGCACGATACCATTGAGCAACTGTGACCAGGCTAGAATCAGGACACTGCAGGTTCCGAAAAGGATTAACGAAAGTAACTTCCGCTGAGTCTCTGCTCTGAAAAATTTCAGGACGCCGATGCTGAGCAGCACAATCGCCAGCATCGGCCAGGTCATCTGCCAGCCGCCGATGACACCAGACAGCAGAAACACACCCCTGACAGTCATTGCCAGTGACGAGAATCGCGAAACAGCCTGTCCGGCCAGCCGACCGGTCAGCAGCCCCGACGCCATACCAGCCAGACCATCAGCAATTCCCATGAAGCTGATTCCCATGGTCACGATACGACCACCAGGCAATGGCGGCAAAGTCCATCCAAAGTTCGGGAACCGGACCACCGATTCGGACATCGAATGAAGCACATGAATCGGTCGCACTTCCGGCCAGAACACGCCTGTGATCAATCCGATAATGATCCCGACGTGAATGAGCCTTGGTGGAGGATCATGACCATCGAATCCAATCATGCAGACAGCCAGCACGAGCGTCAGGTGAAATCCGTGGACCACCAGCCACCCCAATAATTCCCAGTGGCCATCCTGAAAAATGCTGCTAAACGCTACACCATGCACGTTGATCGGCTCAAGCAGCGGCAGATTAGCGGCCCCTGTACGTGTCTCCACCAGCAGCAATATGAGGAACAGCAGACCTACGGTGACTTCGATGAGCGGATACCGAGGCGAAATCGGGTGCTGGCAATAGCGACATCGACCTCGAAGCGTCATCCAGCCAAGAATCGGTATGTTGTCACGAGCGGTCAGTTCGGTTTCACAAACCGGGCAGCGGGATCCTGGATGCGACAGCGCCATCCCGGCCGGCATGCGAAAGATCACGACATTCAAAAAACTGCCTATGCAGGTCCCAAGGATGAAGACCCACACCGCCATCATCACGGAATACAGATTCAGGGTCAGAAGATGGAATATCTCTTCAACGAAAGAATGATGGTGGATCTCAGCAGCCTCAGTCACTTCTGTCAGCAGAGTCCACACGCAACCACAAAAGGCCATTCGTAATAGGAATGCCATGGTGCTGCGGACAAACAGATGTTGAATTGACTGCAAGAAGATGCCCTGAAAACGAAGTCACAAAGACCGTACCGGAGATTTTGTCCGTGGACATGTTTCAGGTCAATGCAACCATGTTGATGCAATGGAGTCGATGACAGCGTAGTCGATTGTGGTGAGTGTCACGGATGGCAGGCTAACGCGTTCCGTAACGATATCTCCGGCGCCAGTCCACCGGTTCAGCCGGTGATGACGGAGGAGACCGATCAATCGGCACGTCTGGTTCAACGTGAGTTGATGAACGTGGCACGCAGGATGCGAACCACGCTTCGTCCAAGTCCTTGTCTGTTATCGCTTTGTGTAATCTTCGATGCGGGCAATCCCGATAGAACAGCCAGAGGCAGTGAGGTACAGGTCGTACCCGGCACTGCACCGGGTTGTCGGACGGGTGCTTCCGGCTCCGTCACGCTCTGACAGGGAAGGCATGGCAGGTTAACGCCCAGGAGGCTTGGCGTACTCTCTCCACTCCCAAATGCTTTGCTTCGCTGAAATCCATGTCGCCTGAAGAACTGCTGCAACATCTGGCAGAATACGAGTCACGCAGGACGCCGAAAGACCATCGGCCCGTTTGGCTCAAACAACTCATTCAACAGGTTGCGGGACTGTTTGAGCCGTTGCGGGATGTCGCGCGTGCTGGTTACGACTGTCGCATGGACGAACAGGGGTGGCTGATCCGCATGTACCTCGGCACCACCGAAATTATTGGAGGTCCCAAAGACGGACAAATTGAACATGCCAGTTTTCGAATGGATCTGCAGCAGCTGACAGAAATGTTTGAACAGGTCGATCGAGTGGAGTGGTACTCTGTCGCAAATGTCGAACCGGAGGATTTCGATGGGCAGCTCCGTTGTTTGCTGAGTGTGGTCGGGACGGTGGCAGAAGGCCAGAGAATACAACTGGAACTGCTGGCCAGTCCGCCCAGATATGCACCGCCCGCCATCGTTACGACGGGAGATCAGGCGTCAAGCAGCTGAGCCCGATGCCGCTGCAGATCAATCGGGTGTATCAGCCGTAAAGACGGGCGCGCCTGCTCCATCAAGCAGACTTCATCTCGGTCGTTGCTGGTCTGTCTGCGCCGGATTCAGGCCTTCGATTTCTGCTCACGCCGTTTCATCGCTGCCTCGAGTTCCTGACGGGTCAGCTGACCATCTCCGTTTACATCGATTCGGGCGAAACGGGATTTGACCCGTTTCGGCGCTTCGTCCGGGGTGAGACGGCCGTCCTTGTTTCTGTCAAACTGGTCAAACAGTTTTCGTTGAGCGGACCCATCATTACCTTTCCTGCGGTTGGCCATCTTCCGGGCTTTGCCGGACGCCCGGAACCGACTGGCGCCTGAGAACTCCGACCGTTCAACGAAACCGTCGTTGTTGCGGTCAAAGCGTTCGATGAACCGTGGTGCTCCTCGCGTTTCCCGGCGACTCACTTTGCCATCGGAATTGGCATCGAGCCGATTGAATCCCTGCATCAGCCGGTTTCGATTTGTGCCGGTGCCCGGCGACACACCTGCACGGGCTTCACGCTGCGTCCTCCTGTTTTTTCGCTGCCGGCCTTTGATACCACTGGCCTTCATCTCTGCGTCCATGGGCTTGTCCGAATTCCGGGTCAGGCTCTGAGAGTCTGTGTCGCGTTCCATCTGACGGGCCATGGCGTCCGCGGGAATGGCGTCCTGACCTGCTCTGTCCAGCAGTCTTTGAAATTGTTCTTTACCAGGCCCCGGAATCTCGTCCAGCGTAATCATTCCATCACCGTTGCGATCCAGCCGTTTGGGATCAATTCGCCGATGCTGATCTCGAAATCGCCCTGCGGGCGGACTGCGGCGTTCCGGGTCAGCGAGCGCACGGTCGAGCTCCTGTGCTGTCAGGCGCTGATCTCCATTGGCGTCGGCCACGCGAATTGCACGCATGAACCAGATTCGCTGAGACGCAGCGATCTCACTGGAAACAATCACTCCGTCCTGATTTGTATCGAGTGCTTCAAACAATTCAGCATTGGAATCGGAGGACTCTGCCACGGCAAGCAATCCCGCGATCGCGAAACTCGTCACAATCATGATCAGCTCCTCACTGAGTTACTGCAGCATTTTATACCCCTGAAACCCGTATCCGGACAAAAAGTGTTGTTCCGAATTCTGTTTCTGCAGATTTACTGCCAACTAAAACATATTGGCGACTTCTCAGGCCCGGCGAATTGCGTCCGACTTATGGAACCTGCTGGAATCCGCCCGAGTACTGGAATTCGTCACTTTCAATTTTTTTTGAGTCTCTTCAATGAAATCTAATCCTGTCAAAGCAGCTCTGGCCAACGGTGAACCTCAGATTGGAACCTGGTTGTCCCTGCCTTCTGTCTTTACCGCCCGACTGATGGCCCGTGTCGGTTATCGATAGCTGACTGTCGATCTGGAACACAACCCGATATGACTGGCAAACAGCGTCTCTGATGTTTGCCGCCGTCGCAGATGCTGGTTGTGTCCCACTGGCTCGGGTGCCACGCGGTGATCACGACCTCATCAAGAGGGTACTGGACGGAGGTGCCATGGGCATCGTTGTCCCGATGGTTAATACGGTTGATGAGGCAAAAACAGCCATTGCGGCCACGAAGTATCCACCCACCGGCAACCGATCGATCGGAGGCACGATCCCCGCGCTCAATTTTGACGCGACTGCGGGCGAGTACTATGACGGTGCCAACAACGAAACGATCGTTGTACTGCAAACCGAGTCTCCGGAAGGCATCGCCAACACCAATGAAATCTATGCCCTGCCCGGTGTCGCCGCGATCTTCGTCGGACCAACGATCTGTTCTGGCAAATGAAAAATGAAGATGGCACACCACCGACGTCGGACGAGTTCGAAGCCGCCCTCCAGGCAATCCTGAACGCAGGCAGGAAAGCGGGGACTCCAGTGGGCCTGCACGCTCGGTCCGTGGAAGAAGTGCAGCAGAGAATTAGCCAGGGCTGGCAGTTCATGGCCATCAAAAGTGAATTGCGGATGATGAGTGGAACAGGCCGACAGAGACGTGCGGACGCTGGGACTTAATGCAGCAGATGACTTGGCTCGGTATTGACCGGACTGGGGGGTGTGGAGTGAGCCGGACGTCTCACCAGTCGAAAGAGGTGCGGCACCTTCCGCAAATACGCGACGTAATAATCACAAGCATGCTGCATACATCGACGTTGGCAGGTGTCGGCAGTGCTGCACAGCATCGGAGATACTGCACAGTGTCACCCGGACGTTGCGGATGCTGCCAGCAGACAACATCTACAGCAGGATGTTGGAGTGGATAAGCAGCCACGTTGGTGCACCACGGCATCGCCATACGCCGGCTTCCCACAACTGGGAATGCAGTCTGGTGACACCGGCCACGATTTGGAACTGTTCAGGCGCTGCTGAATCGGTCAGGCACTTGGTTGCAGCGGAAATAGGCTTTTGTCATAGTTCCGCGACCGACCTTGATCGAAGTCTGACTCTTAAATTGTCGACCCGACGGCGCCTCAACCCGCATTCGTTGAACGTCGTCTTTTGCCGAGTTCGGGTATTGGTTTTATCCCTTAGCGGTGCTCCGCGGACACTCGTCTGGCGGAACAGGACCACATGTTTCTGACACTCGCCTCACAATCGCTGGCAGAGCTTCTGGAGAGCTATGTTCCGGAGGGCTGGCAGTATGTGGGCGCGGGGCTGATCCACATGGCACTGCTGTTTGCTGTGTTCTCGCTGTGCCCCTTCTTCTTCATCTGGATGGAACGCAAAGTCGCGGGGCGCATTCAGGACCGGTTGGGACCCACACGTGTTGGAGGCCGATTCGGCTGGCTGCAGTCCCTCGCGGACGGCGTCAAGTTGATCCAAAAAGAAGATCTTTGCCCGCCCGCCGCTGATTCGATGCTGTTTCGATCGGCACCCTATATTGTCTGTATGTCGTCATTCTCGGCATTTGTCGTGCTGCCATTCAGCAAAGGCTGGGTCGCCGTAGCGGCCGACTGCGGCCTGTTCATCATGCTGGCGATCATGTCGCTCGAAGTCTTTGGCATCATTCTCGCCGGCTACTCCAGTGCGTCGAAATGGTCACTGTTTGGCGGAATGCGTGAAGCGGCACAGATGGTAAGTTATGAAATACCCATGGCCATATGTGCGCTGATCCCGGTCGTCGCAGCTGGGTCACTTAATCTGGGCGAAATCGGTGATATGCAAAGTGGAGGTATCTGGAACTGGTTTGTGTTCCACGATCCATTCACTTTCCTGGCTTTCTTTGTGTACTTCGTCGTAGCAACTGCCAGCTGCAAACGAGCACCGTTTGACCTCGCGGAAGCCGAGAGTGAACTCGTTGGCGGCTTCCACACCGAATACAGTGGCATGCGCTGGTCTTTCTTCTTCATGGGAGAATACGCCAGCATGTTCGCAGTCTGTGGTATTGCATCGATTCTGTTCCTTGGCGGCTGGAATACCGGCATCTCAGGTGTCGACAGTGCACTCACTGGTCTGAGGGATCAAGACGGTGCGCTCAGCTATCTGGCCGGTGTGATTGGTGTCGGAGTATTCGGGATCAAGGCAGCACTCGGTGTGTTCATGCAGGTATGGCTCCGATGGACGGTGCCTCGAATTCGAATTGACCAAGTGATTACGGTGTGCCTGAAGTATCTGGTTCCAATCAGCTGCTTTCTGTTCCTTGGAGCCATCGTTTGGCCGTTGATGCTGCATGCGGGCCTGGGTGGCAGGACCACCTGGAATGAACCGTTGGGACGACGTGTGGCAGACGCAATTCACAGTGACCCCCCTGTGACTCCCTCCAAAGATACAGATACCGCCACGGAGGAAACTAACGCAGACCTGAATGATGCTGAGCCGGCTGCCGAAACAGAGCTCGATCGAGAGTCCGTGTCCGCGGCACCCCTGAGAAACACAGTGATACTGAACGACGCGTCGGAGGTGTCACAATGACTGGTGATGCCGTGTTCTTCACTTTGTATGCTCTGCTCGCGTGTTTCGGAGCGGTCGCGGTCGTCGTGAGCCAAAAAATTGTGCGCATGGCTTTCTGGCTGATCATTTCACTGGGAAGCATCGCTGCACTGTTCTTCCTGGCTGGTGCAGACTTTGTCGGTGCAACTCAGCTGCTGATCTACGTCGGTGGTACATTGGTTTTGCTGGTATTTGGTGTGATGCTCACATCCAGCGGACCCTATCTGAGAATTGATACCTCGCCGGGCGAGATGGTTACAGCGACGATAGTCGGTCTACTGTTTCTGTTCATGGTCGTTGGGACGCAGTCCGGCGTTGACTGGACAGGAACGAAGGCACGCCTTGACGCTGCCACCGGTACGACGGACCAGGCCTCAGACTTCGAATCCGGATCTGAAGGCAACACTCTGCGAAGGATTGGTATGAGCTTGCTGGGTCTGCGACCGGATCTGGGTGCAGCTGAAACAGGCCGGCTTTACACAGGGTATCTATTGCCATTTGAGATTATTTCGGTCCACCTGTTGGTTGTGCTGGTGGGGGCCGCTTACCTGGCTAGGGCCAAGCGGCGCCGCAGTTCCTGATTTTATTTGATCGCTGTCCAGCGGTTCATCACCCGCAGCCGTCTTTTGAATTAACGATTGTCGAATCTATGGAGCCCACTCTGAGCAGATACCTGATGGTTGGTGCCGTTCTGTTTGTATGCGGTATCATCTGCATGGCCACCAAAAGGAACGCCATTGGTGTTTTGATGGGCGTGGAACTGGTCCTGAATGGTGCCAACGTCAACCTTGTGGCATTTTCTCATTACACGGCACTGGGCATCGATGGCCAGATCTACTCATTGTTCGTGATCGTGCTGGCTGCTGCCGAAGCGGCGGTCGCTCTCGCGATTGCGCTCAATTTCTATAACAACCATTTGACGATTGATGTGGATCGAGCCAGCAAACTGAAGGGCTGAAGCTGCCAGTTTTCCGGCGATTCATTCTCACTCACATCCGAATGCGAATAACCGATGGTCGGTGAAGCACTCAAATATCTGCTCACGGTTGCCTGGCTGCTGCCACTGCTTGGCTTCGCCGTCGAGATATTGCGCGGCAGAAAAGGTGATCGCAGCACCACGGTGTGGCCTGCTTGGTTTGCGGTGGGATGCATCGGCACCGGCTTTGTCTGCAGTGCAGCCGCACTCACGACCTGGGTCTATGCGACCAGCTGGACGGTATTGGACTCCGACGAGACACATGGCGATGACACGCACCATGCTGACGGGGAGGGTGAGCCAGGTCATGCTCATGGTCACGACGGCGTCGGTAATGAAGAGACACAGCAGTCATCAACCGCCGACCACAGCTGGCGGCTGACCATAATGGCTGCTGCAGAAAAAACCGATGAAAGTCCATCGGAAGACCCAAATCACGCGGCCGTTCCATTGGTTTACAGCGGGAGCCTCTACAGGCTGGCGACGTTTGGCAGTCTGGTCGTGTCGATCGACTACTACATCGACAGCCTGACACTCGTGATGTTCACGATGGTGACGCTGGTCGCGACCTGCATTCATTTGTTCGCGATTGGGTACATGAGCGATGAGCTGACCGATGAGTACGTTGATCAATTCGCTCACATGTCCGACGGTGGGCACGTTCATCGACCGGGCCGCTTCTATCAATTTTTTGCGTATATGTCGCTGTTCTGTTTTTCCATGCTGGGTCTCGTGCTGGCAGGCAACATCTTTCAGGTATTCGTCTTCTGGGAACTGGTTGGTATCTGCAGTTTCCTGCTGATCGGATTCTATACGGAACGTAAATCAGCATGTAACGCGGCCAACAAAGCGTTCATCATGAACAGAGTTGGTGACTTCGGTTTTCTGATTGGTCTGATGGTTGTTTGGACCTGGTTCGGCACATTTCAGTTCGACGAACTATTCGCCTCATTGCCCAGAGACCAGTCCGGCAATATTGTCGTCAGCGAATTTGGTGAAGTCGCGGTGACCGCTCATAACGGAGAGCACAAATCGATTCCTTACAGCCTGCTGGTGGTGGCGGGACTCGGAGTCTTCGCCGGATGCGTCGGCAAGAGTGCACAGTTCCCACTGCAGACATGGCTGCCGGACGCGATGGAAGGCCCAACGCCAGTGTCCGCACTGGTTCATTCGGCGACGATGGTTGCAGCCGGAGTCTATCTCGTCGGACGGTTTTATCCGATGTTCGTTCCGGAAGTTCTGCTGACGATTGCTTATATCGGTGCCATCACTCTGTTCCTTGCTGCGACGATCGCGGTGGTTGCTACCGACATCAAGCAGGTGCTGGCCTATTCCACAATCAGTCAGCTCGGATACATGATGCTGGGCCTGGGGGTGTTTGGCTGGGCAGCCGGCCTGTTTCACCTGATCACCCATGCATTTTTCAAGTCGCTGATGTTTCTGTGTTCGGGCAGCGTGATTCACGGCTGTCATCACGAACAGGAAATGCCAAAAATGGGTGGGCTTCGCAGGAAGATGCCGATCACAGCATTCACGATGCTCGTGGGTGTGATTGCTATCAGCGGCTTGTCGATTCCGGGCATCATCGCGTTCTCCGGGTATCATTCCAAGGATGCCATCCTCGCGACGGCACTCGCATTCATTCAGGCTAATCCGGCTCATTTTCTCCTGTTTTTGTTGCCTCTGCTGACGGCCGGGATTACGGCGTTCTACATGTTTCGGCTGTGGTTTTTCACCTTTGCTGGTGAGCCTCGTGACCAGCACGTGTACGACCACGCTCATGAATCTCCCTGGATTATGACGGCACCGCTGCTGATCCTCTCAGTGTTCGCAGCCTTCTGTGCCGTCGGTGGAGAAGCCGGGAACCTGTACTTGATGCTGCTGGGCAGCGAGCCGGCTCATGTGGCCGGGGGAGTTCCTGCTGTCGTCGAGGGAGCAGTCGCTCTGCCAGGAGACGGCGCTCGTCACGCCGCCCATTCAACTGCCGGGATGTGGGCTCTGGTTGCAGCGATAGCCGGGACCCTCCTGGCCTGGGTCCTGTATGGGACAAAGACAGTCAATCTGGACGAGATGAAACGTCAACTCGCAGCGGGCCATCAGTTCCTGTCAGAGAAATGGTACTTCGACGAGCTGTATGACGTGCTGGTTATGAAACCGATACACCAGATCGCGGCGTTCTGTGCATGGATCGACCGTACCATCATCGACAGCATTCTGCACAGTGCTGTCAGACTGACAATCCTGGTTTCCAAATGGGACCGAGCGTTCGATGAAAAATTTGTGGATGGTATGGTGGATTTAGTCGGTCGAGCCACCTTCTCTGCCGGAAGCGCATTGCAAGTCGTCCAGACCGGACGCCTGAGACAATATGTGATGTTTATTGTGGTTGGCGTTCTGGCCCTGTTTGCGGTCCTGTTCACAACATTTCCGAACTAACCCGGAATTCAATGCAACGTGTAAGAGAAGCAGTTTGTTTCCTCGTTTACGCATCGCGTCGCGATGTGGTGCCGTCCTGATTCAAAACACAAGTTCAACTGCTGACATCCAGCCAACAGCTGTGGTTAACTCATGAACCCAACAGTCCTTCTTTCATTCATCATCTTCGCTCCTGCTGTCGCTGCTTTGCTGATAGCGTTCATGGACGGACGTGCCGTCGACCAGCTGCGTGGATTTACGCTGCTGACAACGATCATCACGTTTGCTGCCACCGTACTGGCGTACTTCGAATATGATCCCAAAACGGCTGGAATGCAGATGCTGGTGGAATTCGAATGGATTCCATCATGGAACGTCTGGTACCGGCTCGGCGTCGACGGAATCAGTCTTCCATTGGTATTGCTTACCGGTCTTGTGACCATGCTCGCAGCAGTTGCTTCCTGGAGCATCAATAAGCTGCACAAAGGTTATTTCATCCTCTTTCTGCTGCTGGAAAGCGGGATGATGGGTGTGTTCCTGGCGCTGGACTTCTTTCTGTTCTACGTGTTCTGGGAAGTCATGTTGCTGCCGATGTACTTCCTCATCGGCATCTGGGGTGGTCCTCGCAAAGAGTATGCGGCCATTAAGTTCTTTCTGTTCACCCTCACCGGAAGTGTGCTCATACTCATTGCGATGCTGATGCTGTACTTCACAACCGGCGGGCAGCAGGACAGTTTCAATTTGATTGCACTGGCTAATGTGGCCTCAGGCACTGCTGAGAATCTTACAAACGGCCTGACTCCCTCGATGCAGATCACGGCCTTCGTGCTGCTGTTTATCGGCTTTGCGATTAAGATGCCGGCTGTCCCCGTGCATACCTGGCTTCCGGACGCACATGTCGAGGCGCCCACTCCAATCAGTATGATTCTGGCGGGTGTTTTGCTGAAAATGGGCGGCTACGGAATCCTGCGCATCGCGTTTCCTCTATGTCCGTACGGAGCATACTATGCGGCTTGGGTTTTGGTGGCCATCGGTGTGATCAGTATCATTTACGGTGCACTCGCGGCGATGGCTCAGACCGATTTCAAACGGCTGGTGGCGTACAGTTCTGTGAGTCACATGGGTTATGTGCTGATTGGGCTGGCCGTCTGGAAGATCAGCGATGGTACCGGCCGGACCGTCAACCCTGACATGTGGAATATGGGCATCAATGGAGCGATGTTCCAGATGCTGGCTCACGGCGTCAGTTCGGCCGGGATGTTCTTTATGGTTGGCGTGATTTACGACCGTGTGCATCATCGCGATCTAAATCAGTTTGGCGGCCTGATGGGCAAAATGCCGCTGTACAGCGGTCTTTCTGTCGGAATCTTTTTCGCCGGCCTGGGCCTTCCGGGCCTGTGTGGCTTCATCGGTGAAGTGTTTGTTGTGCTCAGTGCTTGGAACTTCAGTCCTATGCTGGCCATCGTGGCGGCTAGTGGAGTGATTCTGACGGCCGGCTACATCCTGTGGACTTTGCAGCGAGTGTACCTGGGAGCCGAGTACAAGGGACCAAATGCCAGTGAGATCACACCGATTACCAATCGTGAATCTTCCGTGGCAGTCATTTTTCTGGCGCTGGCAATTATCCTGGGTGTCTTTCCAGGAATCCTGTTTAGCGTTATGAACAGTTCTGTCACGGAACTCGTGAGTCATATGCAGGCCGGATATGACCATGCAGCTGCTGCATTGACTCAGCTCCAGGCCTTGCGTTAATCAATCGTCTGCGGCGAGGGTGCTGCCCGGTTGAAATGTCCTGATCAAAAAAAACCTACAATTCGGTCATCAGATTGTGTTTTCTCAGCTGATTCAAAACCTGATCAACAATACGCTTGATGTTTCGCTCATTCATTTCCGGGCGGAATTGTGGATCAGCGGGACCATCGTAACACTCCTGTTGTCTCGCCTGTTTTCGATTGATCGTTTAATTCCCGCATCAATCCTCGCGCTGACCGGTGCCGTCACAGCGACTGTTGCGGCCTGGTCTCAGCTGTCGTCTGTCCAGGGATCGGAAACGTTCTTCACCGGCATGTTGATTCAGGATCATTTCAGTGTCTACTTCCGGTTATTGCTCTCGCTGTTCCTCGTACTGACGATTGCTTTAACGATACTGAGCGGAATCCCGGACAACGAAGACTCCCCGGACTTCTACTGTCTGCTGCTGGGTGCCACGATCGGGATGATGATCATGGCCAGCGCGAACAATCTGCTGATGCTGTTCATTGGAGTGGAGATGGCCAGCGTGCCGAGTTACGTCATGGTCGGCTTCCTGAAAGGGCGTAAGGCCAGTAGTGAAGCGGCTCTGAAGTATGTGGTTTACGGTGCTGGTGCTGCCGGTGTCATGCTGTATGGCATCAGCCTGGTCGCCGGCGTGCTGGGAACCGGTGACATGAGTCAGCTGGCCGATCGTCTGAGGATTGTGGCTGACGGCAGTAGCGCGGGACTGGGAGATCCCGAAGTTCGCCTCGTCGCTCTGGGAACCATGCTGGTGATGGTCGGACTGGCATTCAAGCTGTCCCTGGTACCATTCCATTTTTGGTGCCCGGATGCATTCGAAGGTGCATCTGCTGAAGTCGGTGGGTTCCTGTCCGTTGCTTCGAAGGCTGGCGCCTTTGCATTGCTGGTAAGGTTTTCCGTTGCTCTGTCTGGTGATCCGTCTGGTGCACAGATGATGATGGCATTTGGCATTGGACTGGGTGTGGTGGCCATGATTACGATGACATTTGGCAATCTGGCCGCCTATGCACAGTCCAACATCAAGCGGCTGCTGGCTTATTCCACGATCGCTCACGCGGGCTACATGCTGATGGCGGTGTCTGCCATGCTGGTCATGCAGAACAGCGGCCGTGCTGGTGCATTTGGTCAGGAAATTAATGCCTGTATCGGAGGCCTGCTGTACTATCTGGCCGTATATTTGTTTATGAATCTGGGAGCATTCGCTGTCGTGGCATTAATTCGTAACTACACGTTCAGTGAAGAAATCGACAGCTATTCCGGCATGATTCGTCAGAGTCCTGCTTTATGCATTTGCATGATGTTCTGCATGTTCAGTCTCGTTGGTATCCCCCCGTTCGGTGGCTTCTTCGCCAAGCTGATGATCTTCGGGTCTGTTTACAAAGCCGGTGATCTGCACTGGTCGATGTATCTGTTGCTGGCCATGGGCGGACTGAATACCGTGTTCAGTCTGGTTTACTACATCCGTGTGCTGAAAACGATGATCATTGACGATCTTCCGGCTGATGCTCGTCCGGTCCGGCTGCCAACTTTGGAAGGTATTTACGTCAGCCTGCTGGGCGCGTTTGTGCTGATCCTGGGATGTGCTCCCTATATTCCCGATGGTCTCAACATATTTGCTAACGACGCGGCCAAAAGCGTCTTTTCAGCTCTTGTGACGTCTCGGTAGTGTTTGAACTCCGTTTTGCTTCCTCACCATGACAAACCTGCCGACCGAATCAACAATCAATGGTGTCCTGATCGCACTCTCGCGCAGCTTCCTGCAGTATGTGGCTGAAAGCCGGCCCTGGGTTGATGAAGTGGATCGTGGGATCGAAGAACAAGTGCAGGCGTTGGCAGCGCGCCAGCGTCAGGATGTCGGTGAGATCGTGCAATTACTGATTGATCGGGACTGGCCGATCGACTTCGGTTCATTTCCAACGGAATATACTGACTTGCATTTCATTTCCCTCTCAACACTGTTCGACCGGCTGCAGACCGGGCAAAGCCGGATCGCCGATCGCCTAGCTGCCGTCACCCAATCACTGTGTGAATCGTCCGACAAACAGGCCACCGTACTCATGGACTCCATCGCCGAACGACACAGCGATGTTGGGTCATCACTCCAGCAGCTGCAGCAGAAACTGGCCGGTTCGCCCACTCAGGCCTGATTGCTTTGTCAATGGTCGAATATGGAAGGACTGGTGTTTGAGTCGCTGGGGTGGAACACGGCGGAACCCTGGGTTTTGTCGAACATGGCGCCCGTCGGTGTACAGGGCCTCTCTCAACTCAGCCTGACAGTTCACTCGCATCGTTACAAACTGGTGCCCTGGATCTGAGTGACTAAATAAGCTTCCATGTGAGGATCACGTCCGCGAGGCAACCAGCGAGAAGGTGCTGACTGGCCAATGACCTGATCCAGATCTCGATCAAGGAGATCCGATTCAGAGAATGTGGCACCGCCGGCGTACGTCGCGGTTGGACCTGGCACGTCTTCGATTTCTTTGTGAACCTGGACGGAAATCATAAGCTGATCTGTGCCGCTCTGGCTGAATGTAATGAGAATCCTGCGGCGGATAGACTGCACCGTGCTTTCCAAACGGTTCTCCAGTCCCACAGAATCCGGGTGCCATGGCTCCAGAAAGCTGGATCCGGCTCGATATTCCGTTTCGATGATTCCCTCCAGCTTACTTTCCCGGGCGATCAGAAAGTGATTCTGATGGAGGACAGAAACAGCGCGTTCCCATGTGGTATCCATGCTGTACGACGGAATCAACAGAGCATTCGTACGGGGAAGCTGCCGTCCGGATGTGGATCTGCACCCAGTATTCAATGTCGCCAGCAACATCGCAACGACATACCAGAGTGGGTGGAAAGGGTGAGACAAGTGGTCATCCATGTCCATGGGACGGCAAAGTTCCGCAGGATGAGAATTCGAGTCACCTAGACGAACAGAGATGCACGGTTGCCGCCTGCTGCCCAAATGTGTCTTCAACATGGGTCGCTATGGTCATGAGACAACGTTTGTTTCCACACTCTGGCGAACCCCACGACCCCCGAATTAAGGCTCGAAAACACACCGGACCGCCGATGATGCCCATCCGGCGGCTGAGCAATTCTGCCTTTTCCGGACCGATACCACAAGATGAGATACAGGGCCCGGTAGTCCATAGAATATAGGAGTGCTGTCAGCCGCTGTGTTTCCGGCGAATTCGGCCCCTCCGCTTTGATTGGCATGGCAGGTGCATAGTAGGATGCAGCGTCCGATCACGTCGATTTTGACCGGCTTTTGTCGGTGGATTCGGCAGAAGTGCTCAATGTGCAGGCAGCAACCCGCGTGGCAGGTGGCTGGTCCATGCAGATTCAGTCAGAGTTTGTCTGATTTGAGTGCCAGCGTGTGGTACTGCTGACTGCTTCTGAACAGAGAAGGGCCTTGGGCCGCAACAGGACTAGTACGGCACGATCTGATTGCGGCAGTCGATTTTGTACGGGGGGAGTTAAAACAGGATGGCAAAATCAAAACTGGAATATATCTGGCTCGACGGCTATAAGCCCACCCAGAGCCTGCGCAGCAAAACTAAAATCGTAAATGATTTCAGTGGCAAGCTGGAGGATGCGGGGGAATGGAATTTTGATGGATCCTCCACCGAACAGGCTTCGGGTGACGATTCTGACACTCTCCTTCAGCCCGTCGCCGTTTATCCGGATCCTGACCGATTCGGTGGCAACGGCTGGCTGGTGATGTGCGCAGTGCTCAATGCTGACGGGACACCGCATGAGTCCAATGGTCGCGCGACCATTGATGATGACAGCAATGACTTCTGGTTTGGCCTCGAACAGGAATATACCCTGATCGACACCGAAACCAACCTGCCCATCGGCTTCCCCAAGGATGGTTTCCCCGGTCCACAGGGTCCTTATTACACCTCCGTGGGCGCGCGCAACACAGTCGGTCGTACCATGGTAGATGAACACCTGGACCTTTGCCTCGAGGCAGGCGTGAACGTGGAGGGCATCAACGCTGAGGTGATGATGGGCCAGTGGGAATTCCAGATCTTTACCAAGGGCGCGGCGGACTGCGGTGACCAAATATGGGTTGCCCGCTACCTGCTGGAGCGCACTGGCGAAAAATACGGCATAGCCGTGGACTGGCATCCCAAGCCCGTCAAAGGCGACTGGAACGGGTCCGGCATGCACGCCAACTTCTCCTGCGGTGCTATGCGAGAGCAAGGCGGCAAAGAAATGATGACCAAGATCTGTGAGACGTTTGGAGAAAATATCGATCGCCACATCAGCGTCTATGGCGCTGATAATGACCAGCGCCTCACGGGTCTGCACGAGACACAGTCCATCGACAAATTCAGCTATGGCGAACACGATCGCGGAGCATCTATCCGCATCCCGGTGAACACCATTCAAGATGATTGGAAAGGCCGTCTGGAAGACCGGCGCCCGGCCTCCAATGCCGACCCTTACAAGGTCGCCGCGGTGATCATCAAGACGACTATGGAGGCTCTCGCTTAGTCCAGTGACCGGGGGGGATTTCCCGCGGGCCTGACGGATCGAGCCAGACTTGCATCCCGGCCCCACTCTGGGCCAATTTGGATATGCGAACCGGGCGGGTCTACAGACTCGCCCGGTTCGATTTTGTCGCCGCCTGTGTCTGCACCCATTATCACGTCGCCCGTGAAACAGACCGTCATTGCACTCGACTTTGAGGTCGTGCTGGTGTTGAAAATTCGACTGCCGTGGCTGAGGAATCCAGTATCGA
>Ga0310123_10000336_pt1 | contig 42290 bp, 49 predicted proteins | sample CB6_AW_1057_MG_FD_203505 | JGI IMG/M metagenome (GOLD analysis project Ga0310123, IMG submission 203505) | Marine microbial communities from Western Arctic Ocean, Canada - CB6_AW_1057 | ecosystem: Environmental > Aquatic > Marine > Oceanic | place: Canada: Western Arctic Ocean | collected... | reverse complement strand
ATAGTTTTGGATTATCTATCATCTCGTTTACTATTTTAATTCGATTGATTATGATCCCTCTAACTATACGACAAACTAAACAAATGAAGAAAATGCAAGAACTGCAACCAAAATTACAAGCTATACAAAAAAAATACCCCAAAAAAGATGTACAAACTAAGCAAAAGATGCAGAAAGAAACAATGGCTCTATATAAAGAAGCAGGAGTTAATCCTATAGGTTGTTTAGGCCCGTTGATTATCCAAATGCCCATTTGGATAGGACTATATAGAGCTATATTAAAAACTTCTCCTTCGACCCCTGAAGGATTTGTTGATTTGTCAAAATATTTCTATTCATGGAATGCTTCTATATCAAAAATCCCATTTAATAGTGATTTTATTGGGATAGATTTAGTTGATTTTGTACAGTATGCACCAACTCCTTGGCAATTTGTATTGCCAATAATAGTAGGAGCTTCTATGTATTTACAACAGAAATTTTCTATGTCACCAAATACAGACCCTAGACAACAGCAGACGCAGCAAATGATGTTATGGATGATGCCTATTATGTTTGCTATTTTTACTTGGCAATTTCCAGCAGGACTGGCTGTTTATATACTTTTCTCAAATTTAATAGGAATCTTGATCCAATATTATATTGGAGGGAGACAACCCATTATGCTTTTTGGTAAATTGTATTTTGGAACAACTGATTCAAGGAATGAATATTTAAATAAATTAGCTGAAAATAAGAAAAATAATGAAGAAACAAATAAACAAAAAATTATAAAGGAGGATCCAAATGGAACCGAAGATATTCAAAGGAAAGACAGTAGAAGAAGCAACAGAAGAAGCTCTAAAAATTCTAGAAACAGATCTAGAAAATCTAGAAATTAAGATAATAGATACTGGTAGAGCTGGAATTTTGGGGTTAGGAGGTCATCCCGCTGAAATAGAAGTATATGAAATTGGTTCATTACCGATAACTAAAGCTACTAAAAAACCTACTATAAAAAAACCTACTATAAAAAAACCTACTATAAAAAAACCTACTACAAAAAAACCTACTACAAAAAGATCTACTATAAAAAAAGAAGTAGAGACAATTGATGATTCTGATCAGGAAAAAGATGTAGAAGTAGAAACTTTGGTAGGTGAGGTGTTAAATTCTTTTATTCAATCAACAGATGCTTCAATTGATGTGTATGTAAGAGACGATGTAGAGGAAGGCTCTATTGTATTTGAATTAGAAGGAGATGATGCTGGATTAGTAATTGGTAGAAGAGGAGAGACTTTAGCTTCAATTGAGTATTTAGTTAGATTGATTGCAAGTAAAAGTTTAGGTAGACGAGCAAATGTAATAATTGATGTTGAAGATTATAAATTTAGAAGACGATCAACACTTAAATCTGTAGCTGAAAAATCAGCTTCAAAAGTTGAACAAACAGGGAAGAGTATTTCACTTGAACCTATGTCGCCTTCTGACCGTCGAATTATCCACATGGCTCTTGTTGATTACAAAAATGTAAAAACACAAAGTAGAGGAGATGGAGTAAATAGAAAGGTAGTGATAATACCTGTTAAAGATTGATTATGTCAAAAATTTTGGTAGTTGGGAATCCTTCTTTAGATCAAATCGATAATGTTTATTTTGGTGCAGGCGGTCCAGTATCCTACATTTCAAACATACTCTCTTCATATGATCATGATGTGACTATGTTCAGCTCTTTTGCTGATGATTTTCCCATCGAATGTTTAAACCCTAAAATACATCTGATAAAAAATATTTCAAAAAATACTACAAAATTTATTTTAAGTTACAAAAATGATTTAAGAGAATTTAAAATTCTCGCAGAAGCAACAAAATTAGACTTAGCAAATTTAAAGAAAAGTATCGATAAATATGATGTTGTGTTTTTTGCTCCTATTCTCAATGAGATTAATATTAATCAGGTTAATCAATTGGTAAACTCTAATGACAAATATTTTGTAGGTGTACCTCAAGGATGGATTCGAAGAAGAGATAATAAAAAAATTCTAATAAATTTTAATAGACTAAAATTCCTTCCAAAACTAGAAATGATTTTTTTCTCTGAAGAGGAGATTAAATCATCCAATCTAAATATTAATGATTTAAAAAACCTCGCGAAGATATTAGTCATTACAAGAGGACACATTGGTTCAACAATTTTTTATCAGGAACAGAGTTTTAATTTTTCTAGTTATCATGTAAAAACTATTGATACAACAGGCGCAGGAGATATTTATGCTGCTGTTTTTGCTATGACATTTTTTTCAACAAAAGAATTAATATATTCAGCAAATCTTGCATCAAAAATTGCTTCTGAAAGTACCAAATATTGGGGAATGGAAGGAATTTTTAAAAAAATTTCACACTAAATATTTTTTATTTCGAAAAAATAAAAATCTTTATCATCATATGGTTGTTGAAATCTTTTCTAGAGGAAATTTTTCAATGTCAGGAATTTTTGCTTCCTTATCCGGAAAGCCAGTAACTAACAACAGGAAAGGTCTTTCATTATCAGGACGCTTAAAGATTTTATTTAAAAATCTCATAGGACTAGGAGTATGTGTTAATGTTGCTAGTCCTGCGTTATGTAAAGCTGTAATTAGGATCCCTGTTGCTATCCCTACCGATTCAGTCGCATAATAATGTTTTACGCGGGAACCATCCTTTAATAAACTGTAATTTTTAACAAATATACATATAAGATAGGGGGCAGTTTCCAAAAATGGTTTACTATAATTTGTACCCAAAGGTTCTAAGGCTTTCAACCATTCTTTTGAAGCTTTCCTTTCGTAGAATTCTTTCTCTTCTTTTTCTGCTTGCTCCCTGATGATTTTCCTAATATCGCTTCGACCTGAAATAGCAAAATGCCATGGTTGCATATTTGCTCCACTTGGAGCTGTCCCAGCACTAAGAATGCAATTATTAATTATTGATTTAGATACAGATTTTTCAGTAAAATCTCTAATTGTTCGCCTTTGTTTAATGTCTTCGTAAAATTGTTTTGATCGCAATTCCATTGTTTTATTATCAAAATTACGAACATTACTGATGGGAACTAATTTATGTTTCATTTTTTATCCTTCTTGAATCATTTTTTCAAGCTATAATTTTTTGGTTAATAAACTCAAAATAACTGTACCAAATCCTATACTGACAATACTAATCAAAATAACTTGCACTCATACCATCTGAGGATGAGGTATATTCATGATTGTGTTACCGTCATTTGTAAATAAAAAGAAAAGTCCAAACCCAATAAACAGATCAATTACCCCAAAGATTATCAATAATATGGCAATGAATTTAGCCTTTTTTTTTCTCCAAATTTTTTAACAAATCATACATGATTTTTCTTTTTTTATATTAATATGTTTTTGTAAAAATATAAAAAACTAGCTTCAATTCTTGATTAAACTAACTAGTAAAAATAAGAAAAAAAACATTATTGATAGAAAGATATATTTGTCTTTTAGAATTATTTCTTCAGGGAATTCACCTTTAGAGTCATCATTAGTCAATTGAATATACCTCATTATTCCCATAAAGAAAAAAAATGAAGTAAGGATAAAAATCCAATTTTTTTGATTTTCAAGTACTTCTAATACTGAATAAATTAAATATGTAAAACAAGTTATTATTCCAAGAAAAAAAATCAATTTTTTGAAAACTTTATTCGTATAAAAAGAGATATTGGCTCTTGTGTTATTTAAGTTGTTTTTACTTTCTGAAACTCGTTTGATGGTTATTATTAGGAAAGAAGATACCCCTGTTAATATGTACAACCAAATAGAAATATCAAATGATATTGCTATTGTCCCTGCTGACATTCTTACAATATAAAAAACAACTATAAAAATTAAATCCATTAAAAAATAATTCTTAAATATGTAAGAATAAAGAATGCTTAATAAAAGATATATGGTGAATAAAAATAAAACATTTATATTTACTAAATACGCAAAAAAACCACCAACAATAAAAACCAAAAATATGAACAAAAAAAGTTCTATATATTTGATTTCATTTTTAGCAATAGGCCTATTTTTTTTTATAGGATGAAATTTATCTAAATTTCTATCAATAAAATCATTTATTTGATATCCAATTATTGAACAACAGCAAAAAGAAAAAAAGGTAAAAATACTTTTGAAAATTATAACCTGGATATCTGTATAACTATATAAAATCCATGTATCAACAGTAAAAAAAAGAGGGACAAAAATTAATAAATTTTTTGTCATTTGTTTTGGTCTTGAACTTATGATAAATTTTTTCATGTTACCGAATAGAAAATATAAAGTATAAATAATAAAAAAAGGTATTTATTTATACTTTATATTTTAGAACGAAAATGTAACCTTTATATGAGGCATAAATTTTCAAAATAATTATGAAATGATTAATGGCTATAGAATCTCCAAGAGAAGAATGTGGAGTTTTTGGTATTTATAATACCAAAGATCAAGTGGCTGAATCAATATACTTTGGTCTCTTTGCACTACAACATAGAGGACAAGAAAGTGCAGGAATAACTACATCAGATCTTAGCGATATATATTCTGTGTCTGATTTAGGACTTATATCAAATGTCTTTAAACCAGAAGACATTGAAAAATTAAAAGGAAATATTGGCATAGGGCATACTAGATATTCAACTACAGGAAGTAATTTAAAGGAAAATGCACAACCTTTCAATGTTTATGGAGCTAATGGTGAATTATCTTTTGCTCATAATGGCAATGTTATAAATTCATTTGAATTAAGAGAAAGATTACTATCTGAATATGATATTCAGTTTAAGACAAGTACTGATTCAGAAATACTAGCACTTTTATATGCAAATGCTGTAGGTAAAAATTGGTTAGAAAGATCGAATTATTGCATGCGTTTGGTCAAAGGGGCTTATTCATTAGTTATGATGACTAAAGATACTTTGATAGGAGTTCGTGATCCATTAGGTATCCGCCCACTGTGTTTAGGGAAAATGGATGACGCTTGGGTTCTTTCTTCAGAATCTGCTGCCCTGGCACATATTGGAGCTGAATTTGTGCGTGAAATTGAAAATGGAGAAACAGTTGTAATTAATAAAAATGGGATAGAAAGCAAAAAATTTAACTCAGCACCAAAAAAACATTCTCTTTGCTTATTTGAACAAATATATTTTGCAAGACCAGATTCAATGATAAATGGAACTATTACATATGAATCAAGAGTGAAAATGGGAGCAGCTCTCGCTAAAGAACATCCGGTTGATGCAGATGTTGTTATTGGAGTACCAGATGCGGCGATTCCAGCTTCTATAGGCTATGCAAAAGAAAGTAAAATTGAGTATGCTGAAGGATTAATTAGAAATAGATATGTAGGTAGAACTTTTATTTATCCCGACCAACGTTTAAGAGAATTAGGAGTTAAGACCAAATTTAATGTATTGAAAAATGTGATTGAAAATAAAAAAATTATTTTAGTTGATGATTCTATAGTAAGAGGCACAACCACCTCAAGAGTATTACAACTATTACGAGAGGCGGGAGCAGCAGAAGTACATATGAGAGTTTCCTCACCTCCAATAATCTCTCCATGTTACTTTGGGGTTGATATGGGAACAAATGAAGAATTGATAGCAAATAATTTTGATGTAGAAAATATAAAAAAAATAATTGGCGCAGATTCTTTAGGTTTTCTCAGTTTAGATAATTTATTGGAATCTGTTAATTCTACTAATGGAGATTATTGCAGAGCTTGTTTTACGGGTAATTATCCTATCCCAATTCAATTAGATTTTGATAAATATCAATTTGAAAAATCTAGAAAAAAATAAATACTATGAATAAAAACTTCGATTATAAAAAATCTGGGGTGGATCTAGAAAAATCGGATGAGATAAAAAGTAAACTTATCGAAATAGTGAGATCTACTCATAGAGATGAGGTTATTAATAATAAAGATGGTTATGGAGGATTATTCAGTATAAGAACATTCAAGAAAGATTCAGTATTGGTGTCCACTACAGACTCTGTAGGAACAAAGGTAAAAATTTCATCCAGAATAAATTTACATAGAAATTTAGGTATAGATATTGTAAATCATTGTGTTAATGATTTAATCCCTCAAGGAGCATTTCCATTATACTTTTTAGATTATTTAGCTTTTGGTGAATTGAATGAAGAAGTCGTAATGGACATCATAGAAGGGATAGCTGATGCCTGTAAAAAAGTTAATTGTTCGATTATAGGAGGAGAGACTGCTACGCTACCTGGAGTCTATGGTAAAAAAGATTACGACGTAGTTGGATTTATGGTGGGAATAGTTGATCCAAAAAAGTTAATAAAACCCGACAATGTTAAAGAAGGAGATATATTAATAGCATTGCCTTCAAGTGGACTTCACACCAATGGTTTTTCACTTGTTAGGGCAATTTTTGATTTAGACAATGATATCAATATTTTGTCTCAAAAAATAAATGGAGAAGAAAAAAATTTTGGAGAACTTTTAGCCGAACCTCACAGAGAATATTTATCATCAATAAAAAAACTTTTTCATTTAATTTCTGGAATTTCACATATAACTGGTGGTGGCCTCTACAAAAATCTCCCAAGAATTTTCAATGGTAATTTGAAGGCTGAAATAAAAAAAGATTCATGGGAAATACCAGAAATATTTAAATTCATTATGGAAAAAGGTAATGTTTCAATTGATGAAATGTTCAATGTATATAATATGGGAGTGGGATTAGTTATCATTACAGACCCTTCAAATGTAAAAAAAATATTATCTGAATGTCCTGATTCATGGGTAGTAGGTGAAATGTTAATAAATGACGACAAAGGATCATCAGTGGTAATTAAGTGAAGTTAGGAGATTTTTTTATTGCAAGCTTTAATAAGTGTTTATGATAAAACCGGATTAGATCAAATCTGTCCTATTCTAATAGATGCGGGTTATAAAATCATTTCGACTGGTGGAACTTTTGAATATTTAAAAAAAATTGGTATCAAAGTAGATTCTGTTTATTCTATTACAGGAGAATCAGAAATATTGAATGGAAGAGTGAAAACTCTACATCCAAAAATCCATGCAGGTATATTGGCCGACACTGAAAACGATTCTCATTTGAAAGATTTGAATAATTTAAATATTGATACTTTCGATATTGTTATTAATAACTTGTATCCCTTTGAGGAAGTTGTTGCTCGAAAAAATTCCACTGATGCTCAAATTATCGAAAATATTGATATAGGTGGGCCAGCAATGTTAAGAGCCGCAGCAAAAAATTACAAGAGAGTAACAGTTTTAATTGATCCAAAAGATTATGAAATGTTAGCTGAAAAAATAACTAAAGGAGGAATAGATCTGCCTACACGTAAAATTTTAGCAAAAAAAGTTTTTCAACTTGTTTCAAAATATGACAAATCTATAGAAAATTATTTAAGTAATCAATCAGAAGAAAATTTTAAAAATCGTTTAGATATAAGTTATCATAAAATATCAGATCTAAGATATGGAGAAAACCCTCACCAAAAAGGAGCTATCTACTCAAATGTAACGAAGGGGATTGCCAACTCGAAATTACTGAACGGTAAAGCAATGTCTTACTTAAACTATCTTGATGCTGACTCTGCTTTTATGGCAGTAAATTCATTTCCAAATCACTGTGTGTCCATTGTAAAGCATACAAATTCATGTGGTTTATCATATTCTTCAAACCAACTTGATAGTTATAAAATGGCTCTTAGGGGTGATCCCATATCTGCATATGGTGGAATTGTGGGATTTAATACGGAATTAGAGGAAAATACAGCTCTGGAGATGTCAAGTATGTTTTTTGATGTTATTATTGCTCCATCTTACACAATGAAAGCACTTAAAATATTAAATAAGAAAAAAAATACTAGAATTTTGACTTCAAATTTTCAAGAAGAATTTTTTCAATTTAGATCCATCAATGGAGGTTTATTGTATCAAGAAATAGATAATAAAGAGGACTTAATTAAAAATTGGGATTTTGTAACAAAAAATAAGCCTAATAAAAATGAAATTAAAAATTGGGCATTTGCGTGGGCCTGTACCAAGTTTGTAAAGTCCAATGCTATTATTATTACGTCTAAAAAATCTATAATTGGTATTGGATCTGGGCAACCGAACCGAATAAATAGTGTTAATTTAGCAATTGAAAAAGCTAAGTCGTATTTAACAGAAAATTCTATTTTGGCTTCAGACGCTTTTTTCCCCTTTTCAGATAGTATTGAATTAGCTTCAAAATATAACATTAAAAATATTATTCAGCCAGGTGGTTCAATTAGAGATCATGAAGTGATTTCTGAAGCAAATCGTCATAATATAAAAATGATATTTACTAATACTAGACATTTTTCACATTGAGTATAAAAAAAATAAAAATAGATATAATTTTACCTGTTCTCAATGAATCTGAAGTACTTGAAAAACAATTGAGAATTCTTAAAGACTATCTAAATCATAACAATTATCATTCATACATTATCTATATAACAGTTGTGGATAATGGTTCAACAGATCAAACTCAAGAAGTTGCAAAAAAATTGTTAAAAAACAAATTACTTGATAATTATATTCGAATACCTGAAAAAGGTAGGGGAAGAGCACTGAAAATTGCTATGAAAAAATCAAGAGCTGATGTTTTTTGTTATATGGATATTGATCTTTCAACTGATTTACAACATTTTTTCCCATTAATAAATGGAATCATTATAGATAATTATGATATATCTATTGGATCAAGACTTTCTAGTGGATCTCAGGTTATTGGAAGAAAAAAAATAAGAGAAATTACTTCACGATCCTATAATATTATTGTCAAAATTTTATTTCCAAAAAGTGGAATTGATGATATGCAATGTGGTTTTAAGGCAATTTCACGTGAAAAAGCACAAATTTTGTTACCTTTAGTAAAGAATAATTTCTGGTTTTTTGACACAGAATTGCTTTTATTATCGAGAAAATTAAATTTACAAATCAAACAATTACCTGTTAAATGGATTGATGATCCATCTTCAAGTGTCAATATATTAAAAACAGCAATAGAAGATTTAATTGGTTTGATAAGAATTAGAATAAATATAAAATAAATGTTATGAATGAAACAAATAAAGAAAGTTTTTTAGAAAGATCACTTCTAGTGGGTGAAAATTCTGAAATATATTTGCATCGAGCTCTTACTGTTTTGAGAAACGAAGGTTTGAATCCATATGTGACATATGAAATACAGGCAAAAGATGATGGGATATTGTGCGGAGTTAATCAAATCGTTGATATTTTAGAACACGTTTTACCTGAATCAGATAGAGAAGTTTGGTCTTTGAGTGATTCTAATGAAATAATGAAGAAAGAAGTGGTTTTGAGAATAAAATCAAAATATGCAAATTTTGGGCTATATGAAACTTCTATGTTGGGTATTTTCAGTTCATGTTCAGGATGGGCTACTGCAGCAAACCGTTGTGCAGTAGCAGCTGAGGGAATACCAGTAGTGAGCTTTGCAGCTAGGGCTGTTCATCCTTCTGTTGCTGCTCATGTTGATTACTCCGCTATAACTGGAGGATGTTCAGCGATAAGCTCTATTATTGGGGGCAAAATAACTCAAACTACTCCATCTGGAACAATGCCTCATTCTTTAGTTTTAATAATGGGAGATACTGTTAGAGCAGCTTTAGCATTTGATAGACATATTGAAAAAAATGTTCCTCGAGTAGTTCTTGTAGACACATTTAAAGATGAAGCAGAAGAAGCTTTAGAAGTTTCCAGAAGATTAAAGGGCACCTTGAGAGGAATAAGAATAGAAACTCCTATTGAAAGAGGAGGAATAACGCCCCATTTAGTTGATGAAATACGAATCAAATTGGATTACGAAAACTTTGAAGAGATTGATATTTATGTTAGTGGTGATTTACAACCAGATGATATAAGAAATTTTGTTAAGAATGGAAGTAAAGTAGGTGGATTTGCAATTGATAATTATATAGCACGTGGTTCAGGGATAACTTTTTCTGGAGACATAAAAGAAATAGATGGTAAATCAATAGCGAGGAGAGGTAGAAAGCCTGGAATTACTCCGTCTTCACGATTAAACAGAATTCTTTGATACTAATAGTTCAATAACTTTTTTTTCTGTTTTTAGTACTACTGATTTATTAGATTGCCTTAAACCTATTAACCATATGATTTCATTTTCTGAACATAATAATGGATAATTTGATTTAATAGAAACCTTATTGTCAGACAAAAGTTTTTTCACCCTTATATTTTTCTCAGTTCCAAATGGGTGCATTTTATCTCCGTTAATTCTATTTCGAATAAATAATTTCTTATCTATATATTTAGAACTTATATAAATATAATTTTTATTAACTAACTTTAAGTTTTTTGGTTTTATTATAATTTTAGAAGTAATTTTCTCTCCACTGGGTAAAAATATTTCGCCTGGAATGGGTAAAAATATTTTATAATTTTCACTTTTGTTATTTAATTTACTCTCCAAAAAAATAGATTTACCTGTAGATCTAATAGTAATATCTCCTGGTAAATTTTCAGAGTTAGATTTATTTGTTATTACATTATTTATCATTTCGTGATGATTTCTACCTAGAAATTTTTCTTCATTTATTAAAGATTTATAATCCTTTATGATCCTTTTTTTTTGTGCTTCTACATTTTCATCTAAATTGTTAACATTTTTTGAAAGGTTACTAATAGCTTCAACAAATTGTGGATTTATTTTTTCTATTTCTGGAATTATTTTATTCCTTAATAAATTCCTATTGTAGATATTTTTTTTGTTTGACGAGTCCACACAAAATTCTAAATTGTTTTTAGTACAATATTCCTCAATAAATTTTTTTCTCAAATCCAGTAATGGTCTTGAAAGTATCAATTTTTTTTTATTAAAATAAATTGAATTCGTGTATTTCATTCCACTTAAACCTTTTACACCTGTACCACGAATTATATTTTGCATAATGGTTTCTATTTGATCATTGATGTTGTGTCCCAAAAAACAGTAGTTAGTGTTGTATTTAGTTGATAAATCAGAAAAAAAATCCATTCTTATTTTTCTGGCTTTTTCTTGAATTCCTTTAAGTTCTTTTGATAAGGAACATTTCTTGATTTCCAAATTTAGATTTAATGAATTACAAATCTTTTTTACCAACTGTTGATCCTTGTCAGATTCTAAATTACGTAAACCATAATTTATATGACAAATAACTAAATTTTTTTGTGGGTCTTTTACTATTGTTGATAATATTTCAACTAAAAACCTTGAATCTGACCCTCCTGAATATCCGACAATAGCTTTTTTTTCTCCATTAACTATTTTTTTTGAAATATTATTTCTTATTTTTTCTACAATAGAATTATCTAACATTTTTTTTAATATTTTGTAATGGAACCTTTATTTGAATTTTAGAAATTTTATTTTTTTCTATTTCCATTACTGTGAATCTAAAACCTCTAAAATTCGTACGTGATTTTTTACTAGGGAAAGTTTGCATTCTATCTATAATGAATCCCGCTAATGTTTCATATCTTCCTTCAGGAATTTTTATTTTAAGTTCATTGTTTATTTCATCGATAGCAATCCCACCTTCCACTACATATGTATCATTACCAGCTTTACTAATTTTTTTTACTAATTTTTTCCCTTCTTCAGCTGCCTCTCCTACGATTTTTTCAATACATCTAGATAAAGTTAAAATTCCTGAAATGTCTCCATATTCATCAATTGCCAAAGTTATTTTATGTCCACTAATTTGAAACTCTTCAAGTAATTCATCTAGTAATTTCATTTCGGGGGAAAACATAGTTTCCTTGCAAAGTGTGTTTATTGGTTTTGATTCATCAATTTCAGGTGAAGTTAGAAAAAGCATTACGTCTTTTATATTAATAATTCCAATAACATTATCTAATTGCCCGTCACACACTGGGAAACGAGTATGAGGATTTTTTTTATATATCTTTAAGAAATTTTTTATAGATGTTTCTGATTGAATCCAGATAATTTCTGGCCTAGGTGTCATAATGTCTTTTATTTCAGTTTCACTAAATCTAAAAATGTTTTCTAACATTTCTCCTTGAGATGATTCGACTGTTCCTTCTTCTTCGCCGATATCAATCAAACTTCTCAATTCTCCCGTGGTAACAGCAGGATTTTCTAGTTTATACGATTTTAATAAAGATTTAGTTATAAATTTTGGAATAATTGTAAATGCCCATGCTGCTGGTCCAACTAAATACATAATAGCTCTTATGTATTGAATTACAAAAAGTGACCATTTGTCTGCCACTCTTGTTGAAATAGACTTTGGAGTTAGTTCCCCAAAAGTTACCACTATAATTGTAGAAATAATGGTTGCAGATATAACTGCGTATATGCTTCCTTTACCGAATATATTTATTATTAAAGTTCCAACCAAAGTTGCAATTAATACATTTAATAAGTTTCCAAGAAGTAATAATGTTCCAAAAAATTTTTCATTCTCTTGTAATGTCTTTACAATTGCAGTAGCTCGTTTGTTTCCTCCATCAGATAAATGTTTTATTCTTACCTTATTTACCGCTATAACTGCAGCTTCGGATGCACTGATAAATGCACTACCTAGTAATGCAATTACAATTATTATTATGATTATTAATATTTCCACTATTAAATTTTACAATTGATCTTTAATTTATCAAAGTTTCAATTAACCAGTGGCTTCCATAATATCAGTTTCTATCGTTTGATTTTCTTCTGGAGGATTTAATATTAAACTTTCTATTTTTTTTGTTAAGTCTGGATTGTTTTTCAAAAATTTTCTTACTGAGTCTCTACCTTGCCCAAGTCTCTCACCTTCAAAAGAATAAAATGAACCATTTTTTTCTAATATATTTTTTGTGACTCCAAGATCTAAAATTTCTCCTTCTTTAGAAATTCCTTCGTTAAATAATATTTCCAATTCAGTTTTTTTAAATGGAGGAGCAACTTTATTTTTTACAACTCTAACTCTCACCTTATTTCCTACTAATTCTTCACCTACCTTGAGAGACTCTGATCTTCTTAGATCTATTCTTACCGAACTATAAAACTTTAAAGCTCGACCACCGGGAGTGGTTTCAGGAGAACCAAACATTACTCCAATTTTTTCTCTTAACTGATTTATGAAAACGCATGTTGTATTGGTTTTATGTATAATTCCTGTTAATTTTCTCAGAGCCTGTGACATAAGCCTAGCTTGAGCTCCAATATGATAATCACCCATTTCTCCTTCCAGTTCTGCAATAGGAACTAAAGCTGCAACTGAATCTAATACTACTATGTCTAATGCTCCAGATCTTACTAAGTAATCTGTTATTTCTAAAGCTTCCTCAGCAGAATTAGGTTGTGAAATCAGTAATTCTTGAGTATTTACTCCTATCTTTTTTGCATATCCTGGATCCATTGCATGTTCAACATCAATATATGCTGCTTGACCTCCAGTTTTTTGAGCTTCGGCAATGCAAGACATTGCCAAGGTGCTTTTCCCAGCACTTTCTGCACCGAAAATTTCAACTATACGACCCCTAGGAAGGCCCCCTACTCCCAAAGCTATATCTAGACCCATTGAACCTGTAGAGATAGATTGTATATCAGAATCTACAGTTGGATTTTCGCCCATCCTCATTACAGAGCCTTTTCCAAAATTTTTTTCTATTTGCTCAATTGTAATATCTATAGTTTGATGTTTTTTTGCAATATCTATAGTTTGATGTTTTTTTGCAATATCTATAGTTTGATGTTTTTTATTATTTTTATTGTCAGTTTTTTTCCGTAACACATTTTTCTCCAAATTTTATTATTATTATTAATTTATAGCACAAATGTTCTAAATAGTTCAAGTGTTCTGTCAACGTGTTTTGATTACATTCTTTTTACTTTGGGCGTGCCCCTAGCGTTACATTCACTTCCCTATATTTATAATCTCTTACTAATTCTATTTTTACTATATCCCCAGGGGAAGTGTTAAGAGCTAAGTATGCAATTAAATCTTCAAAAGAACTAACTTCAAAATTGTCTATCTTAGTTATGATATCTCCATCGTAATTTCCTATATTTGAGTTACCTTTTATCCCAGCTTTTTCTGCAGGTCCATTTATTTCCAGATTTGTTATAAGTAATCCTTTAAAATTATCTTCTACATCTGCTCTAATTCTTATTTCATAATCAAGATTTAATGCTTCAATTCCTAGATATGAATATTCATGTTCAATCCCGTATTTAATATTTTCTACAACTTTTTTAGCAAGATTTATGGGCACAGCAAACCCAACTCCTGAATTTTGAGGAGAGTTACTATTAGATTTAATTTGTGTATTGATTCCAATAACTTCTCCTTTTGAATTTAACAAAGGCCCCCCTGAATTACCTGGATTTATTGCAGCGTCAGTTTGTATGACTAGCGGTATTTTGTAATAAGTTAATCCATTCAGTGTTCTCCCAATAGCACTTATAATACCAGTTGTCATTGTGAAAGATTGTCCGAAAGGACTCCCTATTGCAATCGCATCATCACCAGGAGACACAATATTGGAATCTCCTAAGTCTAATTTGGGCAAGTTTTGATTTATCTTAATTACAGCTAAGTCTGAATATGGATCTTTTCCAATTAATTCTGCTTCAAACTCATCATTATTATATGTACGAACAATTATTCTATAATTTGAATCTTTTACGTCTATAACCAAGTGATAATTGGTTAATATATATCCATTATTGTCCCAAACAAAACCAGATCCCGATGAAAGTTTAGACAAACTCCCAAACATATTTTTCCCATAGACAGTAATTTCTACTACTGAAGGAATTTTTTCCTCATAGATTAATTGGTAATTATTTTCTTTACATGAGAACAAAAATAATAACAAAAAAATAAATGTAATTTTTATTTTCTTATTTATCATGATGTATAAACTTTGTATAAGTATATTTTAGCTCAGAAGCTATTGGATACCTTCTATCTTTGCCAAACGCCAAAGGAGTTATTTTTACTCCAGGTGCAGATTGTCTTCTTTTATATTCGTTACGATCAATCATTTGAATTATATCTAATGTTTCATCATTAGATATTTTTTTTCTAAGAATTTTATTGGACATAATTTCTTTGATATTTTGTTTTTTTTCAACATACAATTCAATGATTTTATCCAGTATTTCATATTCTGGGAGTTTGTCCTGATCGACTTGATCCGGTTTTAGTTCTGCTGAAGGTGGTTTATTTATTATGTTTAGAGGAATTGTATAATTATCACTAACTTTGTTTATGTAATTAGCTAATTTATAGACCATAGTTTTGGGAACATCTTTTAAAACAGAAAATCCCCCAGCCATATCACCATATAAAGTAGCGTATCCAGTTGCAATTTCTGATTTGTTTCCCGTAGACAATACAAGTAAAGAAAATTTATTAGAAATTGTCATTATAATATTTCCCCTTATTCTTGCTTGTAAATTTTCTTCAGCCACATTTTTTTTAGTATTTCTGAAAATAAAATTTAAGGAATCTTCCATCGATCTATGAGCATCTTCAATTGGTAAATTGATTAGGTTAATGCCTAGATTTTCGCACAATTTCTCTGAATCTGTTATTGAATGATCAGATGAATATCTAGAAGGCAAATTTACTGTAACTACATTTTTTGGACCAATAGCTTTAGCTGCTATCGCCGTTACTACAGCGGAATCTATTCCTCCTGAAAGACTTACAAGACATTTATTAAATTTATTTTTAATAAGATAATCTTTGGTGCCTAAAATTAAGGCCTTATAAACATCTTCAATTTCATTTATTTTGCTAATATGACGAACCCTATTTCTTTCTTTCGTATACATGTACTGAAAATCAATTTCTTTTACAGATAAATTATATTTTTTTAGATTATTTGACAGTGCTTTATTTGGTTCATTGAAATTTAAATCTAAGTCTACGACTCCATCTTTTTCTTCGAAACTTGGAAGAGAATAAATTACATTGCCAAAATTGTTAAATACAAGAGAGCTACCATCAAAAATAAGTTCATCTTGACCACCAACTAGATTCAGATAGACCAAATGAGCATTGCAATTTTTTGAAACAGAAGATAGATGATTTATTCTACTTTGTTTTTTGTCAATGTCGTAAGGAGATCCATTTATATTAATTAATAAATTGCAACCATAATTTGATTGTAGCTTACATATTTCATAATCATCCCAAATATCTTCACATATACTAATTCCAATTTTAATATCATTTTTTTGTATTACTACAACTTTTGAACCTGAGTGAAAATATCTTTTTTCATCAAAAACTCCATAATTTGGCAATTTAGTTTTTCTATAAATTTCAATTATCTTTCCATTATTTAAAATTGCAGCTGAATTATAAATTCCATTAATGTCTTTATCAATAAAACCTACAATTACTATGATGTTTTTGGTATGTTTTTTAATAGAATTTAGAGCTTGAATATTATTTTTTATAAACAAATCACTCAGAACTAGATCTTCTGGAGGATAGCCTGTTATGGATAACTCAGGAAAACATATTACATTAGATTTTGCTTTTTTGGCCTTTGTTATTTTGTCAATGATTTTTTTCGTGTTGAAATCTAATGATCCAACAATAGTATTTATTTGACTCATTGATATCTTTATTTTAGACATCTTAATCCCAATATTTTAAATTTTACTAAATGGAGATCTAATATACCCTTTAACGTCAGGTAGCAAAGATTGCCCTTCTAAGAAAACATCTATATTTTTTGCACATTTTCTTCCGCTTGCGATAGCATTTACAACAAGTGATTGTCCTCTTTCCATATCGCCGCAGGCAAAGATCTTTGTTTTAGAAGTCATCATTTCACTATTAGTTTTTACGTTACCTCTTTCATCATATTCTACACCTAGTTCATTCAAGAGACCTTCTTGTAATGGATGAACAAAACCAAGAGCGAGTAGGACTAAATCAGCCTTTATTTTGAATTCTGATTTATTTAAAATTTTCATTTCAAATTTTTGAGAATCAGGATCTTTTCCCCATTTTACTTTTTGGCAAGTCAAATTTTTTACATTGGTTATCCCATCAAATGATTTAGTCAATACACTAAACTCTCTTTCTCCTGATTCTTCATGAGCGGAAGTTGTCCTCAATATTAAAGGCCATTCTGGCCATGGATTAGATGAGGATCTGATTATTGGAGGTTCAGGTAATATTTCTAATTGAACAATATTTTTTGCACCCTGTCTTATTGTTGTCCCTAAGCAATCTGCTCCTGTATCTCCACCACCTATAATTACAACATTTTTGTTTTTAGCAGATATATTTCTAACATTAGATTTTTTTGTATCCCATCTATTTTGTTCAGAGAGAAAATCCATTGCAAAATGAATCCCATCAAGATCCCTACCTCCGATACTTAAATCTCTAGGAACTGTCGATCCTCCAGCCAAACATATAGCATCATATTCTTGTATAAGGTTTTTTACAGAAATATCTATACCAACATTAGTTGAACAAATAAATTTTATACCTTCTTCTATTAGTAAATCTATTCTTCGATCAACAATTTTTTTTTCTAACTTAAATTCAGGTATTCCAAATCTAAGAAGTCCGCCAGGAAGTTCATTTTTTTCAAATATAGAAACATTATGCCCTGCTCTGTTTAATTGTTGTCCAGCAGCCAAACCTGCAGGTCCAGATCCAACTATCGCAATTTTTTTATTGGTTCTATTTTTTGGAATCTCTGCTAAAACAAAACCAGATTCCCATGCTTTTTCAATGATGTTTTTTTCTATCATCTCTATAGATACAGGATCTTGGTTAATTGATAATGTACATGAAGCTTCACAAGGGGCTGGACAAATTCTGCCAGTAAACTCGGGGAAATTGTTTGTAGCAGTTAATCTATGGTAAGCAGTTTCCCAATCCTTTTTATATACTAAGTCATTCCATTCAGGTATTAGGTTCCCAAGAGGACAACCATTGTTACAAAAAGGAACACCACAGTCCATACATCTTGAAGCCTGAGCTGATACTTCTTGTTTAGTAGATGGTTCATAAATTTCATTCCAATTTTTTACCCTTACTTTTATATTTTTTCTTTTTTCTGTTTTTCTTTTGGTTTCTTTAAAACCTGAAGTTTTATCCATTTACTTTTACTCTTTTTCTTTGAAGGTTTAATTTATCTAAGATTTTTTCATAATCTCTAGGTATTACTTTTTTGAATTTTTTTAATTCTTCTTGCCAATTAAGTAGAATTTCTCTCCCTTTTTCTGAATTGGTATATTTAACATGATTTTTGATAAGATTTTTTAGGTCTTTTTCATCCTTAGAATTTATTAATATCTCTGACATGTTAGACAATTCAGAATTGAAATAGTTTATAAAAGTAGAGTTTTCATCATATACATATGCAATACCTCCACTCATACCTGCAGCAAAATTACTTCCAACTTCACCTAAAATCACGGCGATTCCTCCAGTCATATATTCACAACCATGATTTCCTATTCCTTCTACAACTGCATTTGCGGCAGAATTTCTTACACAAAATCTTTCACCAGCTTTTCCATTAATATATACTTCTCCTCCTGTAGCTCCATATAAAGCCACATTGCCTATAATAACATTATTCTCAGGAATGTAACTTTTATCTAATCGATTAGGTGAAATGCTTATTTTCCCTCCGGATATTCCTTTGGCAAAGTAGTCATTTGAATCTCCTATTACATTGAAATAAATTCCTTTTGATAGAAATGCTCCAAAACTTTGACCAGCTGAACCAGTAAATTCTATTTCTAAATTATCTTGAGGAATTCCCTTTTCTCCATATATTTTTGTTATCATTCCAGATATTATTGCTCCTACAGTTCTGTTAACATTATTAATTTCAAAATTTAATTTTGATTTTTTGTCTTTTAATGAGTTGATATCGAATTCCTTCAATATTTTTTTATCCAAAGCTTTTTCAAGTTCGTGATCTTGTTTAATATTGTGATAGTTTTTATAGTTAGGAATTCCCTTAGGGGCATATAACATTTTTGATAAATCTAATTTTTTACCTTTCCAATGATCAATATCTTTTCTTTGTTTTAATTTGTCTACTCGACCGACCATTTGATTTATGTTTCTAAACCCTAATTTGGACATTTCTAACCGTAAGCTTTCAACTAAGAATCTAAAGTAATTAACCACCGCTTCAGGAGTTCCATTAAATAATTTCCTTAATTCTGGATCTTGAGTTGCTACACCTACTGAACAAGTATTTAGATGACATTTTCTTAACATTATGCAACCCATAGTTATTAAAGATGCTGTTGCAATTCCCCATTCTTCAGCTCCTAGCAAAGTTGCTATGGCAATATCTTTTCCGGTTTTTATTTGTCCATCGGTTTGTACTACAATTCTACTTCTCAGTCCTTGTTCTACTAAAACTTGTTGAGTTTCTGCCACTCCCAATTCCCATGGTAATCCCGCATGTCTAATAGAAGATAATGGTGAAGCTCCAGTTCCTCCGGAAAAACCTGAAATTAACACTACATCAGCTTTTCCTTTTGAAACTCCAGCTGCAATAATACCCACTCCCACTTCTGAAACTAGCTTTACGTGTATACGTGCGTTAGAATTTACGTTTTTAAGATCGTGTATAAGCTGAGCCAAGTCTTCAATAGAATATATATCATGATGAGGAGGTGGTGAAATCAACTCTACTCCAGGAGTTGTTTTTCTAATAGATGCAATATAATTTGAGATTTTGTGTCCCGGAATTTCTCCGCCTTCTCCGGGCTTTGCTCCTTGTGCCATTTTAATTTGAATATCTTTAGAATTTACTAAATAATTGGTAGTAACACCGAATCTACCTGATGCTACCTGCTTTATAGCTGAACTTCTAGAATCTCCATTTGAATCTGGAACAAATCTAGTTTCATCTTCTCCACCTTCCCCAGTATTTGACCTTGCACCAATTCGATTCATAGCGATTGCTAGAGTCTCATGAGCTTCTCTTGAAATTGATCCCAAAGATATTGCACCTGTTGCAAATCTTTTTAATATTTCAAATCCAGATTCAACTTCATTAATTGGAACAGGTTTAGAGTTCTTATAATCTAATTTAAGAAGGTTTCGAATACTGATATCCCCGTAATAATCTTTATTTGCCAACTTTTCAAATTCCTCATATTTTTGAGAATTATTCTCTGTTGCTGCTTGCTGCAAAAGAGATATAGTTTCTGGTGACCACATATGCCTTTCTCCAGTTCCTCTCCAATTGTATAATCCCCCAAGGTCTAAATTGAGATTTGATGGGATATTTGAAGAAGGGTAAGCATTTTGATGAAATAATAAGTAATCAGTAGCAATTTCGTTAATTTCTATTCCCCCAATTCTAGATGAAGTCCAAGTAAATGAATCTTCTATAATTTTATTTCCTAATCCTACGGCTTCGAATTGTTGAGCTCCCATATATCCTTGTAAAGTTGAAATTCCCATCTTAGACATTGTTTTTAAAACCCCAGAAATCACAGCTTTACAGTAATTATTTTGAGAATCACTGATTTCTCTTTTGGTTTTAAAAGATTCATTTTTCAAAGTGTCTAGAGCTAAATAAGGGTTTATTGCAGATATCCCATATCCAAATAACGAAGCAAAATGATGAACTTCTCTTGCTTCTCCTGTTTCAATGAGTAAATCAACATTTTCTCTTAAATTTTTTCTTATTAGATGATGGTGTATTGTACCTGCAACTAATAATGCGGGTAAGTAACCCATATTATTGTCTACTCCTCTATCAGAAAGAATAATAATCCCAACTTCCTCGGAGATTAATTTTTCTGATTTAGCCTTAATTGCTTCTAGAGCTTTTTTAAATCCATTTATTTCTTCATTAATATTGTAAAGAGTTGAAATTGTACCAGATTTTATGTTTCCTTTATCTAATCTTTTAATTTTTGACATTTCTGAATTTAATAGAATTGGCCTTTCTATTTTTAATAATTGAGCATGTTTTTCTGATTCTGATAATAAATTTCCTTTTTTTCCTATCAAAATACTCATTTGAGTTACCAACTTCTCTCTAATGGGATCCAATGGTGGGTTAGAAACTTGAGCAAACAATTGTTTGAAATAAGAGAAAAGATTTTGAGGTTTATCTGATAAAACTGCTAAAGGCGTATCATTACCCATCGAACCGTTTGGCTGATTTCCTGATTCTCCCATTGGTTTAATTAATAATTCAATATCTTCCGAAGAATATCCGAATGCCTTTTGTTGTTTCAATAGTTCAAAACCTTCGTAAGAATTTTCTGATTTAGTTTGCTTTATTTCATCAAGATTTATGGCTTGCTTATTTACCCATTTTGAATATGGTTTTTGAGAAGTAAGTCTATCTATTATTTCTTCAGAATCTATTATCCTTCCTTCATTGAAATCTACCAAAAATCCTTTCCCTGGAGTCATTCGGGATTTAAGTTTTATATTATTCGGATCTATATCTAACACCCCTGTTTCTGAAGACATAACTAGAATATTATCTTTAGTTACTGTATATCTAAAAGGCCTAAATCCATTTCTATCAAGGCAGGCTCCCAATTTAATCCCATCTGTAAAAGCTATCATTGCAGGTCCATCCCATGGTTCCATTAATCCTGCATGGAACTGATAAAAATCTTTTGTTTTTTGGTCCATGTGTTTATTATGATCCCAAGCTGCAGGAATCATCATTGATGCAGCATGTTCAATAGATCTTCCTCCCATTACTAGTAATTCAAAAACATTATCCAATGAAGCTGTATCAGAAGCATCTTCTTCGCAAATGGGCAAAATATTTTGAATATTACTCCCCAAATGTTTATTTTGAAGATTTTGTTCTTTAGCTTTTATCCAATTTCTATTACCTCTAACTGTATTGATTTCTCCATTGTGAGCAATCATTCTGTAAGGATGAGCAAGCTTCCAAGATCCTAATGTATTTGTAGAGAACCTAGAATGCACAAGCCCAAAACAACTTTCTATATTAGAATTTTGTAAATCAACATAAAAATTAGCTAATTGTTCAGATTTTAACAAGCCCTTATATATGATTATCTTATTAGATAATGAACATATATAAAATTCATTGTTAATATCTGTGGAATTTGAATTATCTTTGATTGATAATACTTCTTTTTCTATCATTTTCCTTGCTATAAAAAGAATTTTTGAAAATTCGTCATCCGTAATGTTTTTATTTGTTGAAATGAAAATTTGTTTAATTTCTGGCTTTACATCACTTGCCCATAATCCAATTTTGGATTGATTTACCGGAACATCTCTCCAAGAAATTAATGAAAGGTTATTTTTCAAAAGAATTTTTTCTATAATGTTTATTATTTTTTCTCGTAATTTTTTTTCATTAGGCAGAAAGATTATCCCAGAGGCATATTGTCCTAAATCAGGTAAGGATAATTTATTTTCGTTTAATATATTTCTAAAGAACTTGTCAGGAATTTGTAGAGTAATACCGGCTCCATCTCCTGTATCTGGATCACAACCACAAGCTCCTCTATGTGCAAGATTATTTAGGACTTTTAAAGAATCTTTTATTATTTTATTTGATTTGACACCTTTAATATTTGCAACGACTCCTACTCCGCAAGCATCTTTGCCTATATGAATATCGCATAATCCCTTGACACTTAACTCATTTAGATTATTAATAAGTTGTTTAGTAAATTTTTTTCGTTTATAGTTTTTTTTCATATTTTGTTTAATTCAAAAAACATATTTTCTGAAGTTTTATATAGAAGTAATTTATTTAAAGAAATTTCATATAAAAATTTCTTTCATCTTCTGAAATCAAAGAATTGTAACCCATCCACTCTTTTTTCTTATTATCAATATAACTATTATATGCCTCCGTCCCTATAGATTCTTTCAAAAAATTACTGTTTTCATTAGCCTTGATTGCTTCATTTAAACTATTAGGGATGTTTGATTTTATTTTTTTTGTTATTTTATATTTATTTTTTATGCCTAAAATTCCTGCATTTAAAATTGTTGCAAATGCTAAATATGGATTACATGCAGCATCAGGTAATCTAAATTCTACTCTATATTTCTCATCATCATTATTAAATACTGGAGGAACTCTCACTATATCTTGTATATTTTGATAATCAATATAACCTGCGACTGGGGCTTCTAAATTTGGTAATAATCTTTTATATGAATTAGCCCACTGATTAGTAATCAAGGTCATTTCTTTAGCATTTTCTATTAATCCAGCCATGAAACTTTCGCCTATCTTTGATATAGCTTTATCATTTTTTTCACTAAAAATGTTCTTTTCATTTTTATACAGAGATAAATGAAGGTGTAAGCCACTACCATTTAACTTATCAAAAGGTCTTGGCATAAATGTTGCAAATCCTCCCAGCCTGTGAGCAGTTTCTTTAACAACTAATCTTGTAGTCATTATCGAGTCTGCCATTGTTAAAGCATCCGTGTGTCTTAAATCTATCTCATGTTGTCCTGGGGAAACTTCGTGATGTGAAGATCTTACAGGGATTCCCATTTGTTCCAAAATCAACACACACTCTCTTCTCAGATTAGCACCATCACTATCTGCAGAAGTTTGATCAAAATAACCAGCATCATCACCGGGAGATATATTTTTTTCTGAATTGAGATAATAGTATTCTATTTCAGGACCTATGTAGAATTTATAACCAAGTTTATTAGCCTCAATTAGTTTGTGTTTTAAAACTTGTCTACTATCTACCATTAAGTTTCTTCCATCAATCCTTTTTAAGTCACAAATAAATCTAGCTACAGCATTTTCATTTGGTCTCCAAGGTAAAATTTGCCAAGTATTCAAATCTGGAATTGCTAAAGTATCATTTTCACCTTCTCTTGACAAACCTTCAATTGCGCCTCCATCAAATATAACACCATTAGTCATACAATCTTTTAAATCTTCAACATTTATAGCAAATCCCTTTAAACCTCCAGTAATATCGGTGAACCAGAGTCGTATAAATTTAACATTCGATTCACTTGCTTGTTTTAGAATATAATCTTGAGTTTCTATATTTCTATTCATTGTTTCCCCTAAATTTTTTCATTAAATTTGTAACCTACATTCCAAATTGTTTCTATAAAATTATATTTATGATCTTCAATCTTAGTTCTTAATCTTCGTACGTGGACGTCAACCGTTCTTGTTCCACCATAATAGTCATAATCCCATATATTTTTTAGCAAATTTTCTCTCGAAAATACTCTTCCAGGATTTGATGCTAATAATTTTAGCAACTCTAGTTCTTTAAATGTTAGATTTATTTTTTTTTCATTTAATTTCACTTCGTATTTATCAGAATCGATGGATAGTTCAGAAATCCTAATAAAAGAATTAGAATTTCTGGTAATATTCTTCTTATTATTTTTTGAGTGTGTAATTTTTATTTTAATATTTATATCTGAATCTATAAAAGGAGTAGTAATTATTTGATTATTATTATCTTCAGGGCAGTGGAGATAATATGAGTCAAAGGTTTGAGTCGATATTATTATAGGGATTTCTCTTGCAACTAGATTTCTATATTCAATTGAATATACTTGAGGAAGGTTAATTATTGATAGATCATTATTGTTTATAACAGTCTCTTCGTGATGATTACTTTTTAGCAGGGGATGATTTTTATCATTTTTTATTTTGTAATTTACTATTGAATTTGTTGTTTTTTCATCCTGTAAATAAAAGTCTGAAACACAAAAAATTTTAGATTCTTTATAGTTATCTACCAAAATTTTAATTAATTCATCTTCAGCTCTTATGCCAAAGCCAATTAGGAAAACATTTTCAAACATATTATTTAGCTTCTTGTATGTGATAATTTAGAAGGTTTCTAATTTATTTTATAATGGAAAATTCATTGTGCAAAATTTAAAAAATTATAAATTCTCTTGAAATAAAACTTTTTTTCATTGACTATACCTGTCTAAGATTCGTATACTAGTAGTTTGTGGAATATATAATCCTTTTTGTTATGTTTTAAATTAACACTTAGTTTAAACTAACTCTAATAAGGATAAATTTAAGTTTGATATGAGATAAACATGCCAACCGTAAACCAATTACTTAAAAATTCTAGATCTAGGGGGAGAAAGAAAGCTAAAGCTCCTGCCCTTAGATTTAGGTTTAACTCTTTAACAAAAAAAATGACCAATGATGAAGATGGAAGTCCCCAAAAACGAGGCGTTTGTCTTCAAGTTAGAACCGTTACTCCAAAGAAACCAAATTCTGCTCTTCGGAAGGTAGCTCGAGTGAAATTGACTAATGGAATGGAAGTTACGGCTTATATTCCTGGAGAAGGACATAATTTGCAAGAACATTCGGTTGTTTTGATCCGAGGAGGAAGAGTAAGAGATCTTCCGGGTGTTAGATACCATATTATTAGAGGGGCACTTGATACCTCGGGCGTAGAGGGTAGAAAAAGAGGTCGAAGTAAATACGGTGCAATTAGAGAAACTAAAAGTTAAATTCATCTAATATTTGGAATCATTATGTCTAGAAGAAGAAAATCAATATTACGAAAAATAAACCCTGATCCCAAATATGGAAGTATTGAGTTATCCAAATTTATAAATCGCTTAATGAGAGGTGGGAAAAAGTCCGTTGCTCGCAAGGCTGTTTATTTAGCTATAGACAAACTTGAGAATCAGATTAAAAGACCTGGATTAGAATTATTTGAAGAAGCTATGAAAAACACTATGCCCACTTTAGAAGTTAAACCTAGAAGAGTTGGTGGAGCAACATACCAAGTTCCAGTAGAAATACGTCCCAAGAGAAGGGTGGCTTTAGCCCATAGATGGATTGTTGAAGCTGCAAGATCAAGAAAAGGAGAAACTATCACTAATGCTTTATACTCTGAACTGTCAAGCGCGGTAAATAACACAGGAATTGCTATAAAAAGGAAAGAAGATTCACATCGAATGGCAGAAGCTAATAGAGCTTTTGCTCATTATAGATGGTAATTTCTAGAAAATGGACTCAATATGACTACCGCAGTGAATGATTTATCAAAAGTAAGAAATATAGGTTTTATAGCGCATATAGACGCAGGTAAGACTACAGTAACAGAAAGGGTTTTGTTTTTTACAGGAGAAACTTACAAAATCGGTGATATTGATGACGGAACTACAGTTATGGACTTTATGTCCCTTGAAAGAGAACGTGGGATTACCATCGGTTCAGCTGCAACTAATGCACAATGGAATGACCATCAGGTTAATATAATTGATACTCCAGGGCACGTGGATTTTACAGCAGAAGTACAAAGATCATTAAGAGTATTGGATGGAGGTGTAGTTGTCCTAGAATCAGTTTCGGGAGTTCAACCCCAATCTGAAACAGTTTGGAGACAAGCTAATGATTATGGAGTCCCTCGAATGATTTTTGTTAACAAAATGGACAGACTGGGTGCTGATTTTAATAATGCTGTAAAAACAGTTCATGACAGGTTAGGTGCGAATGCCGTACCGATACAGATACCAATTGGAGCTGAATCAGAATTTAAAGGTATGATTGATTTGATTGAAAGAAAAGCCTTTGTTTATGATATTGAAGATGCAGTTGAGCACACAGTTAAGGATGTACCAGATGAATATAAAGAAAATGTGGAAAAATTTCGGAACGAATTAATTGAAAAAATAGCAGAGACTGATGAAGCCTTAATGGATAAATTTTTAGAAGACAAAGAAATTTCTATTGATGAAATGAAATTAGCCTTGAGAAAAGCAGTAATTTCCTTAAAAATTTATCCAGTTTTATGTGGATCTGCTTTAAGACATAGGGGAGTTCATCCTTTATTGGACGCAGTAATAGATTATCTACCCTCTCCGATAGATGTACCATCAATAAAAGGAACTGACCCTTCCGATGAGTCAATAGAACTAGAAAGAAAACCTACTGCTGAGGATCCTTTTAGTGCTTTAGTATTTAAGGTTGTAACAGATCAGCATGTTGGAAGGTTGGTATATTTGAGAATTTATTCTGGCACATTGCAGTCTGGATCAAATGTTTATAATTCTTCAACTAGGACTCGTGAAAGAGCTGGTAGATTAATGAAGATGCATGCAGATTCAAGAGAAGAAATAAAACAAGCATCTGCTGGTGAGATTGTTTGTGCAATAGGTCTTAAAGATGCTTTAACTGGAAATACTCTATGTGATCAATCTAAACCTTTACTTTTAGAATCTATAAACTTCCCTGACCCAGTTTTGTCTATTTCTATTGAACCAAAAACTCGTGCAGATCAAGATAAAATGGGAGAGTCCTTGGCTAGATTAGTTGGGGAAGATCCAACATTACATACATGGACTGATGAAGAATCTGGACAAACTGTTTTAGCAGGAATGGGAGAATTACATCTCGATGTAATTGTTGAAAGAATGAAAAGAGAATTTTCAATAGAAGCTATTCAAGGAGCTCCTAAAGTTGCTTACAGGGAAACTATTTCGAAAATTTCTGAAAAACAAGGGAAATTTATAAGACAATCAGGAGGAAGAGGTCAATATGGAGATTGTACTTTAAGAGTTGAACCTTTGGAACCAGGATCAGGTCTCATTTTTGAATCTGAAATAACAGGTGCCACTTTACCTACTGAATACTATAGACCTATAGAATCAGGCTTCAGAGAGGCAGCTCAAAGTGGTACTATAGCAGGATATCCTGTAGTAGATCTTAAGGTAATATTGACTGATGGATCGCACCATGATGTGGATTCTTCTGAGATGGCCTTCAAGATAGCAGGTTCAATGGCATTTAAATCTGCAATGGCATCAAGTGCTCCGCATTTATTAGAACCCATAATGAAAATAGAAATAGTAACTCCGGATGAATTTTTAGGAGATTGTTTAGGAGACCTTAATTCACGAAGAGCACAAATATTAAAGATGGAACAACAAGGAAATTCACAAGCAGTTAGTGCTTTTGTACCGTTAGCTGAAACATTTCAATATGCTACTACTTTGAGGTCTTTAACAACTGGAAGAGCTAACTTTTCTATGGAACTAGATCATTATGCAAAAGTTCCAGTACATATAGCAAATGAAATATCAGGTAGTAAAGGATCGGAAAACTAATGGCACCTACACAAAAAATGAGAATTATATTAAAAGCATTTGATCATAGAGTTTTGGATGTTTCTGCACAACAAATTTTAGAAACTGCAGAGAGAACCGGTGCAAGAGTAGCCGGTCCTGTACCAATGCCTACTACTAAAAGAATGTTTACTGTTTTGACATCTCCCCACGTCAATAAAGATTCTAGAGAATATTTTGAATTAAGAACTCATAAGAGATTAATTGATATTTTGGAACCTTCATCTAAAACAATTGATTCTCTAACAAGCTTAACTGTACCAGCTGGAGTAGATATTGCTATAAAATTGTAGCTTGAGGAAAAAATGACTATCAAAGGAATAATTGGAAAAAAATTAGGTATGAGTACCATCTATGATGATGATGGGAAGGTGCAACCTGTAACGGTTATACAGGCTGGCCCTTGTACAGTTACGCAGGTTAAAACATTGGATAATGATGGGTACAATGCTGTACAAATTGGGTTTTCTGAAGTAAAAAAAATAAATTCACCCCAAGCTGGTCATCAAGAAAGATCTGGTGGTAAATTCAGTACACTTCAAGAATTTGAAGTGGAAAATTTAGATGAAATTGAAGTTGGGCAAAGTATCACTTCTAAAATATTTATTGATCAAAAGTCAGTAAAAGTTACATCAACCACTAAAGGTAAAGGTTTTTCCGGGGGAGTAAAAAGATATGGTTTCAAAGGCGGACCCAAAACTCATGGTCAATCTGATAGACATAGAGCAGTGGGGTCTATTGGTGCTGGATCTTCGCCTGGAAGAGTTTGGCCTGGAACCAAAATGCCTGGGCAATATGGTAATAAAACCGCAACTGTAAAAGGGCTAAAAGTTGTAAAAGTGGATGTAAAAGAAAATATATTGTTATTAAAAGGTGCAATTCCTGGATATTCAGGTGCAACTGTCAGGGTTGAAATTCAATAAAGGAAAAAAGTGGAAATAGAAGTAAAAAATATATCTGGCCAGCTAATGAATACTACTACAATTGATCCATCTATTTGGAATGTAGAATATAACGCTGATTTATTACATCAGGCTATTTATATATATCTAGCCAATGTACGACAATGGAATTCTTCAACTAAATCAAGATCTCAAGTTAAATATGCTAACCAAAAAATTAGACCTCAAAAAGGTAGTGGTAGAGCTAGAGTTGGATCTAGGAGGTCTCCAATTATGGTTGGTGGTGGGGTAGCTCATGGGCCTCATCCAAAAAATATTAGAAAATCCTTGAATAAAAAAATGAAGCAAAAAGCATTGAAAGTTTCACTTTCTGATAAATATAAAAATTCTGATGTCTATGTCATTAATAACTCACCACTGGAAGAATCTCCGTCTATAAAGATAATGTTATCTTTTATTTCTTCACTTAAGTTTTCTGGATCAATTTTGTTAGTTACTGGTGAAAATGATCTCATATTGCAAAAGTCATGTAAGAATATAAAAAATATTGATATATTGGAAGCTTCAATGTTAAATGCTTATAATTCCTCGAAGCCACAAAATTTAGTTATTTTTCTTTCAGCATTGGAAAAAATCCAATCAATTTGGGGAGACTCTAAATTCAAGGCAACACCAAAAAAGGCAACTACCAAAAAGGCAACTACCAAAAAGGTAACTACCAAAAAGGCAACAGCAAAAAAGACAGGAGTAAAAGAAAATGCTAAATGAAGAAGTATTAATAAATCCTGTCATTACTGAAAAATCTTCCTTGTTACAAGAAAGCAATAAATATGTTTTCAAAGTTCACTATAAATCAAATAAATATCAAATAAAGAAAGCAGTGGAAGACATTTTTGATGTTACAGTTTTAGGTGTAAATGTGGTTAAAGTCCATGGAAAGAATAAAGTTTTCAATGGAAAAAAAATTCTTACTCCTAGTTGGAAGAAAGCGTTAATTACATTAAAATTGGGTGATACAATTTCATTGGTTGAAGGAGCTTAATTTTGGGTATTAAAAAACAAAAACCAATAACAGGAGGAATGAGAGATTCTTCAGTAGATGATTTTTCAGATATTACTACTGATTCTCCTTTTAAACCTCTACTTGCACCTTTGACTAAAAAAGGAGGTAGGAACAATAGGGGAAGAATTACTGTAAGACATAGAGGTGGTGGACATAAACGTAGATATCGTATGTTAGATTTTTCTCGATCCAAATATGGAGAGGCTAAAGTAGAAACGATTGAATATGATCCAAATAGATCTTCAAGAATATCCTTAATTCGATTTGAAGATGGTACACGAAAATACATAATTTCACCCCATAATATACAACTCGGAGATACTGTCCAAACAGGTAAAGATGTCCCAAATGATTTAGGAAATACCAAAAGTCTCGCAGCTCTCCAGACGGGAACGTTAGTTCACAATATAGAATTATCCCCTGGAAAAGGTGGAGTGATGGTAAAATCTGCAGGTACTTCTGCTCAAGTTATGGCTCATGAAAGTGGTTATACTTTGATAAGATTACCATCTGGAGAAATGAGGAGAGTATTGAGTACTTGTAATGCCACTATAGGTCAAGTATCTAATCCAGAAAACAAAAACAGAAAATTAGGAAGAGCTGGAACTTCTAGAAGATTAGGTAAGAGACCAACTGTTAGAGGCTCTGCTATGTCTCCGGATGCCCATCCTCATGGGGGAGGAGAAGGTCGAGCAGGAATAGGAATGTCACATCCAAAAACACCGTGGGGGAAGCCAGCATTGGGGAAACGTACTAGAAGGAATAAAAGAACAGATAAAATGATTTTAAGAAAAAGATACGAGAAGTAATATTATGACACGTTCGATAAAAAAGGGTCCCTTTGTTGATCCAAAATTGATGAAAAAAGTTTTAAAAGCAAAACAATCTGGAAGTAGGTCAGTTATAAATACTTGGGCAAGGTCTTCAATGATAATGCCTGACATGGTTGGTATTACTTTTGGAGTCCATGATGGCAGAAAGTTTGTCCCAGTTTTCATAAGTGAAAATATGGTTGGTCATCGTTTGGGAGAATTCTCTCCAACAAGAACATACAGAGGACATTCGAGAGGAAGTAAATAATGGCTGTCTCTAATAATAAAAACATAGGGCATTCTCCATATAAAGTTAGACGAGTAATGAACTTAATTCGTGATAAAAGTGTTATAGATGCAAAAATACAATTGCAACTGATTGGAACTCCTCCAGCGAGAGAAATACTTAAAATTTTAAACTCTGCAATAGCAAATGCTTCAAATAATGAAATGCTAAATGAAAGCGATTTGATAGTATCCAAAATATTTGCTGATGTTGGACCTAAATTAAAGAGGTTTAAACCAAAGGCGAGAGGTAGAGCAGGAGCTTTTGATAGACCAACCTCGCATATAACCATAGAAGTGACTAAAGGAGAAGATTAGATGGGACAAAAAACACATCCAATAGGATTCAGATTAGGAGGAGTTATTGATTGGCAGTCCCAATGGTTTGCTAACAAAGGCAAAGATTATGCAAAATTAACTAACGAAGATCGAGAAATTAGAGATGTTATAGTAGAAGAATTAGGTGATAATGCAGCTATATCTAAGATAGAGATTGAAAGGAATAACCAAGAGATTTCCATTACAGTATTTACTGCTCGTCCGGGAATTATCATAGGAAGGGGAGGTACAAGAGTAGAAGAATTGAAAAATTTCCTTGAAAAATTCACCAATAATGAAATAAGGCTTAACATTAATGAAATAAGAGTTCCAGAATTAGTTGCCAAGCTCGTAGGTGAATCAATCGCAGAACAACTAGAACGAAGAGTTGCTTTTAGAAGAGCCGTAAATACCGCAATTCAAAGAACTATGCAAGTGGGCGCAAAAGGAATAAAAGTTGTTATTTCAGGAAGATTGTCAGGTGCAGATATCGCTCGAACTGAAAAATATCATCAAGGTAGAGTTCCGCTTCATACTTTAAGAGCCGATATTGATTATGAAATAAGTGAAGCAAAAACTACTTATGGAGTTATAGGTATCAAGGTATGGATTTATAAAGGGGACATTATTCCTACAGCTGAAAATCTATTAGCAATCAAAACAGAAAGAATTCAAAGATCTTCTGGAGTAAATGAAGAACAATCCCTACAGAAAAAAGGAAATAACTAAATGTTACAACCAAGTAGAACAAAATATCGAAAGCAACAGCGTGGAAAAATGAGAGGGATGGCCACAAGAGGTTCAACTTTAACTTACGGAGATTTTGGACTAAAGGCTTTGGCATCAGCTTGGTTGACAGCAAGGCAAATAGAAGCAGCTAGAAGAGCAATTACAGGTCACGTAAAAAGAGGCGGACAAATCAGAATCAGAGTTTTCCCTGACAAACCGGTTAGCGCAAGACCAGCCGAAACTCGGATGGGTGGAGGAAAGGGTGCTGTTGATCGCTGGGTAGCAGTTGTAAGAAAAGGAAGGATTATTTTTGAAATAGGTGATGTTCCAAATGAAATAGCTTTAGAAGCTTTAAAAAGAGCTAGCCATAAGCTACCTATTCCAACCAAAATAATTTCAAGAGAAGAAGTAACGTTTTAAATGAATATCGAAGACATAAGAAAATTGAATAATGAAGATTTAATTAAAGAAAAAGAATCTTTAATTAAAAATATAATGGATGGTCGATTTAAGCATAAATCTATGGCGCTTAATGACACCAGCCAAATAAAAAAATTAAAAAGAGATAAAGCTAAAATATTAACAGTTATAAATGAAAGAAAAATTGTTGGTACTACCGCTGCTACTAAAGAGGAAATAGAAGAAGATGATAAATAAAAAAATACGAAAGACTGGAACGGTTTTATCTACATCTCAAGAGAAAACAATAGTTGTGGGAATTTCTTGGGCTCAGAAAGATAGATTGTATAAAAAAAGTTATCGAAAACTCACTAGACTTGTAGCACATGATGAATCGAACAAGGCTGAAAGAGGCGATACTGTTATAATAGAATTTTCTAAACCGATTTCTAAAACAAAAAAATGGAAATTAATTGAGGTTGTAAAAAAATAATGATTCAAAGAGAAACTAGATTAAAAGTAGCAGATAATTCAGGAGCAAGAGAAGTATTGTGCATCAATATCAATGGGAATAGTCATACTAAAACTGCCAAAATAGGTGACACTATTACTTGCACAGTAAAAGATGCTCAACCAGGAGGAACAGTTAAAATGCATGAAGTGGTAAAGGCTGTTATTGTGAGAACAAAAAAAGAATACAGAAGAAACGATGGTTCTTACATAAAATTTGATGAAAATGCTTGTGTAATATTGGGAGACGATAATAATCCAAGAGGTTCTAGAATCTTTGGGCCAGTAGCCAGAGAATTACGAGACAAACAGTTTATGAGATTAGTTTCTTTGGCTCCGGAGGTTCTATAATGAGTAAAATTAGAATAAAAAAAGGTGACCAGGTTGAAGTAATCTCTGGAAAAGATAAAGGCAAAAAAGGTGAAATAATAAAAATTTTAAACTCCTCTTCAAGGGTAATTGTAGAGGGAGTCAATATATCTAAAAAACACATAAAAAAGACTCCAAACGTTACTCAAGCAGGAATAGTTGAAGCAGAATCACCCATCCATATATCAAATGTAATGTACATAGATCCTCAATCAGCTAAAAAAGGTAGAGTTGGATATGAACAACTACAAGATGGTAAATTTAACCGTGTGATAAAAGAATCAAAGAAATGATTGTGAGAAGTAATTGGTAACGAAAAAAAACAGTAAAAGTAAATCAGCTAAAAAAAAGAAAACAATAGATGAAATTGAGGATAAAAACATCCCAAAATTAAAGTCAGCATATTTTAATCAAGTCGTACCGGAGATGATGAAAGAGTTTAGTTTTACCAATAAGTTAAGAACACCTATAGTAGAAAAAGTTGTTGTTAGTATTGGTTTGGGAGAAGCTTTGACTTCTTCAAATGTTATTGAAGCTGCAAAAAAGGATCTTCGGTTGATAACAGGTCAAAGACCGATTGAAACAAAAGCAAAAAAATCTGTAGCTAATTTTAAACTTCGTGAAGGACAGGTAATAGGATTATCAGTTACTTTGAGATCAAAGAACATGTGGTATTTCTTAGACAGATTGTTAAACATAGCACTTCCTAGGGTCAGAGATTTTAGAGGAGTGCCCAAAAAATCTTTCGATGGGAATGGAAATTATTCACTAGGATTATCAGAACAAGTAATGTTTCCAGAAATAGATTATAACGAAATAGATAAACTAAGAGGATTGCAAATAAACATAGTTACGACAGCCTATAATGATAGTGAATCTAAAAAGTTATTAGAATTACTAGGTCTGCCTTTTGAAGATATTAACTAAGGAGATAAATTGGCAAAGAAATCATCAATAGCACGAAATAATAAAAGAATTAGATTGGTAAAAAAATATCAAGAAAATAGAACCAATTTAAAGAATATTACCAATGATCCAAAAAAATCATTTGAAGAAAAAATGGAGGCACGACAACAATTAGCATTATTGCCAAAAAACTCTAGCCCTATAAGAGTTAGAAATCGTTGTCAAAAGACAGGAAGACCAAGAGGATATATGAGATTTTTTGGATTGAGCCGAATCTCCTTTAGAGATTTAGCACTTCGCGGACATTTGCCCGGTATAAAAAAAGGAAGTTTATAAAATTTAAATTAGAGGTAAAAAAATTGACAATAGAAGACCAAATATCAGATATGATTACTAGAATAAGAAATTCAACCATGGTTAAACATGAAAATGTTTCTGTGGTTAAATCTAAGATTAACGAGAACATATTAAATTTGTTATCTAATGAAGGGTTTATTGATAGTTTTGCAGAATCTGAAGAAGAAGAAAAATATCATTATAAAGTAGACTTGAAATACTATGAAGATGGATCTCCTGCTATTTCAGGTATCAAAAGAGTTTCAAAACCTGGATTGAAAATATATGTTAAGAAAAATGATATTCCTTCCTATTTTTCTGGGATGGGTGTCGCCATTATGTCAACATCTAAAGGAATTATGACCGGATTTAAAGCTAAAAAACAATCTTTAGGAGGAGAGGTTCTTTTTTATATTTGGTAGAAAAAAAAGAAAACTAAAATTATGAGTAGAATTGGAAATAAACCCGTGAATATCCCTCAAGGAGTTGAGGTAAATATAAAAGATAAAGTAATCTCAGTTAAAGGTCCAAAAGGACAACTTGAAGAAACCATCATGAGCAATGATATTTCATGTATTTTGGAAGAAGATAATATTATTATTTCTAGAACAAAAGATGAAATTCAAATTAAAGCTTTTCATGGTCTTTATAGATCTTTGATTCAGAATATGGTGATTGGAGTTTCGACAGGCTTTGAGAAAAAATTAAGATTGATAGGTACTGGATATAGAGCACAGAATAAAGGAAAATCATTGGAATTAAATCTAGGATTTTCCCATCCAATTACGATTGAACCTATAGGTGAAAATAAATTGTTGGCTGAGGAACAAACACTGGTAACTGTTGAAGGAATAAACAAGGAACATGTGGGTAGACAAGCAGCAAAAATTAGAATATTAAGAAAACCAAATCCATATACGGGCAAAGGGATAAAATATAATGACGAACAAATAAGAAGAAAAACAGGAAAATCAGCAGTTGGTGCTGGTGAAGGAGCCCCTTAATGAAGTCGTCAAAAAAAACAAATAGACTTGCTCGAGTTAAAAGACATTTAAGAATACGTAAGAAATTAATAGGAACTGATCAAAGACCAAGAGTTTCAGTTTACAAATCTAATAAAAATATATATCTTCAATTGATTGTAGATGTTGAAGGTAGAACTTTAGCATCTGAATCAAGTTTCAAAATGACTGAAAGAAGTATAAATATAAATAACTCAAAAGAGATAGGCATTAAATTTGGAAAAAAAATTTCTGAATTAGGATTTAAGCAAGTAATTTTTGATAGAGGTGGATATCTTTATCATGGTAATGTAGCAGCAATAGCTGATGGAATAAGAGAATCGGGTATAGAGGTATAAAAATGACAACCAATACAAATCAAGGCAATACAAATTCTAATAGGAGAAATCTCAGATCTAGAAGAAGAAACAGAGATAGTGACGAGACACCTTTGATAGAAAATGTCATAAAAGTTCGACGTGTGTCAAAAACAGTTAAGGGTGGAAGAAACTTATCATTTAATGTTATGGTGGCAGTGGGAGATGGAGCTGGGAAAGTAGGAATTGCTTTAGCAAGTGCATCTGCTGTCCCTGATGCAGTACAAAGGGCTGTAAAATATGCAAAAAACAAGATGTTTGATATTAACCTTAAAGATACCACTTTACCGCATGAATCAATTGTAAAATTTAGAGCGTCTAAAGTAATGTTGAAACCTGCATCACCAGGGACAGGTCTAATTGCAGGAGGTGGAGTTAGAGCTGTCTTAGAAGCGGTTGGGGTTAGAGATGTTGTGTCAAAAATTTTTGGCTCAACCAATTCAATAAATGTTGTTTACGCTACTATGGCTGCTTTGAAAAATATGAAAAATCCTAAAGATGAAATAACTAAACGAAAATCATAAACATGGCAAAAATAAAAATCATTCAAACTAAAAGTAGCATAGGCACTTCTCCAAATCAAAGAGCTAATTTGAGAGCATTGGGATTAAGGAAAATAGGTTCTGTAGTTGAAAAAGATAGCACTCCACAAATAGAAGGAATGTTAAAAAAAGTACAACATTTAATAAGTATAGACAAACTTTAATAATAAATTTTTTGGTGGAAAAATGGCTAGAATAAATGAAATAAGAAGAAAAAATATTAATACTAAAAAGAAAAATCAATTAGGTAGAGGAAATGGTTCTAAAGGGACATACTCTGGTAGAGGTTCAAAAGGACAACTTTCGAGAAGCGGGGGAAATTTGAATCCAACTTTTGAAGGAGGGCAACTAAGATTAGTTAAGAAACTTCCTCATATGAGAGGATTCACCAATGTATTTAAGAAAAACTTCGTTGCATTAAATATTACTGTTTTGAATGAAATTTTTAACAAAAAATCTATCACTATTGAAGATTTCAGAGAAAAAGGAATAATTAAAAATAAAGAGATGATAAAAATTTTAGGTGACGGGAATATAAAAGACTCGATTAAATTGGAAGTGAATGCGATTTCTCAGTCTGCCAGAAAAAAAATTGAGAAAGCTGGTGGGGAAATTATCATAAAAGAAAGCTAATAAATGACAACAGCCGTTAATCAAAAATCTAGTAGACCTGCTCTTATTCAAGCCATTATTGATGCATTTAAAATATCCGATTTGCGATCTAAAATTCTATTCACTTTATTCATACTGATAGTATTTCGTTTTTTTGCACATGTACCAGTACCTGGTGTAGATAGAGGCGCATTACAAGCAGCATTTGACGCCAATCCTTTGTTAGGTTTTATGGATATATTTTCTGGAGGTGCTTTAAGAAATTTATCTATTGCAGCATTAGGAGTATATCCTTATATTACAGCTTCAATTATTATGCAAATCCTTACACCCTTAGTTCCTCAATTAAAAGAATTAGCTCAAGAGGGTGATGTAGGTAGAAAATCCATCAACCGTTATACTCATTATTTAACAGTCCCTTTAGCTTTTCTTCAAGGGTATGGTCAATTGAATTTATTTGCTGGATCCTTAGGACAAGGTGCGATAACCGGTATAGGTTTAGGTTCAGGAGAAATATTGAACACTTTTTCTATATTGTTTTCAATGACTGCTGGTACCATGATTTTAGTTTGGTTAGGAGAATTAGTCACAGAAAAAGGAATAGGAAATGGTGTTTCATTGATTATTTTTGCTGGGATTGTTTCAAATTTTCCAAGAACTGGAGGTCAATTATGGTTATTAAGAGATCAGCCTTTTCAGGTTGCTATGTTGATAGGATTAGGGCTTCTCATCGTTTTTAGTATTGTAGTATTTACTGAAGCACAAAGAAGAATTCCAGTGCAATACGGACGAAGTGTTTTTCGAGGTAATAAAATGTACAGATCGTCTGGATCATCACATATCCCAATTAGAGTTAACTCAGCTGGAATGATACCTCTAATTTTTGCTTTTTCTATTTTGGCTTTACCTGCCGTATTGGCTTCATATTTTGTTGACCCTGCTTCAAATTCTTTTGTATCTCAGATAGCTGGATGGTTAACAGTTCAATTTGGACCGACAGGTACTGTATATTGGATTGCTATATTTTTGCTGGTAGTAATTTTTACTTTCTTTTACACTTTGGTTGTTCATAACCAACAAAATTTGTCTGAACAACTTCAAAATAACAGTGGATTTATTCCTGGGATACGACCAGGTCCACCTACTAAGGAATATTTAATGAGAGTGATATTAAGAATAACTTGGGGAGGAGCAATATTTTTAGGCATAGTGGCAGTCGTTCCAGCTATAGCTCAAGCTATCACAAACCTCAGTTCAGCAACTAGTATATTACAAAGTACTAGTTTATTAATTATGGTAGGTGTTGCTTTGGACACGATGAGACAATTAGAATCGCAACTTTTGATGAGAAACTATGAAGGTTTTGTGAATTAATATTATGAATATAATTCTCTTAGGTCCACCAGGCTCAGGAAAAGGGACACAAGCTGGTTACATTATAAAAAAATATAACACTGAACATGTTTCTACTGGAGACATTTTAAGAAAAGAAGTCTCTTCTGGTTCTGATTTAGGATTAGAAGCAAAAGAATATATGGACTCTGGGAATTTGGTTTCAGATCAGTTAATAATAGAAATGGTAACCAATTATATTGCAGATATACCTTCAATATTACTTGATGGATTCCCAAGAACTTTGGAACAAGCAAGAGCATTTGAAAATAAACTTTCAAATTTGAAAAAAAATATAAATCATGTAATTTATTTTGAATTATCTAATGAAACAATAATTGAAAGATTATCAAAAAGAATAACCTGTAGGAAATGTGGCAATACGTATGTTAAAGGTATGACTAACTTGAAATGTGAAAATGGATGCTCTCAAGATAATCTTTATCAGAGAGAAGATGATAAACCACAATCCATAATAAAAAGGTTAGAAGTTTATCAATCTGAAACATTCCCTCTGATTGATTTCTATAAAGAGAAAAATATTTTTTCAAAAATCAATGCAAATCAATCAATTGTGAAGGTAATTAATGAAATTGATACAGTTTTAGCTATATAAATATATACATTAGTATGATACGGCGTATATAATGTTAGTTTGGTTAGTTTTTGTAGAGAGGTTTTTGAATAATTGGTAACTGAGGGGACAATTAAAACACCAGATCAAATGAATTCAATGATTGAAGCTGGGAAAATCGTTGCTAAAGTGCTTTTAGAATGTGAAAAAAAATTAAAAAGCTCTATAACCACCGAAGAAATTGATGATTTTCTTAGAGAAGCCATAAAAAAAGAAGGTGCTAAGCCAGCTTTTCTTGGCTTGTATGATTTTCCTGCAACAGCATGTATATCACTGAACGAAGAAATTGTTCACGGGATTCCAGGATCTAGGAGATTGATAAAAGGAGATATTGTTTCGATAGATTGTGGGGCGATCGTTGATGGAATGTATAGTGATCATGCAAAGACTTATTTGATAGAAGAAAGTAGTAATTCTGAAAAAGGACGTTTGATTTCTGTAACTAAAAGAGCATTAGATATAGGTGTTGAGAATGCTATCTCAGGTAATAATATTGGGATGATTTCTAATGCAATAGAAAAATACGTTTTAGAACAAGGTTATGATGTGGTTAGAGAGTATGTAGGGCATGGCATCGGAGAGCAACTTCATGAACCACCGAGTGTTCCAAATTTTGGTGATAAAGAAGATGGAGCTTTACTAAGAGTAGGAATGGTTATAGCTATAGAACCTATGGTTACTGAAGGATCGTGGAAAACTAAAACTCTTGATGATAAATGGACTGTAGTTACAGAGGATGGAAAATTATCTGCTCATTTTGAACATACAGTGGCTATAACAGAAAATGGCCCTAAAATTTTAACTAAGACATAAAAGATAAAGTATATGGCAAAAAAAGAAGCAATAGAAGTAGAAGGAAAAGTTGAAGAAGCGTTACCCAACACAACATTTAAAGTAGAGTTGGCTAATGGACATGAAGTACTTGCGCACGCTTCAGGAAAAATAAGAAAAAATTATATAAGAATTTTACCAGGAGACAAAGTTTTAGTTGAACTGTCTCCTTACGACTTAACAAGAGGTAGGATCACTTACAGATTTAAGTAGTAATTAGAAAGAATAGTTATGAAGAAAAAAGCATCAGTGAAAAAAAGAAGCTCAGATTGTCAGATAATAAAACGACATGGAAAAATTAGAGTAATAAATAAACGGAACCCAAGATTCAAACAAGTACAAGGATAATATAATTATGGCAATGTTAGCGGGAGTAAATATACCAGATTCTCAGAGAATTGAAATTGCTTTGACTGCAGTTGCAGGAATAGGAAGATCTACATCAATTAAAATTATTTCAGATGTGGGAGTTGATTTAAATACAAGAGTTAAGGATCTAAAGGAAGATGAATTAGCAAGAATAAGAAGTGCCATAGATCGTTCCCAAATACGTATTGAAGGTGATTTGCGTAGAGAAGTTCAACTTAATATTAGAAGATTGACAGATATTGGAAGTTATAAAGGTACAAGACATAAAGTTGGTTTGCCAGCTAATGGACAGAGAACAAAAACTAACGCAAGAACTAAAAAAGGTAAGAAAAGAACTGTAGCTAATAAGAAAAAATTGTCACATTAAAATATATATGAGGGATTAATGGCAAGAAATAGAACAAGAAAAAAAGAAAAAATTTTTGTAACACAAGGGAATGCTTACATAAGAGCAACCTTTAATAACACTATAATTTCCATAACTGATAATCAAGGAAATGTTATATCTCAAAGTAGTGCTGGAGCAAAAGGTTTTACTGGATCAAGAAAATCTACAGCTTTTGCAGCTCAGAAAGCAGGAGAGACTGCAGCAGTAAAGGCGATAGAGTATGGAATGAAAACTGTGGATGTGTTTGTAAAAGGCCCAGGAGCTGGGAGAGAAGCAGCGATAAGGGCTATTCAACATTCAGGGGTAAGAGTTATATCAATAAAAGATGTTACTCCAGTTCCTCACAATGGTTGTAGACCACCGAAAAAAAGACGAATTTAGATAAAAGTCGGTAAAAAAAATTATTAAGAAGGCATATATATGGCAAGATATACCGGTCCGGTAAATAAAAAAATGAGATTTCTAGGATTGGAAATTCCTAAAAAGGGAGTTAGGAATAATAGACCACCAGCGCGAAGGAGATTATCTGCTTATGGTTTACAACTAAGAGAAAAACAAAAGGCAAGATTTTTGTATGGAATTTTGGAAAAACAATTTAGAAATTATTATGATAAAGCATCAAAAAATCCAGGTTCAACTGGTGATTTATTACTCGAATATTTAGAAAAAAGACTTGATAATGCTTTATATAGAACAGGAATGTTCAATACAAGAAGACAATCAAGACAAGCAGTTAATCATGCTCATTTCTTAGTTAATGATGGGAAAGTAAATATTCCCTCTTTCCAAATCAAAGTTGGTGACAAAATAACTTGGAGAGAAAAATCCAAAAAATCTAGTTTATTTGAAATAGCTACTTCAAATATACAAAATAATGATTGTGCTAAATGGATAGCACTTGATAAATCGGAATTATCCGTTCAAATTAATAACTCTCCATCTGCGTCCGATGCGGAGTTAAATATTGATACTCGACAAATAGTGGAATATTATTCCCGGAGGTAATAAATGCTAGAAAAACAATTTGGATTGTCACCGATTGATGACATTACCATAAGTGAACCAGAAGTTCCTAACTTAAGAATACACTTGATTGAAGGAACCGATACTTACGGTAAATTTGTTGCGGAACCACTTGATAAAGGTTGGGGAGTTACACTTGGGAATCCGTTGAGAAGGGCACTTTTATCAGGATTACCTGGAACAGCAATCAATTGGGTAAAAATTGAAAGTATAGAACATGAATATTCTATATTGAAAGGTATGAGAGAAGAAGTTTTTGAATTTCTTTTGAACACTAAAGGGATAAGACTTCGCTCATTATCTGATAGATCTGGAAG
>Ga0310123_10000332_pt1 | contig 42463 bp, 29 predicted proteins | sample CB6_AW_1057_MG_FD_203505 | JGI IMG/M metagenome (GOLD analysis project Ga0310123, IMG submission 203505) | Marine microbial communities from Western Arctic Ocean, Canada - CB6_AW_1057 | ecosystem: Environmental > Aquatic > Marine > Oceanic | place: Canada: Western Arctic Ocean | collected... | reverse complement strand
CGCACATGGCAGGACAAACTGTGGAAGGTCAATCCGGTTGGTCTGACAGGACTTGTTCAGCCATGGCGGGAACCGGTCTCACCGGAAGAGGGCTTCGAAGAATTGAAACGCACGGCCGGTGATCGGGCTGGAAGTGACCGGGCAGCAGCACTGATCAAAAATTCGTTTGACGACTTCCGCCGCGTGTTCCCAGCCTCCATGTGTTTTGCCCGGATCATTCCCGTAGATGATCACGTCACGCTGCTCCTGTTCCATCGTGAAGATGAGCCGCTCGGCCGGCTGATGCTTGAAGAAGCCGAACAAGCTCGACTTGATCGCCTGTGGGACGAACTGCTCTATGTCAGTCGGGAGCCTGTGGAACTGGAAGGCGTCCTCCAGGGAATCCTGACACTGGACAATAATGACATCACGCAGAAGGCCAAACCATTTCGCGCGACGATCGCGAAACGCGCGGCCGAGTTTCGTGGTCAGCTTGTGGAGACCGAGCCCGTGCATCTGGACGCGTTGCTCGAATTTATTTCGCGAGCGTACCGCCGACTGCTCACTAAAGACGAATCGCAGGAACTTCGCATGCTCTACCAGGCTCTCCGGAATCAACCGATGCCTCACGAAGAGGCATTCCGGTTAACGCTGGCGAAAGCACTTGCGTCGGCCGCATTTCTGTACCGGATTGAAGAACGCAGGGGACTTGCCGGGGACAGTGTGGATTCGGCGGAACCTGGTCGCCCCCCGGCACACCCTGTGTCTGACCTCGAACTGGCCAGTCGACTCAGCTATTTTCTCTGGTCGTCGCTGCCCGACGAGGAACTTCGCGCAGCGGCCGATGCCGGGTGTCTGACAGACGAGTCAGGTTCACAAATCATTTCTCACACTCGGCGCATGCTGCAGGACAGCCGCATGCGCCGACTGGCAATCGAATTCGCATGTCAGTGGCTGTACATTCGTGATTTCGATCAGTTTGAGAAGAGCGAAACATTTTTCCCGGATTTCGCTGCATTACGAGGCAGCATGTATGAGGAATCAATTCGCTTCTTCACGGACCTGTTCCAGGGGGATCGCTCGATTTTGAGCATTCTGCACGCCGACCACACGTTTCTGAATGAACAACTGGCTGCGCATTATGGCATCTCAGGTATCGTCGGAGAGCAGTGGCAACGCGTCGGCGGTATCCGGAGTTATTCACGGGGAGGCATTCTCGCGCAATCCGCCGTATTGGCGCGACATTCGGGTGCTTCACGAACCAATCCGATTCTGCGAGGCGCCTTTGTGGCTGAGACGTTACTCGGCGAACGTCTTCCTCGTCCACCGGCAGATGTTCCACAACTTCCGGATACGACTGCGGCAGGCCTGTCGGAACGGGAACTGATTGAACAACACAGCACAGCGGCAGAATGCGCTGGCTGTCACAAGCGGATCGATCCGTATGGATTCGCACTGGAGGCTTTCGACGCAACAGGCCGGCTGCGTAAATCAGATCCCGGCGGCCGCTCACTAGAGACACGAACAACGCTGATCGACGGCACGAACATTGACGGACTCGGTGGCCTGCGGGACTACCTGTTGATACAGCGCCGCGACGATTACGTCCGGCAGTTCTGCCGCAAGCTGCTTGGTTTCGCACTTGGCCGCGCGGTTCAGCTCTCTGACCAGCCTCTGCTGGATGAGATGATGGTGCGACTGTGCAGACAGAACTTTCGCTTTTCGGTCGCGGTGGAGACAATTGTTCTGAGTAACCAGTTTCGGATGATCCGTGCAAAACAACCTTCGTTGGATAATACCACTTTCTCGCAAATACGAGCTCGAAGCAGAAGCGACTGAAGGAGTCTGAGCAAACCCACTCGCTCGCGTTTCATGCTTGTATCTGTTGTCAGTTGTGCCAAATCAGCACTTTCCGATCAGCCATCGGTGTCACAACGGCATTGCCAAGAAAAGGAGGCTATTCATGCGTATTCAACACCATCCCCGTCGCAGGTTTCTTCGCGGCGTCGGTGTCACGATGGCACTTCCCTGGCTGGAATCCATCTCTGTTTGGGGCCGCAGGTCGGATGGCTCCGAATCGATGAATGATGCACCCACGCGACTGGCCGTGGTCTTCAGCGGCAACGGGTTCCATCGCGACAAGTGGTGGGCAAACGACAGCGGCGGCAACATGCAGCTGGGTGCCGTTCTCGAGCCGCTGAACGAATTCCGGGACAAACTGCTGTTCATCCGTGGTCTCTATAATGCCGAAGCGCTCAAGGGCAATATCCACAGCTCACAGACGGGTAACCTTCTGTCCGGTGCGCCACTTGCTTCAGGTGGTGACGTCCATTCCGGCACCAGTTTTGACCAGATTGTGGCCCGGACATACGGCCGTACCACGCGTGTTCCCAGCCTGGTACTGGGCTGCGAGCGGTCGGATCCGTCAGTGCACAAGAATTACTCGGCGCTTTACAGCTCACACATTTCGTGGAGTTCGCCGACTACACCGACACCACTGGAACTCTATCCCGCTCTGGCCTTCGACCGTCTGTTCAGAGACTCGCCGGTCCAGCGGCTGGTGAGCGTACTCGACTCTTTGCGAGACGACGAACGCACACTGCGCCGCAAGGTCAGTGGAGCGGATCTTCACCGACTCGACGAATATTTCAACACAGTTCGGGAACTGGAGCGCCGAATCAAGCGAGCCGGTACGCGGGGTGAACTCCAGGGCTGGCGGCCGACACTTGACAAACCGACCATCCCGCGTCCTCCGGATGGTCTTCCCCAGGACATTGGCGAACACATGCGATTGATGTGTGACATCCTCGTCCTGGCCTTTCAGACCGATGCCACACGTGTCTGCACGCTCAAGCTGACCAACGACCGCTCATGGCTCCGATTTCCCAACCTTGGCATCGATCACACAGTACAACACGAGCTGTCCCACTCTGATCGCAGAGAAGATTCACCTGACTGGCTGAGGGTTAATGTGTTCTGTGTGGAGCAGCTGGCATATATCGCTCGCAGGCTGGATGCCATTGACGAAGGTGACCGCACGGCACTGGAGAACTCGATGCTCCTGTTTTGTTCCAGCATGATGACGGGGGGCCACAATGCCGATCAGCTTCCCGTGGTGATTGTCGGGGGCGGCGGCCGGCTTGAAACAGGCCGCGTGCTCGACTACCTGGATCAACCGAACCGCAGGATGTGCAGCCTGTACCTGTCTCTGATGGAAAAGTTCGGCATCCGACCAGAACAATTCGGTGATGCAACCGAAAAACTTGCCGACGTGTGAACACACATTCAGGTCGTTGCGGAAAGTGCTGCTCAGCACGGTGATCGGGCGCGATGCTGGCCTGCCCGCCGTGAGACTGTCGATAAACAGTCAGCGTTTCTGTCGTCACTGATCGAAGCCGGTCTGAGAAACTCGTTCTTCCTGATACCATGCGGTGAAGTCCGACCGAGATACCGATGGTCAGAGAAAACACCGCCGGCGAAACCGTTCGCTCAGCAGAATCATCCCTGTGATGAGCGAGCGGGGAACGGACGCGATACGGATACAGAAGGCCCGCTGCCGGCTGCCTGAAAAGTAAGCCTGTCGCCCCTCTGCAGAAAAACGGATTTGAAATTTGGTGGCCGGTCGTCACGGTGAACCAGAATCACACTCAGAGTGACTTTGAGTCTCAGCACACAAGTCAGAAATTACAGGACACACTGCAATGTTGGTCCACTCATTCCAACGGCGGCGGAGTACTGACCGCTTTCTCGACTTCAGTCAGCAGCTGTTCAACCCGAAACGGCTTGTACAACACCGCCTTGAGTCCCTGCTGGCGAGCTTTCACTATGGAATGTGAAGTGTCGTAGCCGAAGCCTGTCATGAAGATGATGGGCGTATGCGAGTCGATTTCACACATTCTGCTGAAACATTCGAAACCAGTCATGTCCGACAAGCTGATATCCGCCAGTACCACATCATAAGTCTGAGAACGCATCATTCGGCAGGCGGCTGCACCGGTTGGAACCGCTTCAACCACACATCCCTGAGGATCCAGCAGTTTGTGTGCTTCCGCTCGAACAGCATTGTCAGAATCCACAACAAGGATTCTTTTGCCCGCCAGAGCGGTTCTCAGCGCTCGAGTCACGTGAGGCTGTGGCACTCCGGCATCCACTGGCGAATCTTCTGACACCTGACCAATACACGATCGGATCTGACGCACATTCGTCAGAATTCTCTGAAGTGTCTCAGACACGTCAGGATCATGTCCGATGTATTTTTCCCGGATTGAAGTTGCGTCAGTCAGGATATCGTCTGTTGGGCTGGCAACCTGCTGCTGCAGACGATCCGCCTGCTGTTCAGCGGCTGTTGCTTTCTGTGCCATCATCAGTTGCAGCTGATTAAGCGCTATGGCGACAACGGCACCAAAATGCTCAAGAAATTCAAGATCGGCTTCATCGAATGTCTCGGCCCCTGGTCCCTCCACGTTGAACGTTCCCAGGATGACATCATCAAACCTCAGAGGTACGGTGAGTGAACTCCGCGCATGCTCGGCCCCGCGCAGGTAGCGAGCTTCTGACTGGGTGTCGCGGCACAGATAACTTTGGCCGGTCGCCGCCACATATCCGGTCAGCCCGTTGTCGTCTTCACGGGCGTACAGCAGCCGACCGACGGCTTCCTCCTGCATGCCTTCGTGCAGCAGTGGAACCAGCTGCTTAGAACGCGGATCCAGAACGCGGATTTCGATGGTATCAAAGCCCAGGATCTGTTGTGAAAATGTAAGGATATTTTCCTTGAGGATCTCGATGCGGTCCTCATTGGACATCATCGCCACCTCGTCCGGCCTGAGATCGCTCAACCGCATGCCGGCTTCGTGAATCGCTTCAAGTTTCCGGCGAGCCATTTCCTGCCGGGTGACGTCTCGGAGAGACACGGAAACGAATGTGGCGGATATACCATTCCTGGCTGGCAGCTGCGAGGTTGACGCCAGCGCCTCCACGTAACGACGATCGGACAGTTGAATGGTAACACAGCCACTGGGATGCGAGTCGTCCGGCCACTTCTGCCGAAGCACCGCCGCGTTCTCTGCATCAATGTCAAGCGATTCCGAAAATGGTTGTCCGATCAGCGGACGGCCACCCCGTGCCATTTTCGAGAACATTTGATTGTGCCAGACGACACGCTGCTGGTCGTCAACAAGCACCAGTCCGTCCGGCACACTGTCGAGAAACCCGTGAGCACACACTTGGAGATCGGCCGAGCGTTCTGTCGCCGATCCCGTAAAAAGGACGCCGTCAACAGGCGGTGAGTTTAGGTCTTCATCCGTCCAAATGATGTCGACAACATCACTTAGGTTTCGACAAAGGTCAGTGTTTATATCGTCCGCGTCACCGGACACCAGCAATCGCGGTCGCGAGGTTGACACGCTTGTTTTCCTGGATGACTCGAAATCAGTAGCAGCCTGTCGGATGCTTTGTGATTAAAACTCAGCATACAACCAGCGCAAAGGCAAACCATCTACGTTTTTCAGGAATCCGGGGAAAGTCTCAGTTTCAATCAGACGATGCGGGAGTCCGGTCGGAATCCCGCAAGTCACTCGTCTTCTCTTTCTGCTTCTCAATTCTGCCAAACATGTGGCCACCGACTTTTCCATGCTGCCAGGTTCCGGCATAGCGTCCATCATGAAAAATCACTCGACAGGAAAACCCCTCTCCGAGACCTGGCAGCCTGGCGTCCGTCAGAGTTACCACAGGAGTATCTCCGGCCCATTCCACCGGGACCGGGATCGGAAGCATAGCGTCGAAATTCAGATACTTGACGCGCGCCGTGAATACCCAAATATTGCCGCTCGACTTTTGAACGCTGGTGATCTCATATCGTTCTTCTTGGGGGGCAGCATCCAGTTTCTGACTATCCATTGTGAACGCTCCCACCAGCACTGTCTTCGCCATACGCTCTGAAAACTCCTGATCACGCTGGTCCGGAGACTGGTCGGCGGCGTGAACGGGAGCGATCAGGACCAGAGTGATGAGTCCAGCTGATATGTGTCGAATGGACATCGCGGGCGTTTCCTTCTGATTTGACGGGGTCGATTCGTGGATTCAATGCCGTGTTCAGCATAAGTGGCTGATGGTAACTCGAACCGTTTGTCAGAAAACCACAGAGCCACTGGAATCCGGACGGAATTGGCCAGAGTGAGAAACCACGAATCGTTACGATATCCGTTCCACGAGTCAGGACCGGAGCGTAAGGAAACCGCATTCGTAGAGTCCCTGGATACTGCTTACATAACGACTTTCGCGGCTGAGCCGGGTTTTACAAACAATCAACGGACAAATTTCGGTACGACGACAGTCCATACCACTGAAAGTTTTTCATGATATGGGACTATTCTGATATCTCCAAAATGGTCGATCATGCCCTGCTGAAACCAACGTTGCGCACACTTGACCTGGAGGAAGGCTGCCTGATGGCCCGGACCTACGATGTGGCCAGTGTGTGCATCATGCCGTTTGCTGTAAAACAGTGTGCAGATTTGCTGGATGGTTCGAATGTGACGCCGGGAACAACAATCGGATTTCCACACGGAGCATCGACGATCAAAAGCAAAGTGGACCAGTCAAAGACTGCACTGGCCGACGGCTGCACTGAACTGGACATGCTGATCAACATCTCAAAACTGCTCAGCGGGGACTGGAATTACGTGCGTTCAGAGGTTCAGGCCGTTGTTGATATCACCCACGAGCACGGCCAGCGACTAAAAATAATCTTCGAAACCTGTTACCTGTCGGATGATGACAAGATTCGTCTTTGTGAGATCTGCGGGGAAACGGGAGCCGACTGGGTGAAGACTTCCACCGGATTCGGAACTGGTGGCGCCACACTGGAAGACTTGACGCTGATGCGGAAACATTCCCCGGACTCAGTCCAGGTAAAGGCGTCCGGCGGGATTCGCACACTGGATACACTGTTATCCGTACGGGATATCGGAGTCACGCGCATCGGAACAAGCAGCACTCAGACAATCCTGGACGAAGCACGCCGCAGACTGGACCTGCCGCCGATTGAGTTTAATGGTCCGGCGGAAAATTCGACCGGCCGCTGAACAAATGTCCTCCCGCGAGTACAGAGTGCAGCGGATTTGGGCAGAATGGTCTGCATCGACTTCCGACACGAAAAGGTCGCACGGACGCAGCACAGAAATCACGCGAGCCGGCTGGCTGGAACGCTTTCCCGCCCGGATGCGGGCTTTGTACCTGAAGATTTTACCGGTTGTTCGGACTTCAATCGGTGGAGGACTCACTGCGGGTTTCAACGCCAATCACGGTTTCGGGCATTTCAAAGGGTGACGGAATTTGTGTGTTCTCGTTGGCAACAACCCGATTGATCAGCCAGCTGCTGACAGCCACACTGAGCAACATCAACACTGCGACCAGCGGGATTCCGCTCCACCGAATCAGTCGGCTGGAACTCCCTGCCATCTGCAGCAGTCCTGCGGCCAGCATGACCACCAGTCCCAGACCTAATGCAGTGGCACCGATCGTCCACGTTCGTTGATGCTGTACAGACCACTGTACATGTCTCACGGCCTGACGTTCAATTGCTTCCGTAAACTGTACCAGCGCCGATGTTCTGAACATTCGCCTGGGACCGTCGGCCGTTTCCAGAATCACTTCTTCACTGTATCGATCCTCGATACTTAATTCGACTGCATTGGATGTCATTGAAACGCGACTCAGTTCAGGCATTGAGACGGCAGGTTCCCCACAGACGGTATCCATTGCATCTTCCAGCAGTCTACGCGTCATCTCACGTGCCAGCTGAGACTGCACGAGGTCCTGACTTTCTTCAAACTGACTCTGAACGACGATCTGCTTTTCATCCGGATGGTCAAGCCAGGTCGGGCGGACTTCTGCAGAGGCTTCCGCAGGTATTGGTGCAGCGCTGTCCGACGAACTGGCAGTCTCCTGTGCGTCGGAATCGATGGCCATAGTTCGAGACAAATGTGCTATCGCGGTTGCCAAAGCGTGCAGGCCGGGAACAGCCTCGCCGACGACACCGAAAACCGCGCCCCGTGCACCGGCCTGATGTAGAACCTGAGGAACGGCACTGCCCAGAGATTCCGGCACGGCCAGGCCGAGGTATGCCTGCAGAACCGAGTTGGAGCACCGCAATACCAGTACATTGCGGTGCTCCGTTGCCTCAATGTGCAGACTGACAGCTTCCGATGAAGAAGCAGCGTCTGACCCATTCTCGCTTTCGACGTTGGGCTGAGCCTGCTCCTTTGAGACTGACGCACCAGCAGGGATTCCAACCAGCGCATCCACTGAAAGCTGATTGATGTTTGCCGGTTTCCACTCACTCCCGTGAGTCACCAAATTTGTCCGAGTGACCAAAAGGGTGCCAAAAGCGGGCCCGCCAATCAGCACCACGATGATCCCGAGAGACAACTGGACCGACACTCGATTTTGGCCGGCAGCGAACAAAAACCCTGCCGCGATGGTTGCAACACGATTAAGGATCACGATTCCAATCGTTCCGAACACAGGGGGCACAATTTCCATAGATTCGATTTCCGCTGCGATTGAAGTTCACTTTTGTACGAATTCTTCGGCTGTGTGATGATGGCGATCTGGAGTTGCCACGTCCTGCGCAGTGATCAGGTCGATGCTGCAGGAACCTGTTCGCCCGACTGCATGTTGGCTGCCATCGCTTCCGACACGTTTGTACTCGGTATTTCCTGTTGCGGAAGACGTTCTTCCGGCGGTGTCCATCCGGCAGACAACTGAACAACGGCTGAGATGGCCAGCGCCCATGTCGCTCCCAGTGTTCCAGGGAAATGGAGGATGCCGGCCACAACTGCGCCCACCAGCAGAGTGAACAGGGTGCTTGAAATGCGAAATCGCGATGTGCGAAAACTGTCGGTTTGCCACCACCACCGGCGAGCTGCAAACAGCACGCCGAAAAACGACATGAAGGCGGCCATTGTCGGATAACCGGTGCCGTCAGCAATATGGACCCGCCCAATCACCCAAGAGGCCCCAATTGACTTCGGAGCCTCAAATAATGGATCACCGGAAAGCATCAGATAGTACTGTAAACCCGCTGCCAGAAAACCGATCCCCAGGCCAAGCATGCCCTGCGTGAGTCGTCGTATCATGACATCTCCGGTGTGTCCTTCTCGGATTTTGCAAAGAATCATCAGTGCCCATGCTCCCATCATGGTCACGGAACCAAAATAGACCGCATGAACCACCTGTGGCAGCAGACTCGTTGTCATGTACACCCCCAGCGTCACCAGAAAGGTCGCGGTCAGTGAAATCGACAGTGAGTTTGTGAGGTCGGAGAAACGGTGACGTTTAGAGATGACCCGTGGTGTTGCCGGATTCAAACAAACCGCTTTACCTCCGAGTTTACGTCCGAGTCGATGACGTTGCGGTTTCTGAGGCACCGGGCCCGGCTGCTCCTGATGAGGTGTCGTCACTGGCGGGACTGACACTGTTCCGGGCTCCTGCACTGCAGCGACCGGTGGCCGTACCTGCGACGAAGAAGCCGGCTCGGACTGGACTGTTGTCTTTGAACCAAAGAAATGCCTGGCCAGCAGATAACCAAGATAGACTGAGATCCCCAGAGAAGCACCAGACGTGAGATGACGCACCAAGCCGGTTTCCAGAACCATGACGACCACGACACCACCGACAATCCACTTCACGGGGACGGGCAGCTTATTCCAGTATTCGGTGACCACAGCCGTCGTTTCGGGCCCGTGTTTGGACTGGTTCCCCAGGTCACTCGCCACTCTCGGTTTTGGTTGACTGGCTGGTTCAGGACGCGGTGGTCGTTTGCTGGCTGGTCGTTTGCGGGGCGGGATGCTGAAGTCCGAAGGTCCCATCGCATTCGCCACATCACGGAATCGGTGCTCCAGTTCTTCTACATCCTGGATGCGTTGATTTGGATCCTTCTCCAGTGCAGCAGAAATAACCTCCCTCAGCTGTTCCGGGACGGCCGACAAATCCGGTTCGGCAGTCATGTGCTTCATGAGGATTTCGGCGGTCGTTTCCCCGTCAAACGGAACCTGTCCCGTGAGCATTTCGACAAGTATGATTCCCAGTGCGTATACGTCGACTTCGCGACCATAGCGGCCATGGCACACTTCGGGAGCCATGTAGTACACCGTGCCGACACTTTGGGTCTGCGCACTACGTCGGGATTCGGAGATATATTTCGACAGCCCAACGTCCCCGACCTTGACCGTATCCTGATCTCTGAAAACATTGGCTGGCTTGAGGTCCCGATGTACGATGCCCCGATCGTGAAGAAAACTGAGTCCGGCAGTGATTCCGGAGAGCCACTGCAGCGTTTCCTCAATCGGTATTCCGTTGGGATGCCGTTGAAGTTCGTCAAATAGTCCCCTTCCTCCGATGTATTCCATCACGATCCAGTGGTCACCGTCCCGATCTTCACGGATATCGAAAATAGTGACCAAGTTCTGGTGCTTGAGGTTCAGGCACTGTGACACACCACGGAGTTCAACCTGAAGGTTGTTATTCAGTAATTTCAGCGCGACTTCTTTGCCGGAATCGCTTAGCGCATAGTAGACCTCACCGAACCCGCCGCGGTGGATCGCACGCTTGATGGTGTATCCTTCAAGCGGACTGGCTTCGGGAACAAAGGTGAATTTCATAGCTTTGGATCCACTGAGCCACGACAGATGGTCAGGTTCGCAGACTGGATTCGATTGATCGTTGGTCTCCTGCCTGTTCATCTCAACGGACAGTTGGCCTCATCGGATCTCTTCAATTCGAAATCTCAGGCCTTCTCCATCAACAACCGCACCGTGTTTTAGTGGAAACGAGGCCGACACCAGTTTCCCGTCGACATTGAGCGGAAGCGACGAACGACAGTAAAGAGATCCATGCTGAACATACAAAACCACAATATCCGGCCAGTCCGGGCAGCAAATATGTTGGTCGCACCTCGGACCCAGGAGGCAGTGGTCCACCATTAATATGATACCGTCAACGGTGTGTGCCGGTCGATGATTGCTTTCAAAGTCAATAACGGCGGATGAACTCAGTTTGCTGGGGACTCGAAATCCCAGTTTGACTCGGTCCGCCAGGCACAGCTGATCGCCACTGCGAAGCCCCACTGCTGAATCGACGGTCCGGCCCGAAACAGTCGTGAGATGGTCGGCCGTCACTCGCCAGTGATCAGACTCATAATGAAGCGTGGCGTGTCGGCGTGAAATATTGGCCAGCAGAGTAACATCCGCGGAACTGGATTCGAATGTGGGAGCCCCGATCGAAAAGGAGCTCCCTGCATAAAGCTGCCAGGCACCGACTCCGTCGATCCACATTATATAGCTCTTGACGGGGCTGTTCGACACAACCAGGTCCCTTAGAGTGGCCACAGCAGCGGGCAGTATCCTCCCCGGGGCCCATGCAGAAGGAACGCCAACCCGTGAACGGGTTCTCAAATTGCTGTGTTTGATGAACTGCGGCATGGTGACGTATTGAAAGGCGGGTTACGACTGAATGGATTACTTTCAACCGGGCGGCCCCTCTTAGCCCGTGATGAAACAAAAATGACCCCGGAACTCAGCCGACGTGGAGAGTCCGGAGCCCCGCGTGTCCCGGTCAGTTACGATCGTGATTCAGCAGTGGACGTTCAATCACAAGCTACTGCCGGACGCCAGTTCGGCAACACTCTGAGTCTCAGGTGTGAGACCGAAGTGCCGGTCGATGTTACTGACCACGTTGGTCTCCGGAACCTGGCCGTCTTCGACCGGAATGCGTCCGATCACGTGACCTTCGGTTTCCAGCATCGCTTCCCGGACATCAAGGTCGCGGTTAAGTCGCTGCAGTAACTCTTCTACATGACTCAGCTGCGTGTCGTCCACCTGGAGGGAGTTGACAGTTTCCGTCGCCTGAATCTGCTTCAGCCGTGCTTCCAGCTCAGACACAGTGACGGCCAGATCCTGCTTACGCGACATCATTGCGTCCAGGTTTTTTTGATTGGCTTTCAGTGTGCGTTTTGTTGCCTTCAGTACCCTGATATCACGTTCCAGTGATCCTTCCAGCAGCTGATAGGCTTCAAATCGATCAGCCAGATCTGATTCAACTTCATTTCGCGTGTAGGACACCTGGCGATATTCGAAGTCATCCTGGCTGGAATCCAGATCCGACCGCAGCGCGAGGATGGAAGCTTTCTGGTTCTGTATCTGGTTCTGTTTTTCTGCGATGCCGGACTGCATACTGCGAATGTCGACCACCTGCCCTGCCACGACTTTCATGTGCTGTCGAATCTCCGGCATCAGATCGTCAACTTTGATGCGGATGCGGTCGAGTTCGAATTCCGGGTTGATTTCAGAACGAACGGCTTCACGCACATTTCCAAACATTGTTCTGCCGTAGCTGCAGACATCCGTTCCCAGAAGCGCGACAGCCCCGATTCCCAAAACTGCGGCAGTTGCAATAGCTTTTCTGATCATCGTAGTTCCCTTCCATTTCACACGCTGAATTGTTTACTCATTTGACCTGCTCATCAGCAGTCGTTCGCCTGCCCGCAGATTTGCCTGGTTCTTTTCGGGTAATTTTGTGCAATTTCTTCAAAAGCCCGAATCCTGGCAAAGCAGCTACGGAACAGGGTGGTTGAATGGCCCACAGACTCCGTTCGCCGCGGAAGCAGGAATCCTGGATGAATTCGTCAATCCATGCGAAATTTTTGCGTTTTCATACTCAATCCGTGTGACAGCAGGCAGATGGATTCGGTGGAAAACCCGGTTGAAGTGCCGTTCTTCGCAATGGTGGCGTGTCAGTCCCGCTGCGAAATCACCCCGGTTGCTGTCGCGAAAGGCTGCCGCACCGGGGATGCCCGCCGCGGGTCCTCGCGACCGTCAGTCACGATCGTCGCTATCGCCGGTATCGTCGCTATCGCCGGTATCGCCGGTATCATGACGCTGGGCGGCGGGTTTGGCCTGACGGCCACCGCGGCCGCGAGTCTCGAGAACGGAGAGTTTGAACGTCTGACAGAGGCCGGCAACATTTGCGGAGTCTGTCGGGACCGTTCAGCTGTATCAGATCGATCACTGGATGCCCAGGAGCGGGCCGATGTACGAGCAGGCCGCAGCTGTCAGCAACGGGACGCCGACGAGGTTTAAGAGAACACCGTAGCGCGCCATCTGGCCCGGACTAATCCTCCCGGATCCAAACACGATGGCATTGGGTGCGGTAGCGATGGGCAGCATAAATGCACAACTCGCCGCCAGCGTTGCCGGAATCAACAGCAGCCGGGCATCCGTACCCAGCTGCTCACTGATAATCAGCAACGACGGCAACACCGTACTGATAGTCGCCACGTTGCTGGTGATTTCGGTGAGAAATGTCATTGTCAGACAGATCACGCCAATAACCAGCCACGTCGGCTGGCCCTGCAGAGGTCCTTCCAGCGCCCGGCCCAGCCAGCTGGCAAGCCCTGTGGTATCGTCCGAAAAACCGCCCGCCAGAGCCAGGCCGCCACCAAACAGCAAAATGATTTCCCAGGGCAGTTTGACGGCCGTCTCCCAATTCATCAATGGCACGCGCCGCCCCGATTCGTCGCGTGTCCCCGATGGAATAAAGAACAACAGGACCGCCAAAGCAACCGCGACCGTCGAGTCGGTGACAAATCTCTCGGGCTCTGTTGCGCTGGAAACGCCTTCACTGCGTCCCAGCCACTGAAACCATCGATCCAGGAAGGACGACCAACCCTGGACCAGCGTCGTGTTCCCGAATTCCAATGGGCGTCGTAGCACCCACAGAACCGCGACCGCACCAAACATGATCAGCATCCGCACTTCAGCCGCTGAAACCGGCCCGAGCGCTTTGAGTCGCCACTTCAGTTCGCTGCCCAGTTCAGCCTCAGTGGAAGGTTCCCGTTTCAGATGCCACGTCAGCACCAGCCAGACGATCCCGAAATACACAACTCCCACCGGAACTGCCGCCATCATCCACTGAGCCATCGATACTTCGGGAGCGTTCTCCAGTTGCTTCTCATAAATTCCCATCGCCTGGACATTCGTGGGCGTTCCAACGATCGTCGTCATACCACCGAGACTCGCTGCATAGGCAATTCCCAGCAACATCGGTATCGCCAGCTGCTCAGACATTGATGCTGTACTGGGTTTGTTTGAGTCAGAACCAGCATCGTCAATGGTCTTCAGCAGCGCCAAAGCAATTGGCACCATCATCATCGTCGTCGCAGTGTTGCTGATCCACATCGACAGCGTTGCGGTGGCAATCATCATCCCCAGAACGAGCTGTCGTGGCTGTACGCCCACGCGATTCACGATATGCAGCGCGATTCGACGATGAACGTTCCAGCGTTCCAGGCCCAGAGCAATGATAAAGCCCCCGACAAACAGGAACTGCATGTCACTGACGAAGGCTCGGCTGGTTTCTTTGGCCGACTGAATCCCCAGTAACGGAAACAGCACCAGCGGCAGCAGGCTTGTTGCGGCCAGCGGTACAATCTGGCTGACCCACAGCCCGGCCATGAGAAATGTGATACCAATCAGACGTTGAGCTTCCGGCGTCATAGCCAGACGTGCTCCGTCGCGCGTGGTGATCGTTGGTGTCGGGGCCCACAGAATCAGGAGAAACCCGGCCAGCAGCGCCGCCAAAACTGCCGCACGCGGAATCCGCCATGCTGAACCTGACACAACCGGAAAGATTTTACCCATGATGAGTTATTCCGGCAGTCCCACATTCAGTCGCTGCAGATCGTCGGGAACAAAACGACCGTCTTCGCGAACAAGTTCCCCGTCGAACCAGATTTCACCGCCACCATAATCGGACCTCTGGATCAGAACCAGATCCCAGTGGATGCGACTGCGATTGCCGTTGTCCGCTTCGTCGTAGGCGTTGCCGGGGGTAAAATGAAATGAGCCCCCGATCTTTTCATCAAACAAAGTATCGAGCATGGGATGCAGAATACGGTTATTGGTGCCCAACGACCATTCGCCGACATATCGAGCACCTTCATCCGTGTCCAGGATACGGTTGAGACGGCCTGAATCATTCTTGCAGGTGGCGCGAACGATCTTGCCGTCCTTCAGTTCTAATTCGATCCCGTCGAAGACGACTCCCTGATACCGCGATTGAGTATTGAATCGAATCGTGCCGTTGACACTGTCTCGCACGGGAGCCGTAAAGCATTCACCGTCGGGAATGTTGCATTCACCAGCGCAAGCCACCACCGGGATGTCCTTGATTGAAAACGCCAAATCCGTGCCCGGTGAAATGATCTGTACCCGTTCCGCCGCCTGCATACGAGCCACGAGTGGCCTGAGGTCTGTTGCCATGCCGGCATAATCTGATGTACAGACGTCGAAAAAGAAATCTTCGAACTGCTTAGTGCTCTGCTGAGCTGCCTGGGCCATGGACGGCGTGGGATAACGCAAAACCACCCACCGTGTTTTGGGCACTCGAACATCGATGTGAACCGGCTGCCACCAGTATTCGGTGTACAGTTCCATCCTTTCCGGAGGCACGTCGGCCAATTCATCGGAGTTGGTTGTGCCGCGGATACCAATATAGGCATCCACCTGTTTCATGGCAGACACTTCCAGCTGACCAGCCAGCTGCATCGATTCCACGGTTGCAGTGCGATACAGACTGCGAAGAACGGAGTTATTCTTCCAGAACACCAGAGGAATCGCACCGCGGTCGCTGACGGTCTCCAGCAGTCGGCAGACAAGATGGGGGTCCGGGAGATCGAAAGCTTCGATAATCACCTTCTCTCCCGCCTTCAGGCGACAACTGTGGTCAATCAGAGTTTCGGCAAGCCGGCTGATACGCGGATCCTGCATGAGCGACCTTTACGATCAATCGAAACGAACTGGATGAGGCGCATAATAATGGTCGTCGACCCGGATCGGCAATCGATTCGTCCGGCCATGGAATGGGCGGGTGCACACAGAATGTCCGGTGTGGAGTGATGCGACTTCCTCCAGCATTCGGTATGGTTCGCACGCCCGGTCGTTGACCTGACTCGTCCTGCCATACTCAGGCTGTTCTGTGATTCGTATTGCTTACGTAATTCCCACTCTGGATCAGTCTGGTGCAGAACGTCAATTGACGTTGCTGGCCAGCGGACTGCCTCGTGACAAATACGAACCACATGTGATTGCACTCAATCGAGGCGGATACTACGCTCAGCTGCTGAAGGATCATAAGATTCCCGTACATGTGCTGGGAAAACGTTTCCGACTTGATCCGCTGACATGGATTCGACTCCGGTCCCGGCTGCAGTCGATCCGTCCACAGCTTGTACAGTCATTTATCTTTGCGGCAAATTCGTATGTCCGGCTGCCTGGTATTTGTCCCGGCGGCAGCAAAATTGTGGTGTCAGAACGATGTGTCGACAGCTGGAAAAGTGACTGGCAAAAATCACTGGATCGTAAACTGGCTGGTCGCATGGATGCGATGACAGCGAATTCGCAAAGCGTTGCCGATTTCTATCGTGAAGAAATCGGAGTTTCTGCGGACCGCCTGCACGTGATTCCCAACGGTGTTCCCGGTTTACCTGTGGCAGAACCCGGCCAGTTGCACAGGGAACTCAGGCTTCCAGCCGAGTGTCGACTCATCGGGTTCGTGGGCCGTCTTGCGCCCCAAAAGAATCTGCGTGATCTCGTGTGGGCATTTCATCTTTTTATGCAGTCAACCAGCAGCCCTGTAAGACTGGTTTTCATCGGCGATGGACCTCAGCGCGACAGTCTGGCTCAGTTTGCCATCGATTTGGGCCGCCGTGAAATCATCCATTTCATGGGGCATCGCCCGGACGCGGCGGCATTGATTCAGGATTTCAGCATTTTTTGTCTGCCCAGTGCGTTTGAAGGCATGTCAAACAGCCTGATGGAGGCCATGGCGCTCGGAGTTCCCTGTGTCGTTAGTAATATTGCGCCGAACCGTGAACTCATTCAGCACGAGAAAAATGGCCTCATATTTTCTGTCGGAAACACCAGGGAACTCGCCAAAACACTTCTGCAGTGCGTGAATGCAGAAGAGTTTTGCAGTCAGCTCGGTAAGTCGGCTAGGGACAGCGTCGCACGGGAATACAGTGTGGCAGCGCTGGTGCAGCGTCATAATGACCTGTATCAGCGACTGCTCATCGATTCGTTTCCTGACCCTGTGACCAGTGTGGAGGCCCGGTAAGGTGTGCGGAATAGCAGGAGCAATCTGGTGGGACTCAGGCTCAGCCATTACACGTCCGGTGCTTCAACGCATGACGGATACGATTCGTCATCGTGGCCCCGATGCCGAAGGTCAGTATATCACCGGTGACGGCAGCCAGACATCTGCCGGAGTCGCACTGGGACATCGTCGACTTTCAATCATCGATGTCGGTGGCAGTGTACAACCGATGGGTAATGAAGATGGCAGCATTCAGATCGTCTTCAATGGTGAGATCTACAACTACTGTGAACTTCGACAGCAGTTGGCGGGCTCTCACAAGTTCCAAACCGATGGCGACACAGAAGTGATCGTCCACCTGTACGAAGAATACGGGATGGACTTTGTTCAGCATTTACGGGGCATGTTTGCTCTGGTGATTTGGGACCACCATGAACAACGCCTGGTTCTTGCACGCGACCGAGCCGGACAGAAACCCTTGTTTTTCCGTCGGGACAACACACGCTTTGTTTTTGCCAGTGAACTCAAATCATTGCTGCAGATTCCAGGCATCTCGCGAGAGCTGGATCGCAACAGTGTTCTTGCGTTCCTCACACTGCAGTACGTCCCGGCTCCACGGTCAATTTTCAAGGGCTTTCGCCGGCTGCCGCCTGCCCATATCGCCACAGTTCAGCGTGGCGAATACAAAGAATGGTCCTACTGGTCACCGCCGTACAATCAGCCGGACAGAGGGCGCCCAGCGATCGCCGACTGGCAGGACGAACTGCGCAGCGAGCTGACGGAAGCTGTGCGACTGCGACTCCGCAGTGATGTGCCCCTGGGAGCGTTTCTGTCCGGTGGAGTCGATTCCACGGTCATCTGTGGTTTGATGCAGTCTCAACTCGATCAGCCTGTGAAGACGTTTTCCATCGGCTTCCCCGTAAAAGCCTTCGATGAGCGTACCTATGCACGACAAACAGCAAAGATGCTCAAAACGGACCATCATGAAGCTGTCGTCGATCCGGATGCGCTGGAAATGCTGCCACAACTGATCTGGCATTACGACGAACCATTCGGCGACAGCAGCGCGATCCCCACAATGTACCTGTCACGGATGACCAGGGAACATGTCACTGTGGCGCTGACTGGTGATGCGGGCGACGAATTATTCTGCGGCTACGATCGCTATCGAGCCGTTCGTATCGCCGGCCGCCTGGATGTGATTCCACAGCCAATTCGGAACCTGCTGAGCTCCACTGCGAACATTCTGCCTTCGAACGTGCGACAGAAATCATTTCGCCGTCGACTCAGGCGGCTGCTGGAAACTTTGAGTGAGCAACCAGAACGACGGTATCTCAACTGGATCAGTATTTTTAATCGAGAGAAACTGCAGGAACTGGTCAGCGACGACATGTGGAAACTGACTGAATCACAGGATCCGGCGCAGCATATCTTCGATTCCTACCGACTCTGTCCGGACCGTGATTTTGTCACGCGCACCACGGCCACCGACCTGGTGTCCTATCTTCCTGGAGACCTGCTGACGAAAGTCGATATCGCCAGCATGTCCACGGGTCTGGAATGCCGCAGTCCCATGCTCGATCACAAGGTTATGGAGCTGGCGGCTCGGATGCCGCTGGAAGTCAAACAGTCACAGAATCGCGGGAAACGAGTTCTGATTGAAACATTCACCGATCTGATCCCGTCGGATATTCAGACTCGAAAAAAAATGGGGTTTGGAGTTCCGATTGATCACTGGTTCCGCAACGAACTGAGAGAACTGTTGCACGATGTCTTACTCAGTCACAAGGCGACAGAACGCGGTCTGCTGCGACGTGAAGTGGTTCGGCGACTGATTGAAGAACACACAACTGGAGTCTTCGATCATGCATATCGATTGTGGAACCTGCTGTGCCTGGAACTCTGGCAATGCATGTACCTTGATGCCCTACCCCCCATGTCGGCACCAGCTTCACTGTAAGTCATCAATACAACACGATCGCTCGTCCTGGACCACCATGACAGTCACGGATTTTCACGGCAGCAAACAGGAAATAAGCATCAGTCTCAGGAATGCTGCCGACATTGTCTAAGAATTCGACGCCGACCATTTCCCGGCTGCCCAGTGCCCAGTATGTCATGAGGGCGCGACGAGGATCGACGCCGCCGAGGTCAGGGGCGTCGGTGGCCACACAGCGAACACCCTTTTCCCTGAGATAGACGATTGTGTCGGGGCCAGGAGCAGGCCAGCCCTCTGATTTGCCACTCAGAGGATCCAGCCACAGCGCCCGATCAGCCGGAGCCGGTCTGAGATGAGTATCGATATGGCCGGTGTGGAAGATGACGATATCACCTGCATCCAATCCGCCATGTCGTTCTTCAAACGTTCTGATGTGACTGACGCTGATTTTCGGCGACGCGGGCCACTGTCGCTGACTGGTTGTACCGACAAGCGACCTGACGTCGATCACTCGTGCCGCGCCGCAGGTCCAGGAAATCGGAACCTGCTCCGTCGTAACGGCACTGGTGCCACGCTCCCCATAACTCGCTTCGTACTCCTGCAGCCATCCCCGGACTTCAGGCGCATAAGCCGGCTGATCACCCGGTTTCGGCAGCGCATACGATGGCGGGACCAGGTGCGTACCAGCCATCGAATCCATCAGATGTGTGTGATGCCAGGTATCAAGGTATTCGGAGTAAAAAAAGTCGATCTTCAGATACGTTTGCCTGTGATCTCCGGAGACAAATCCGGGCGACGTCACCGGATCACTCGGCGAAAGGGTGGGAGACAGGTCGATTGCTCGCTTATTTCGACAGGATGCAATCAATCGCTTCGGCAGTTCACCACCGACGATGGAAAATACACGAGCTTCGCCGTACGGACCCCCTTTGTGTTTCGGACTCAGTAAACAGTAAAAGGCTCCAGTCGGAGGCAAAGCTCCAAGATTCGTGGCTCCTTCCGTCCAGATCATGCCGTACTTCAGCCCTGCATAGTGCGTTGGTTCAGCCAGGTTCGGCATTGGCCCCATGCTGGGACTGTCCGTGCCAAGTGCCATCACGCTGCGAGTCGCAAGGAAATCCATGCAGGCGGGGTCCGGATCCGGATAGCCCGGGGCTTTCCGGTCCAGAACATCCATAACGAACCGGCGTCCCTCAGGCAGTGGACGGTAATATCGATCTGAGTAGTCACTGCGGAACAGAACCACATCGCCGAACCGCAGTCTGCGGTTTCGTTTCTCAAATCGCTCAACATGCTCGGATGTAACCAGCGGACTGACGCCATTCGACGACTGATCCAGAAGATCACGTACATCCACGACGCAGGCTTCGCCCCCAAACTGCCAGGGTTCAATCCTGTCAGTATAAGCCAGTCCGTACGGTCCCGATTTTTCACGATTCAGCTCGGGTCTGGCGACGGAATGCGGAGGCACATCAAGCTGCGTTCCCGTATTACCATCGATCAAAAGCACATCAACATTGTAGGCCGATCTGGCACCAATGCTTCGTTCATGCATAATCTGAAACTTTGGAAACGGATACGACGGCCACGTACAGGGATACTCGGGCGCGACGACCAGCGAGTGGTCAATGAACCGGGGCCCATCGGCGACCGCAAACGCGGAACTGAGCACCGAGCAGGCAAAGATGGCCTGACAGCAGAGCACAACACTGCTGCCACTGGTATGTCGCTGGACGGTTTCGCGTCGCATGGCTGGGTCCTCAAGTCCTGGGAACATCTTGTTTTCACGAAATCAACTCTGGCACACTATCACACACACCGCTGTTTTACAGCAGTCAATCGGCTACTGATCAATTCGAGTGCACAACAGCCGATGACACAAAACTACCACCGGTACATGGCGTTGGATATTGATTTCGACGGTACGATACTGCACCCCGGCGAGCTGAGAGTATTGTTGGAACAAGTGACGTGCACTGCAGTTTGTGGATGACGCCCCGTCCGAATACACTGGCATCAACCATGAAAGAAGAAAACACGATGAAAATACTGGCAGATATTCCGTTGCCAAATGTCCGTCGCCCCCTGATGACCGCTGTTGTAACGATGTGGCTTTGTTCCTGTGGCAGGACCGACGACCTAGTGAGCTGGAAAAAACATGTCGTGATGAAACAGGGACACTGCCAAACCGCCGTCGCTTTGGATGCCAACGGTGATCGGTATCTGGATGTCATCGCCAGCTTCAACGGGAAAGTCAGTCTGTTTATCGCTCCCGACTGGAACACGGAAATTATCCTGCACCGCTTCTTCGGTGCCGGTAACGGATGTATTCACAGCGCTGTGATCGATGTCGATGGTGACGGCGATATGGACTGGGCAGGTACACTGCCGTTCGGCCATCCGTTCTGGCTCGAGAACCCCGGTAAAGAAGACGCCCAGAAAGGCGCATGGACCGCGGGAATGATCGATCACGAAATCACCGGGATTCATTGCCTTACACGGTCCGACATCGACAACGACGGTCGGGATGATTTGATTATTAATAATTTCGAACCTGAGCAGGGAATTGGCGATTCCATGGCCTGGTTCAGTATTCCCAAAGACCCGCGGTCGGCTCAGCAGTGGCACCGGCATCTGTTCGCCGATGGAGATGCACGTGGTGGCAGCCATTATATGGGAGCCGCCGATATTGACGGAGATGGCTGGAAGGAAATCGCTGTCGGGGCCAAAGGAGATCCGTTCACAGATGGCAACTGGTTTGCCTTCTGGAAAAACCCCGGGGCCGATAAGGTCACCGGGGCATGGGAAAAAGTCTTTCTTGCCAGGAATCAACCAGGTGCCACTAACATTGTTCCGGCCGATGTGAATGGCGATGGACGGGTCGACTGGCTGGCGTCACGCGGCCATGGATATGGTGTGCTGTGGTTTGAAAACCCCACCTGGAAGATGCACGACATCGACACCCAAATCAAATATCCCCATAACCTGGCCGTCGCCGATCACGACCAGGATGGCGATCTCGATGCCGCAACCTGCGGCTATGGGAGCGAGCGAGTCATGTGGTATCAAAATGACGGAAAAGGAAACTTCACGTCTCACACACTCGACGACAGCCAGCAAAGCTATGATTTGAGATCGCTGGATATGGATGGTGACGGTGACCAGGATCTGCTCAATGCAGGACTCCGTTCGAACAATGTGGTCTGGTATGAAAATCCACTGAAATGAGTTACCCGGTGTACCGTCTGGTCCGGTCCGAAAACCGCTGTTTGACGGCGTTGCGCGCATCACCGAACTGATCGTGTCGCTTTGGCAGGATGTCGACTGCAAAAATCCACCGGTGCTGACCCGTGCTCCTGCACCTGGTCCCCGCACACCGGACGGCTGATGATACAGGGAACAAAAAGGGAAACCGGCTTCATCGAGTACGCGTTCAGAAAAATAATAGTCGCCACCAAAAGTTGACCACGGTACCATTATTTCGCCAACGCAGTGGAATATTCAGACTCGCAGGACGGGAATCTTCCCGCCGATCCAGCAGGAATCATTGGCAGATTTCGCCCACTCAGCCCACATAGGGTATTTGCTGTTAACGACAAGTGGTGTATGCTGAGGTTCTCGTAATGAGAACGAATACACATACAGACGGCTTACGTGCGCGACGAAGATAATCCTGTGCATGTGGCATATGGTTCGTGACGGCCTGCCTGGTGTACCGGTTGGTTCCCGACAACAGCTTCTGAAATTCTCTTATGGTCAAACCGAAAAAACATGTTTTGCCAATGCGGATCAACTCTCGCGACGTGAACTGTTCCGGTCCTGTTTCACGTCGCAATTTCCTGGAATTCGGGATGACTGCGGCGTGCAGTTTCGGGTTGCCGGATTTGTTGCGCGCGCGCGAAGTCGCTGCGTCTGCCGGTCAAAGCAGTCAGGAGACTTCGGTGATCTTCGTGTGGCTGGCGGGCGGACCGCCCCATATGGAGACGTACGATATGAAACCGGATGCTCCCCGCGATTACCGTGGTGAGTTTTCTCCGATAGAAACCAACGTGCCCGGTATGGACGTCTGCGAACTCCTGCCGATGCACACCCGGATTGCGGACAAGTACAATATTATCCGCTCCATCCACCATAATTTTTCCGATCACGGTGGTGGGCACAAGCGATTTCTGACCGGTCGCGATCCGGCCACACCCACCGGCTTCGTCAATGACAAGCCCTGTGTCGGATCGATGGCATCGCTGGCGCTCAGAGGGCAACGTGACACGCACGGTCTGCCCAATTATATCGTTCTAGGAAGTAACCGCGTAAACAGCGTGGATACGTTCAGTTTTGGCTCGGCGTACCTTGGGGCACACACGCATCCCTTCCGGATTTCAGCTGATCCGAGTCAGAAGAATTTCGCGGTGAAGAATGTGGGCGTCGACAAGTCGATGTCCGATCGGCTTGAAGATCGCGTGACACTGCTGAATGGTTTCGACGGCCTGCGTCGTGAACTGGAAGGCGTGGCCATGAAACACAGCATGGACGTTTTTAACGAGCGTGCTGTCGCGATGTTGACGTCTCCCGATGTCCGGGAAGCGTTTGACATCGGACAGGAGTCGGCTGAGGTTCGCGAACGATTTGGACGACACGGCTGGGGCCAGCGAGCGATCCTTGCACGCCGACTGGTCGAACGTGGTGTTCCCTGGGTCACGGTGCTGATGGAAAATCCATATCAGTCGGGCATCACACAGCCCAGATACGGGGTCTACAACTGGGACTCCCACGCAGTGAACTGCCACCTGTTTAAGGACGCCAGGATTCGCTTCCCCATCTACGACCGGACTGTGACCGCGATGGTGGAAGACCTTTATGCCCGCGGACTCGACAAAAAAGTTCTGCTGGTGGTCACCGGAGAATTTGGTCGTACACCGCGCATTACCGTGCGTCCTGGATCACAGACCAAAGTCAATCAGCCGGGGCGCGACCACTGGCCAGGCGCAATGAGCGTTTTGGTTTCCGGCGGTGGTATGAGAACGGGACAAATTATCGGGGCTACCAACAGCAGGGGTGAAGAACCGATTCACCGCGCCATGACTCCGAACGACCTGTGGGCCACCGTCTTCCGACATCTGGGTGTGGATCATACACGCAGCTTTCTGGACTACAGCGGCCGGCCATGGCCGATTCTGCCCTATGGCCAGCCGATTCCGGAATTGACATAGCCTCGGTCGGAAGCCGTAAGATCACTGGTACGAGCATCCGCCAGGCGGTGGATGACTGCTTTCTCTCACCCACAATCAGAAAACTCCCACAGCATGCGGCACAACCGACTGCGTGAACTCCTCGACGCTAATCTGCCCAGTCTCGGCACGCACCTTCACTCGTCCTGGCCGTCAATCGTCGAACTTGTCGGTCACAGCGGGATGTTTGATTACATTGAATTCGTCGCTGAATACGCTCCCTACGATCTTTACGCACTGGAGAATATCGGCCGGGCCATCGACCTCTTTCCGCATATGAGCGGAATGATAAAAGTCGAACAGGAGCCGCGGACTTACCTCACCATCCGTGCCATTGGCTCGGGAATTCAAAACGTGCTGTTCGCCGATCCGCGATCGGTTGAAGATGTGCAGGAGTGCGTGCGGGCCGTGAGAGCCGAGACTCCGTCCAACGGCGGAATCCATGGTGTGGGCATGCGTCGTGACGTGCGGTTCGTGCTCGAAGGCGGGTCACCGGCGTTCGCCGAAGCGCTGGACCGGTCGGTCGTGGCGGTGATGATTGAAAAGAAATCGGCCGTCGACAATCTCGAAGCCCTGCTCTCGGTGCCAGGTGTCGACATGACCCAGTTCGGCCCGGCCGACTTCTCCAACAGTATCGATCGCCCTGGCGAACGGCAGCACCCCGAAGTGGTCGAAGCCGAGAAGTACGTCATCGAGACCTCCCTGAAGATGGGGATCGCTCCCCGGGTCGAGATCGACACGCCCGATCAGGCGGAAAAGTATCTCAACATGGGTGTCAAGCACTTCTGTGTGGGCACAGACGTCAGCATTCTCTTCAACTGGTTTCGTCAGACAGGCGGAGCGTTCAACGAGGTCCTGGATCGCAAAGCTCCGGAGTCCGGAGGACAGCACGGCGGGTACGGGGGAACCGGCAACTGAACACGGCACAAGTCCGAACAAGACGTGCTGTCGGTGGCAGGCAGGTCGTGCTGTTCAGTCGCGTTTTGCACTCGGCGGAAGACGAACGGCCGCTCGGTCCCACGGAAATGACAGCGTGGGCTGATTCGCGTAACGCAGCATCCGAATCACCAGGTGTCCTCCGGTACCGGGGGCCAGGCGAATGGAAAACGAAGGCGCGTCTACATCGATCTGCTGGTCATCGATTTCAACCGCAATACATTGATGTTCACCGTACCCACCGCACTGCACGATCAGTTCGCGCGATTCAATCTGGCTGACGTTGACCAGCGTGACAGCCACACGATCGTCCGTTACCGTGTCAATGAGCGCCGCAACGTCCTGCGGAATTCCAGCTCGTCGGTTTTCCGGGTCAAAATACCGCAAACGACAGTGCAGTGGAGCGGCACCGCGACCCGGATCGAGTCCTGCCAGCATCAGTTGACGCAGTGTTCCGACCGTGGCCGGATTGAAGTCCATGGGATCATCAGAGAGCCGTGTGTCGGGTGTCGTCGTGTCAGCTCGCATTCCGGCGACCCGGCTGCGAATCGTCTCGAAGTCCGTACGCAGAGCCTGTTCGGGATAGTCGGGATTCTTGCCCGCCAGAAATCGGACCCATTCATCACCGGCCACCCGTCGACGGTCACGGTCAGTGCACGTCCAGTACCAGCAGTCGAGAGCTCCCACGGCCCATGGCGTTTCACGAAAGTCGTACCAGCCGTCATCACCGTACATTCGGGGATACATCCTTCTGCCGTCGATCACTCTGGCATTGGAATTGACCAGGTCGGTCATTTTCGTCCACGCATCGATATACCGCCGATCACCGGTCAGCAGGTATGCGTTTCCGAATCCGATCAGACCTCTCCCGATACGTGGCCGATGGGTCAGCTCTCCTGTCTGTGGAACCACCACCGAAAACCCCCAGCCATAGACGCCGCCATACCACCGGCCGCCTGCTGTACCACCGATGGTGCCGTCCAGTCCGATGTTCGTCGGGATGATACCGTTGTTTGCCTGCATTCGCTGGAGCCACGCATCAACGTATTCCAGTAACCACGTCTTGTATTTCTCTTCTCCGGTCAGCATGTACGCATTGGCAGCAAGAGTCGTCGCACAAAGGTTTTGCGGATGGTCGCCGATCGTGTCGTTGTAATCTTTGAAATGAGCCACCATTTCAGCGTAGTTGCGTTCGCCGTGGCCGAGATGGAAACGGTGTTCCACCTCAATCGGATCGCCAGCCCAGTCAAGCCCGGTGGTCCTGCGCATGAGTGGTCCACGGCTGCCGTTGAACATACTGCGGATAATTCGGTACTTCGGGTCGTAATTCGGAGCACCTGGGTCCTCGTTCATGTAAAACCCGGCGTACCGTCGAACTCGATGCCGGAATCTGACGTTATCCGGGTCAGACAACCCCTGCAGATTGAACACACGCAGTTCCTCACCGATGTGCATCCAGTCCATCATGCAGTGGAATTCCTTGTAGAACATTCCATCGCGGGCAAACGGCACTTCGACCGTTTTCGCTTCGGTATACTGGCGCAGGTGGCCTTCCCAGGCTGTCCTGTACATGTGCAGTACCGAGTCAGGAGCGCCGAGCGCATGCAGGACCGGCCAGTCGGCAACACTTTCAATCGCGTCGTCCGGTCCGTCGTCACCACCCCAGCGTTCGACGCACAACAAATAACCACGCTCGTCGAAGTAGCGAGTGAAGAACTCTTCGCACGCCATGGTGTTAGCCCGGATCAGTTCCCGCTGGAGCATTGCCCAGGCCGGCGGCAACATGGGCACGTCTAGGGAAACTGTCGGCCCGGCGCACAGCCCTGTCGTGGGAAACAGCGTCAAAATCAATGAGTAAGAAAGGAGATTCGTTCGTGTAGTGGGTGACATAAAGCTTCTCTCAATCGCCGAGCACGAAAATTCTGCAACAGCTTCGCGCTTTCTGTACAGGGCACCGTTTATCACTGTTTTACTCGAGATCGGGTCGCTGCAGCCACTTGATCGTCTGGTGAAACACTGTCGCTGTCCATAATCATCCTATGCACAAGTCTTCCAGCCGGGAATCCCGTCGTCATTCAGCAGCGGCTGGAGCTGCACGGCCAGGTCATAAAATTCCATCCCTTCGCGCAACAGCCAATTCACCACATTACCAGCTCCAGGAGCCGTCTGTCCAAGTATCACATGGCCCGCCGTTCACGCACGATTCCCCGGCAGTACACTGAGTCATTCTCTTTACTCAGCGCCGCGGCGCATTCCCGCCCTTCGCTGTAACCCCCCAAGCTTTCAGAAAGCCGGGGGACAGCAACAGGGTCAGTTCGATCCGCGCGTGGGTCTGCTGCGGAACAATCACCTGCACGTCAGGGTCATTGCTTAGCGCTGACTCGGTTGTTGAATTCAGCCTTTCCCGGTCATTTTCCTCCACAACCACGTAACGGGATCGTAGTAACGGTCGACGATGCATTCCTTAAGCAGGATGATCACGTTGTCGGTGATCACGATGCTCTCCGGACAAACCCTACTCCAGCATTTCGTAATGTTGCAGTAGCCGACACCGAACTCCTCCTTCAACCAGTTCCGTTCGATCCTCATCATCCGGCACAGTCATTTCCAACCCGGCGGAGCGGACAAAAAAAGCGCTCCGCCGATGAAGCCGTTTCTGGTGCTCAAAGACTTGGTGTACAACTGCAACCTGTTGTCGCGGATGTGTCGCCAGGCGGTGCGGGATCGCTACAGAAAACGAACTTGATGTTCACCAACTCGACCACCTGAATGATGTCAAACGATTCCGATTGGAAGGGCAATTGGAGGACCGCTATTGACCGGACGTCGGCATCTCCCGCGCTGCCGTCCTAGTGGACAAAATCGAAATGATATGCTGTTTTCATATTGTTGCCGTAGTTGTCTAAAGTCCAGGTTCGTGTAATATTAGTCGCTCGCAACGCCTTTGCCTGTGTTTTCTCGTTGATATTGACCAATGGACTTGCTTCAGCACGACATTTTGATTGTGGGAGGGGGAGGTGCCGGATTGCGCGCCGCAATCGCGATCGGCGAGGAAAACCATGATTTGAGTGTTGGCGTGATTTCGAAGGTCTACCCGATGCGTTCGCACACGGTGTCCGCAGAGGGTGGGGCGGCTGCAGTCATCAAGCCAACCGACAGCCTGGACAATCATTGCTATGACACCATCTCGGGTGCGGACTGGATGGCGGACCAAGATGCAGTTGAGCTGTTTGTCAACGAGGCGCCCGCTGAACTGACTCAACTTGAGCACTGGGGGTGCCCATGGAGTCGTGAGCCGGATGGGTCGGTGGCGGTGCGACCATTCGGCGGAATGAAGATCGAGCGGACGTGGTTTGCGGCCGACAAGACCGGCTTCCACATGCTGCATACACTTTTCCAGACGGCGTTGAAGTACAACAACGTGACTCGTTACGACGAGTGGTTTGCGACCAAGCTGCTCGTCCATGACGGCGTGTGCCAGGGAGTCGTGGCTTTGGAACTTCGAACTGGCCAAGTTCGGGCCATCGCGGGGAAAGGAACGATCCTGTGTACCGGAGGCGCCGGCCGTATTTTCTCCTTCACCACCAACGCAGCGATCAAGACAGGCGACGGGATGTCACTGGCCTACCGGGCTGGCGTTCCGCTGAAGGACATGGAATTTGTCCAGTACCATCCGACTGGCCTTCCGGGAACCGGCATACTGATCACAGAGGCATCTCGAGGGGAGGGCGGCATCCTGGTCAACAAGGATGGACATCGTTACCTCCAAGATTACGAATTGGGCGATCCACTGGATGTAAGCGACCCGGATCATCCTCGCAAGCGAACGATGGAACTAGGGCCTCGAGACAGGCTCTCCCAGGCGTTTGTCCAAGAGCGCCAGAAGGGCAGGACGATCGAAGGGGAGTACGGAGATTACGTTCACCTGGACGTGCGACACATGGGCGAAAAGAAGATCAACAAGAAGATCCCCTTCGTGCGCGAATTATGCCGCAATTACGCGGGTATTGACCCGGTGCATGAGCTCATTCCGGTACGGCCGGTGGTTCACTACGTGATGGGGGGCGTGCACACGAACACAGACGGCGAAACTCCATTGCCGGGTTTGTTTGCGGCCGGGGAATGTGCTTGTGTGAGTATCAACGGGGCGAACCGCCTCGGTTCCAATTCGCTTACCGAGCTGCTCGTGTTCGGTGCCCGCGCGGCCCGCGCGGCGGTCCGGTTCGCCTCCGAATCCCCAGGGATTGCTGTCGAGGAGATCACTGCCCAGGCAGCTCAGGAACAGCAGCGGATACGACAGCAGTTCTTCCAGCCTGGTAACGGCAGTGAATCGATCGCCGGAATCCGTGGGGAATTGACAAAGACAATGGAGGCTGGGGCTGGTATTTACCGCAATGCGAATTCTCTGCAGGAGACCTGTAGCACGATTCGGGAACTCAAGGAACGGTTTGACAAAGTTGAGCTTGCGGATCATAGCCTGACTTTCAACACGGAGCTCACAGCCGCCCTGGAGCTGGAGTACATGCTGAACGTGGCAGAGGCGCTGGCGCATAGTGCACTTGCCCGCAGGGAGTCGCGCGGTTCACATCAGCGAACGGATTACCCAGAACGGGATGACGAACAGTTCCTCAAACATTCACTGGCCTACCAGGCTGAGGGCGATCCACGAATCGAGTACCTCGACGTAGTGATCACGCGTTGGCCTCCGGGAGAACGTATCTATGGCAGCAAGTGAGCCCACTCCGTCGGACAAAACTGTCGTGTTGGAAGTGTTCCGTTACCGTCCAGAGGAAGAAGAAGAACCCACTTTCCAGCGGTACGAAGTGCCGTATTTCGAAGACTGGGTGGTCCTCGATGCGCTAAACCACATCAAGGACGAGATCGACGGAACACTCTCGTTTCGCTGGTCCTGTCGTATGGGAGTCTGTGGAAGTTGCGGGATGATGGTGAATGGCGACCCGAAGCTGACATGTGCAGCGTTCCTGCGGGATTACCACCCCGCAACAATCCGTGTGGAACCACTCAATTATTTCCCGGTTGTACGTGACCTGGTAATCAACATGGAGGATTTCCTGGAGAAAATGACCGAGGTCAAAGCGTGGCTTGTGCCCAAGGAAGAAAAGCCGGTGTCGGAAGGCGAATACCGGCAAACCCCTGCCGAACTGGCGAAATACAAGCAATTCAGCATGTGCATTAACTGCATGCTCTGTTATTCGGCGTGCCCGGTATACGGGCAGAATCAAAGCTTTCTCGGGCCGGCTGCCATCGCGCTTGCTCAGCGGTACAACCTCGACTCCCGTGACGGTGCCACGGAAGAAAGAGCCGACGTGATCTTCAGCCATGAGGGAATCTGGGAATGCACGTTCGTGGGAGACTGCACTCGGGTTTGTCCCAAAAACGTCGATCCAGCCGGGGCGATCCAGCAGGCGAAGGTGAGTGCCACAGAGGACTGGTACCGATCCGTGCTGGTGCCTTGGGGTAAACGAAACGTGAAGAGCACATGACAACAGAGAACACAAAAACCAAGGAGTACATCCGCCCCATGCCATCGACCTGGTGGCTGAAGCGAAAGTCGTATTTCATGTTCATGGTTCGCGAGCTGACCTGCCTGTTCGTCGGCGGCTACGCGCTGTTCCTGTTGATCCTGGTTTCACAACTTAACGATGCCGATGGTTTCGCCGCCCTGCTGAAAAACCCACTGGTAATTGTCCTGCAGGTTATCGCGCTGCCAATGGTCTTGTACCACACCGTCACTTGGCTGAACCTGACCCCCAAGGTGCTGGTCATCTGGCGTGGTGAGTCGCGTGTCAGCCCGGTCCTTATCGCGGCTGCGCATTATCTCGCCTGGCTTGTGGTGTCAGTTATTATTCTGTGGATTGTGTCGATGTACAGGTGACGTCCATGGCGAAGTCCAATGAACCAATTTGGTGGTCCCTTTTTTCCGCCGGTGGCGTTGTGGCTGCCTTTTTTTTCCCGATCACGATCATCATTACCGCCATTGTCTGTTCGGCTGACTGGATCTCGGCTGCGGGTTTGCAGAAATTGGCTGGACATTCGCTGGCACGGCTCTATCTGTTCGTGCTCATCTCTTTGCCCCTGTTCCATTGGGCACACCGATTCCGCTATATAGGAATGGACCTCGGTCTTAAGAGTCTCAGCGGTATTCTGCCGGTTGTCTGCTACGGCGCGGCCCTACTGGGTACGGGATTGGCCGTTTTCTTTCTCGTCTGGGCGTAGTCATCATCTGCGAGCATGGACCCTGGTGGGGCAGGTTCTGCAGTAAAAACAGCCGGGTTTCATCGGCGTAGGTCTTGCGTGCTTCACCTACGGCGCAACCGGGTGGATCCAAGATAAAAGCACGGTAATAGGCTTGCGGCAGTAGTACCAGGTCAAACGAAAATCACCTGGCGCGCACAAAACCGGAAATGCGGGCCAAATCCACGCCCGCGTCTGCGTGATCAGTCCGGTCAGCAGTGGCGGATAGAACGGCGACAGCAGATAACTGCGCTGCTCGAGAACGCCTGTGTCAGGTCCCACATGATACAAGCCGATGTGGAGCACTCGGGCGGTCGAGTAGATAACGAAAGCACCTAATCCCAGACCGGTGGCCAATCAACCGGCCCACCACGCGTCTCGTCGAGAAGTTGTTGCAAACCCCTCAGCATGAGCCGGACTGGCTGTATGAACAGACTCTGCGGACGACATACTCATGACCACTCAGGAGAAATACTTTGAACCGGGGATCCGGAAGACACCCGAAACAACAGGAAGGTGCTGAAATAAGGGTTTGGATTCTGAAATGTCAAGTAGCTCACGCGATCACTTCCTGTACGACGCGCCGAGCCTGCACGCCGGTGAGTCGCTGGTCAAGGCCTTCGTGGAAAAACGTCAAATGCTCGTGGTCCATCCCCAGCAGTTCCAGGATCGTGGCGTGCAAATCTGACACGTGAACGCGGTTCTCGACGGCCGTAAATCCGACTTCGTCCGTGGCGCCAACGGCCTGACCACCCTTCACACCGCCCCCGGCCAGCCACATCGAAAAACCATAATGGTTGTGATCGCGGCCGGGTTTGCCAAGGCCTTCACTGGTGGGTGTGCGTCCGAACTCGCCTCCCCAAATGAAAAGTGTGTCGTCCCACATGCCCCGGCGTTTAATATCTGACATCAATGCAGCGATGGGCTGGTCAATCTCCAGACAGTGTCGGCCGTGGTTGTCGATCACATCTTCGTGGGCATCCCATGAATCGGTGCCACCGCCCGAATAAAGCTGCACATAACGCACGCCTCGCTCCAGAAGACGACGTGTGAGCAGACACTGACGACCAAAATACTCCGTTTCCTCCCGGCCAAGCCCGTACAGTTCCTGTGTCTCGGCGGTCTCAGAATCAATATCGACGGCCTCAGCCGCTGTCTGCTGCATGCGAAATGCCAGTTCATAAGCCTGGATGCGTGCCATGAGTTCCGATTCGGCACTGCGGCGGTTCAGATGCTGACGATTCAGACGGCCCAACAGGTCCACACTCCGCCGTTGTGTTTCATCGCTGACGCCTTCAGGAGCTTCCAGATTCAAAATCGGCGCACCCTGACTGCGAAACAGCGTCCCCTGCAGGGCCGCCGGCATGAAGCCTGATGTCCAGGCGGCTGCTCCACCACGCGGGCCGCCCCGGTGATCGGCCATAACCACGTAACTGGGCAGGTTGTCAGTCAGCCGGCCCAGCCCGTAATTGACCCACGCCCCCAGACTGGGCCGTCCGGTAAATATGCTCCCGCTGTTCATCTGCAGGATTCCCGGGCTGTGAGTGGGTGTATCTGCGTGCATCGAGCGAATCACACACAGATCGTCGGCGTGCCTGGCGACGTTCTCAAACAAACGGCTGATCTCCAGACCACTCTCTCCGTATTTTCTGAAGGGGAAATGTGATGGCGTGAGTTTGCCAACCGGGCGACCGTTCGACCCAATCTGCAGCTTCCGGTGGTAGTCCTTGCCCTCATATTTTTTTAGAGCCGGTTTGTGGTCGAACGTATCGACCTGACTCGGGCCCCCGTTTAAAAAGAAGAACACAACCTGCTTCGCCTTCGCCGTGAAGTGAGACACACCCACCTCTGGCAGCGAAGTATTGGTGCGGCCCGCCAGTGCTTCTTCGGCAGTGATCAAATCAATGATCGGCAGGGCGGCAAAGCCACCACCCCACTGCCAAAGACATTCACGGCGGGTCTGCCGACAGGGGGTGTCATTGACCAGGTATTGAGACGACCCCATGACATTGTTTCTTTGGTCAGGAACAAGCGATTCTTTCATTCCCCAGCCTCCGGAGTTAGTCGGTGTAAACAAACTCATTCAGATTAAAAATGACACGGCACATCCGGGCCAGCGCCTGCGTGCGTGCGAGTTCTTCGCTGAGCTTTTCCCCGGATGTACCGGTACCGGCGGCCTCCAGCTGCGTTTCCTGTTCCACAAACTCGGTCATTTCGGCAACCTCGTTCCGCGAAGGCCGGCGTCCCAGGGCGAGCCGATAGGCGTGATTAATTTGCTGAGCCAGATTACTGCCGGCTTCACGCCGCAGCCGCGTGACAAAGTGCAGCGACTGTCGTGTGACAAATTCACCATTGAGCAACTCCAGCGCCTGCGGAGCCACTGTGGTGACGTCTCGGCGCGCCGTACTCTGCGTCGTGTCGCAGAAATCCAGAATTTCCAGAAAGGGGATCACCAGACTGCGTTTCAGATAGGCATAGACCGTGCGCCGCGACGCATCCCGTTCTTCGAACGGCTTCCACACCTCGTTTGGGGCATAGCCGCTGCGCAGCGCCGCTTCGGGAATTCGGGGGTACATGCACGGACCGTAGAGCTGTTCGTTGAGCTGACCGCTGACCATCAGAATGGAATCCCGAATCGCTTCCACTTCCAGGCGACGGCGCGGAACATGTGACAGCAGTCGATTGCCCGGGTCCGCCGCGGCGACGGTCGCATCCGCCGATGGATTCTTGCTCATCCGATAGCTATTACTTGTCATGATCAGCAGATGCAGTTTCTTCAGTGACCAGTTCGCGTCCCGGACGAACCAGTGTGCCAGCCAGTCGAGCAGTTCAGGATGAGTCGGCCTGGTTCCGCGATTACCAAAATCGTTAGGAGAACGCACCAGCCCGGTACCAAAATGATACTGCCAGATACGATTCACAATCACCCGCGAGGTGAGCGGATTTTCACGATGTGCAATCCACCGAGCCAGCGCAATACGTCGTCGACTTGTGAAACCGTCGGGTGCTTCAAACTGCAGTTCCTGTGACTTCATCTGACTGACAACGGCCTGCGGAACCGCAGGTGCCACAACGGCTCCGGGCTGGCTCGGACTACCCCGTTTCAACAGATGTGTTACCGGAGGTGTTGGTGACGGCTCGTGAAAAAAGTATCCGGACGGGTATTTGAATCGCGCCTGTAAATCGTCGATTTCTCCACGTGCCGCTTGAATTTCCTGAACCGCATCGGGTGACAGCCAGGTGCCGGCCAGCGCTGTGTTTTGCAGGGCCTGCGTGACGTGTCTGGCGATCACCCCGCCATATCGTTTCAATAACTGCTGCTGTGCCTCCGTACGTTTGTCCTCGGAAATTTTCAGAGCTGCTGTGACATCCTCCGGTAACGTTGTTTTTCCGCTCTCGATGAGTCCGTTCAGCAACGGCGATTCCAGCTCGCGAACGCGCTGACGCAATTCCGCAACCCGTTGGTCCGCGGCATTCTTGTCTTTCAAACCACGTGGCGGGACCGCCGGACGCGGCAGTTCATTCCGGCCTTTCCTCTCCCTGGCCAGTGGATTGAAAATTGCGACCATACTGTAGTAATCGCGGCTGGACAGCGGATCAAATTTGTGATCGTGACAGCGTGCACAGCCCAGTGACAGACCAAGGAACGCCTGCGCCGTTGTGCTGACCAGGTCATCCAGCTCATTGAATCGCTCCGCGACCATCTCGGCCGGCTGCACCGAAGCTCCCCGTTCTGCATCCCACGGCCCGACGCGCAGAAAACCGGTCGCAATCATCGTTTGTGGCGACGCATCAGCCAGTTCGTCACCGGCAAGCTGTTCCAGGATAAAACGGTCGAATGGTTTGTCGTCGTTGAACGAGCGAACCACGTAATCCCGATACTTCCACGCCAGGGGTTTCTCGCGGTCCATTTCATAGCCGTTACTGTCGGCATAGCGCACGACATCGAGCCAGTGCCGACCCCAGCGCTCGCCGTAATGCGGGCTGGCCAGCAAAGTATCCAGCAGGGCCACATAAGCCGTATCGGAGTCCTGCTGATTTTTCTCCTGAAAGAACTGAAACTGTTCGAGCGTCAGTGGAAGACCCGTCAGGTCAAAAGCCACCCGGCGGGCCAGCGAGCGTGTCTCAGCAGCCAAAGCGGGTTCGACCCCGGCGTTTTCCAGCCGTGCCATCACGAACGCATCGACCGGATTGCGCACCCATGACGTATTCGTGACGACCGGTATCACCGGGCGTGTCACAGGTTTGAAGGCCCACGGCTGTTTAATGACTGCTTCCGTCGGATCGACACCGTCCGGCCAGTTTGCGCCCGCATCAATCCACTGGCGAATCAGGGCCACCTCGGCCGGATTCAGCCGGGATCCCTCGTCCTCCGGCGGCATCATGATCGCACCCGCATCTGTCTCCGACACAAGCTGCACCAGTCGACTGTCACCAGCCTGCCCCGGCACAATCACCGGACCGCCATCACCTCCGCGCAAAGCGTGCTGCTTAAGATCAAGCCTCAGTCCCCCTTCCTGCGCATCCCGGCCATGGCACTGGTAACAGTGTTTGCGCAGCAGCGGCTGAATCTGACGGACAAAGTCTGTCCCGTCGGGATTCAATACCGGCTCATCGTCCGGTCGGCCCGCCGTGACCACTGTGACCACTGTGACCACTGTGACCACTGTGACCACTGTGACCACTGTGACGAGCATCACACCAACGATCGTGTTTCGTTGAACTGCAAACATAATTCAGCTGCCAGCAAAGTTACTCCAAAGACCGGCCAATCCCTTCGATTTCAGGCATGGTGCGGTAACTCCGAACAAACCGTCGGAGGGACGAACACGTAATCGCGGAGTGTTGATTCTACCTGAATCCCGGTGGAATCTCACGCTTCTGTTTTTAGTCTGTGGAGAATTAATGCCAGGACACCGCATGAATAAAGCGCCGCTGAACTGTCACGCCCCGTCACAAGTCGGGTCCTCGTTGTGTCTGCCTCTTCTTACGCCCCACAGCGGAGTGGGTCTCGATCAACGCCCGGCACCGCAGGCAGGTGGTCAACATGGCCGGACAGGATACAATCCCCACCGGCATCACATTGATCTTTGCACGCGATCGCAGAATTCCACTTTGCTTGGCACCATTGCCGACACTCGCCGCAGCACCCAGGAGCTGTTTTATGACTGACCAGGCTTTCGCAGACCGGACCATCCTGATTACCGGAGGCTCACGCGGAATTGGCAAGGCAGCCAGTCTGCGTCTGGCTGCTGAAGGAGCGCGCGTTGCCGTCAACTATGTCTCCAATGCTGCAAAAGCCACTGAAACCGTGGCAGAAATTGAATCCGCCGGCGGCACGGCACTGGCCGTTCAGGGGGATGTTGCCATCCCCGCAGACGCCGCGGATATCGCGCAGAAAACCCGGGATGCCTTTGGGCCCGTTGATATGCTCGTGCATTCCGCCGGTATCAGCATTGTCGAACATGCCACGGATGTCACATGGGACACGTGGCGTAAAACGATGGATGTCAATCTGGACGGCACTTTCAACATGGTCTATGCCGTCAAAGACGAAATGATCCAGCGTGAATTCGGTCGCGTTGTACTGCTGTCCTCAATCGCTGCCTTGCGCGAACGCGAGAACCAAGTGCATTATTCGGCGTCGAAGGCAGCGGTCATCGCGATGACGCGCTGCATGGCCCAGGGCTGGGCCCGGCACAACATCCGCATCAACTGTATCTGTCCAGGTCTGATCGAAACTGATATGGCCTACACGCTGCCGCCCGAAGTTCACGAAACAATCGTCAACGCAACTCCCATGGGCCGCAAGGGTGAACCGCACGAAATCGCCTCGGTCATCCGATTCCTCCTGAGCGATGAGTCCAGCTTTATGACCGGCCAGACCGTTGTCGTCAGCGGCGGACGAGTGATGCTGCCGGGTTAAGTTTGTGCAGGGTCCAACGTGTCAGGCATAAACAATCCTGTTGAAGCTGTGCGAGTCCGTCGCATGAATCCTGATGCATGGTTTCGCATTAACGGGTCGTGTTTTGTGGAGATTTCCGTTCGAATCCGACCCCAAAAGGCGCTTCCGGTGAAAGCACAGGCATCGGCCTGTGCCCGGCCGCATGTCCTGCAGCTCGGCAAGGCCTCACGGATCCCCGTCGAATCCAGCACTGCAGCCGTCGTGGGTTGGGATGTGAGCTTCCCGCGATAACGCAGACCGATGCTGCCGCAGGGAGACACCACTTCCCGGGACATCACCGGCCGGCAGCAAACCGCTGGCGCACGTCGTTTCCTGGAACTGACTGTCACGTGATTGGCGATCGAGGTTTCGCTTTGACTGAAATCCGATTTATTTCAGTCCGCGCGCCCACGCGGTGCGTTAGTCAGCAGTATGTCATATGACCACAAATTTCCTGTCCCGGTGACTCAGGTGTTCCATCCAATGGCTGCTGACGAGTAAAACAGCCGGACAGAATCCTCTCGCCCGGAAAAACTGTCGGTCAAATTTCAGGAATCATCGAACACGCTGGCCGTCACCGCACGACCGACCGGGGGCCTTGGTTATTTTCTGCTGGTGCGGGAGTCCGCCTGGACCATCGCCTGCGGCTTTCTCATCGTAATCGTGGCGAACGAACCGACAATCGGCACGATCTTTTTCACCCTGCCGTTTTGGGCCAGCTGGCTGGTGGTTGGCATTTACCTGATCTGGTGTTTCTTCGGTTCAGAAACGTTACTGCTGCGGCCCGACAGAGTTCTGTTTCTGCGGAAAGCCGTTGTCCGGCTGCCCGTGCGTGACGTTCCCATGTCGCAGAGCCGCAGAATTCGTTCCTGTCTGAGTAAGCATCCGGAGAACCACCAGTACCTGAGATGCATCGAAGTTCAGACAACCGGCAAACTGATCCGGTTTGGCTTTCGCATTCCGTCCCGTGAAAAAGCGTGGCTGATTCACCAGCTGAACTGTTTCGCGGCGTGTCAGGTCGATGCGAATGATTCGCAGTCGGTCTTCGAGTTCGTGAGTAACGCAAGTTCACCTGTCGCTGCACCAGCGATACTCATGACACTCCACGAGTCAAGAAGTGAACCAGCAGCGGATACCAGCTGGGAACAGCTGGACCATGCCGATGGAGTGGAATTCATTCAGTGTGGCCATCTCTGTGTCCTTGAACTGATGGACCTGCTGTGCATCAATGCATTCTGGAACGGAATTGTCACCATCCACGTACTCTCTCTGTTTGGATTCCGCTTCGCCGACAATGATCCGCCTCAGGGAACTGAGTGGTGGCAGACGTTCGTGCTGCTGATCCCCTTCGTGGTCCTCGGTCTGGTGATGCTGGCCAAACTGGTCGCGGTCCTGATGGAATGGTTCCGTCGGACGTCATGGCGATTCGTTCATGACGAAATGACCACGCAGATCCGATGGCCTTGCTTCAGCCGGACGCAGCGATGCGACCTGAACACAGTCCATCATCTTGAACTACGTCCGTATGCCGGCAATCAGTCCGGAATGGTGATCCTGAAAACAGCTCTGAGAATGATCGCCAACAGTAATTTTCAACTGGTCTTTGTCAGTAAAACGAACGTCGATCAATGCAGTATTCCTGGACTCACCAAACACGAAGCGCGCTGACTGGCCGGAGTGCTGTTACAGCACCGACCGCTTTGGGGGCGATGAAGAATCTCAGACCCCTGCGTTTGGCACAGCCGGACTGGTTCAACTTGTACCGCTCAGCTCGTCCTGCAGTGCTGCGGAACAAAAACGGAGAGGGGGGGATTCGAACCCCCGGTCCGGTTACCCGAACACAGCATTTCCAGTGCTGCACAATCGGCCACTCTGCCACCTCTCCCCGGTACGTCTCATCCCTGTTCACGTCCAACTCGGCTCTCTCCAGCGACAAACAGGACACGCTTTCGCCGGTGCCATGCCCAAACGAGTACGGCAGTCGGAAAACCATACCCCGATTTCTGCCGGACGTCCTGTCCGAATGGACGGTTGCGCGGGAAAATGCAGGGGAAAACTGAAGACATGGGCAGGCGTACCGCAACCCGCGTCTGCCCTGCTCCACGACTGGCCTGGGATCAACACGAAACCGAATATCCGCGACGACACCAGCGACGCGACGGTTCGTCTAAGTGCGAGCATGATGCGATGCGTCTCCGACACGATAGCAAACATTCAGTTCGGGTGTTTCCAGGCGGCGATTTCCCTGCACCATGGACTCCAGGCAGCGGTCCAGCATTCCACTGACAAGTAACGTACGTTCAACCGGGTAAGGAGCTTTGCCGGTGGCAAACATCTGCTCGATATTCGATGCCAGGCAGGCGGAATAATGGACATTCGGTCCAGGGCTGCGCAGGAACTGCGTAGCAACGATTCCGGCCGGCCCCTTCAGTTTTGCAGCGAACAAAAAGTCGCCCACGGCGCCATTCAGCCACAGCAGCGTTGTCCTCAGACCGTCGTTCCGGTCAATGATGTAGGCTCGGGGCTGTTTGACAATCTTCGGTAACACACCGCTTCCAAGCAGATCCTGAGGCCGTGCATCTTTGAGCGTGATTCCCTGAAGTTCATCACTGCACGACAAAGCCGCTTCAAGAATTCGTGCGGACCAGCGACCCTCTGCAGCAGCACGCCAGACATCGTCGCCCTGCAGCAGCTGCACGGATCTGACACCGGATTCACCATCTTTGCGGCGTTCGACCATCGCCTGAAGCCCTTCAAGTGCATGAAAATCGTGTGCATCAGAACTTCCGGCTCCGGCCATCACAACTTCCTCGATCTCCGAACCAAGCGGGATTTCCAGTTCGGGCAGTCTCCAGGTGACAGGAATGGATGAACCGGCCAGCATGGCGAAGTTGAGACGTTTCGATGCGTCCACCATCCATTGTGCTTTCGGGAAGTCATACGAAAGATGTTTGTCGTTAAAGACCGGGACAGCACGGTTGTCCTGCTCGAAGACAGAAACAATCTCCCGAAACCATTCGTAACGCGGATACAACTTCTGCCCTTTATGGTTGGAGGGATAATCACCGTGCTCGGCGATGAGCAAGACACCATCGACCGCAAGTTCCGAGCCGCCGCAGCGCAGCGCATCGGCGATGGTCGGATAAACCTGAAAGCCAAACTGCCGGGCGCGCTCGGCGCTCAAGTCGCCCTGGGGGTGCTGATCTACCCACAGCGACACCACGTCCATGTCGGGGCGATGCCATTCACCGTGCATCGGATAGCCCACCTGGAACCGATCGGTGATATGCTGAGAATGGGAAAGATAAGTCCAGATTGTCGTGACAACCGCAATGCGTTTGCGCGGGGAACACGAAACATCGATCTGCGGCCGTGCCAGGTCGACAGGCGCCGGATTGGGACTGATCCAGAACGTCGACTGACTTTCAGGCTGATAACGCACGTTCAGGTGCGGCGTGGTCAGTCGGCGCTGGTCCTGGTACAGGGATTTCACACCGGCTTCGGTCAGGCCCGTCGTCAGCAGCGTTCGTTCGACCGGATAGGGAGACTTCCCTGTCAGGAACAGCGTTTCGGTGTGATGAACCAGAGGATTGAAGAAATTAACAACCTCGCGCGGGTGAAGATACATCAGCGTCGAGACCGGCCTGGGCTGGTTCCTGAGTCTGGCTGCGACGGTAATGTCCTGCACAATACCCTCCACCAGCATGATCGTGGCCTTAAGCCCGTCAGCGTACTCATATCGATACGCGATCGGATCGGCGACCAGTCCAATCATCTCGTCCAGGGTTGGCAGGTGATGATTAAATCCCTTCTGTACGGGTGTCAGATGCAGGCTCCGGCACAGACAGGCCTGAAACAGTTCGGGATCCCATCCGCCGGCGTCCCAGGATCCCGCCCGCATGGCGTCCCAAAATCTGTCACCCCGGATCGCCTGGATTGCCACGACACCGGTCTCTCCGCCCCTGCGACGTTCCACCAGACTTTGCACCGCTTCGAGGGAGTGGATGTCGTAACCATCGGGCCCGCCCACGCCGACGCTGAGGACTTCTTCCACCTCACAGCCCAGGGGCAGGTCTGTGGACGGCAGTCGTGTGGTCACCGGTAACGAGGATCCGGCCATGAGTGCAAAGCCCATCCGTTGCGCCGTGTCTGCCATTTCCCTGGCCCAGTCCCACTTCCACGACAGATGTTTATCGTTGAACACGGGCGCGGTTCGACCGCTGCGTTCGAAGACATCAACAATGCGGCGAAAGAATTCATAACGCGGGTAAAGCGTCTGACCGATTTCGTTTTTGGGGTAGTGGCCGTGCTCTGCAATCAGCAACACGCCGTCCACAGCCAGTTCTTCACCGCCAAGGGTGAGTGCCTCCTCGATGGACGGATAGATTTTCAGCTGAGGGAACTCACGTGCGCGCGCCTGGCTCAGGTCACTTTCCGGCTGCTGATCCACGTACAGTGACACCAGATCGACAGGCGGACGATGGTGCTGATTATTCCAGCCGTAGCCCATCAGATAACGATCAAGAATATGCTGTGCGTGAGAGTAACGACGGTATTCGGTCACAACCGCAGCGATTCGCGGGCGTGGCCTGGAGGATACCGCATTGAGAGACGGTGCGACGAACACAGCCGGGATGGAGTGCAGAACCTGCCGACGTGACCACTGGCGGGAGACGGAGTCGGTCATAGGAGTGTCACCTTTTCATGAACAGTCCGGTCATGCGACCGACATCGGAGAGCGGGACAAATTTTCAGCAGTGCCTCCGGCTTGAACCGGAGGTGTCAGCGGCAAGGTGGTCATTGAGACGGGTCAGGAATCTGTTAAACTCCGCCGCCAAACGGATCCGAAATATGATCGTGGATCATTGTGGCAGATTCACTGCGGCGGTGTAGCTCAGTTGGTTAGAGCAGCGGAATCATAATCCGCGTGTCGGGGGTTCGAGTCCCTCCACCGCTACTCGAGAGCCCCGGAAACTCAGTGTTTTTCGGGGTTTTCTGCGTTTTAAGGGCTGGTGACTCATATTGTGGCTCACGTTT
>Ga0310123_10000331_pt1 | contig 42502 bp, 29 predicted proteins | sample CB6_AW_1057_MG_FD_203505 | JGI IMG/M metagenome (GOLD analysis project Ga0310123, IMG submission 203505) | Marine microbial communities from Western Arctic Ocean, Canada - CB6_AW_1057 | ecosystem: Environmental > Aquatic > Marine > Oceanic | place: Canada: Western Arctic Ocean | collected... | reverse complement strand
CGTCCGCACAGTGCCCTGGGGCAGCAGACGCCACGGGAATTCGCGGCATCAGGAGCCCTGGCATGCCAGGGCTCCTGATGCCGGATTCCTAACATTCCCACTGGATCAAGGTTGGGGTGAGGGTCAAATCCGGATGATCCTCTCATTTCCACTGGTACAACGGGAGGGGGTAAGGTCAGTCGGGCTTCGAGCACATGTTGAATTGGGGGCACCTCACCCGGATCCGCCGTCGCGGCGGACCGACGGGCAGGTGTTACCTGGAATGTAACCTCAGGATGCGGATCCAGCCGGTTGAACGCCGGGGACGCCGGCATCGAGGAGCATTTGTCGAATTGCCTCGATCAGCTTGGGAGGCAGCGGCCGGCCGGGCGGACGTGGGAGGCCGGCATGCTCCCCAACCAGTTCGAGAATCGCCTTGTCAAAATGGCCTTCACTTCCGCTGTACTCGTAGGCCTGGAAAAAGAGGCGGTAGTAGGGGTTTCGGAACCGCATCAGCATTTCGAGCGCGTCCGCATAGCGGCTCTCCTCCAGGCATGACCACAACCGCAGACCATATTCGGGCCAGGCCAGTGGTGGGTGACTGACAAAACCGACCGCGCCCATCATGTGCGAGAGAATCTCGCAGAGCTGGTTGTCGATGATGGCGATCTTGTCGGAAAAGCTGTCGAGAACTCCTTCGAACACGAAGGCGTCCGGTGAACTCCATTTCAATGCGCCAACATTGGCGAGATCGAGCAGTTTCGCTATCTGGTCGTAGCCCAGGTCCGCGTTCGTGCCGGTCCACCAAGTGTTGTAGACGACCATGGGAATCGCCGCCTCGTCGGAGATCGCCTGGAACAATGCGAAGATGTCGTCACTGCTCGGCGGATAGTAGTAGGGTGGCCCGACCTGGATTCCGTCTGCACCGATACTCTCCGCAAAACGGGCCAGTTCCAGGACCCGCATGGTGCTGGTGTCCTGCGCCCCGACAATGACGGCGATGCGTCCGGCAGCTTCCTCGACAACAACTTCCGCAACCCGTTTACGCTCCTCGGTCCGCAACGTGGCAAACTCTCCGGCGGCCCCCCCGGCCAGCAGAACGCCATTGCCGGTCTGATAGCCGGCGTCCAGGAGGCGGCGGACCAGGCGCCGTAACGTCTCCAGGTCCAGGCTGAAGTCGTCGTGAAACGGCGTGGGCAACGCGATAAAGTTCCCGGCCATCTTCGCGCGAAATTGCTGTCGATTCACCTGACTGCTCCTGCGAGAATCTCGTTCGTTGGTTCCAGGTTCGAGTCCTGGCGGCCCCACTCTTGTCACACGGTGACGTCATCGACGGCGCTTCCAGTAGTTCGGGCGGCACTGCGAGTGGGCGACTGCCAGAACTCGGGCCTCTGCCTTACCTTCGTCTACCAACCTGTGACCGTTGAATGATTTGGAGGATTCAAGACGCGACGGGAAATGGACAATGATACGAAGTGCCCGGTTGTCAATCGGCATCAAAGAACCGGGGGCACCTCAAACTCCTTACACGTGACGATCTTGTCAAGTGTCAAGAGTTGACCCCGGGCTGTCCTGGGAGCTGACCGGTCGGGGACCCTCACGCGTCGGTCTCGGCACTCGTGGTGAACTGACGCCGGCCGAGGATCAGCGTTGCGGCGACGAGCAGGGCCGCGGTTGTCCCCAGCAGCATTCCCAGGTGCCACCAGTCCGATTCGTTGCCGAAGTAGGCCTGGAACGGCTGGGCCATTGGCATGTCGGAGAAACCTGGCTCGTTCCAGCCCATCCAGCGGACAAACAGGCATCGCAGTCGAAACTGGATTGTGAACGAATTGACCACCGCCGGAATCATCGACAGGAATACCTCGACAAAGATCACGTAGCAGATCCCCACCGCCAACGTCCGCCTGGTAAACACGACTCCGATCAGCGTGAATACGGCGGCGTAGGACAGGCACGACAACAGGACCAGCCGCCACTGGACCCACACGAGTCGGCCGGGATCCTCGGGAGCAAGAATGAGCACGCTCAACGCCGACGCGATCAGCCCCGCCGGGAGAGTCCAGGTGGCGGCCACCAGGTACTTGCCCAGCAGCACCGATGTGGCACCGTGAGGACGGACCGCCAGGTACACCCAGCTCTGTCCCTGCAACTCGGACGTGATCGCCGGCGTGGCCCAGAGAAACACGCCCATGATGCACACGACGCCCGGACACAGGATCGTCACCCCGATCGGGATCGTAAACTCCATCGCGTCGGCTCCCGAGCTGCCGGCCGACGGCCGATCGATCAGCAGCCGGATCATCCCGAACAACGCCGGCGGGAACGATGTCAGCAGGAACCACCACACCATGCGTGGCACGCTGAACGACCGCTTCCACTCGAAACGAAAGACGGCGGAAACGCCGCGGATTGCGTTCACAGTTCTCCTCGATGGAGCTTCATCAGCGAATCGAAAACCCCCTGCAACGATTCGTCGGACGAGTGGATTTCGGTGACCTCAAACCGGCCGGCCGCGGCAGAATCCGTCAGGAACTGGTAGACCCGCACTGCAGTCCGCGTCGCGACAACGACGGCGCCGTCCTCGCCAATCTCCGCCCGATCGACAAGCTCTTCCTGCATCAGGACCGAAGCCAGTTCGTGTGGCGTGCCGGTCCTGATTCGCATCTCGCTCGGCACATCCGCCAGCAACTCGTCAATGTCCTCGATCGAACCCGAGGCGAGCAGCCGTCCGCCACAGACCAGCAGGAACGAACGCGTGATCGATTCAATCTCATGCAGCACGTGGCTGGCCAGGATCAGACTGTGACCCTCTTCGATCCACCGGCGGAGCAGTTCGGTCATCTGGTGCCGGGCGATCGGGTCCAGTCCGTTGAAGGGTTCGTCGAGAATCAGGAACTCCGGACGGTGGGCGATCGCCTGGGCCAGCCGCGTCCGTTGCCGCATGCCGCGGGAATACTCGGCGATGTTGCGGTGCATGTGTTCGGTCATGCCGACACGTTCGAGCGACTCTGATGCGATGGTCCTGGCCCCTCGCCGTCCAAAACCCTGCAGCTCGACCAGGTAGCTCACCCAGTCAATCGCCGACACGTTCGAATAGAGCCCTTCGCTGGCGGGCAGATACCCGATCCGCGACAGGTACTTCGGGTTGTTCCTCGGAGCGTGCCCCAGCACCTGCACGGTGCCCAGCGTCGGAGACAGCTGGCCGGTCATCAGGTTCAGCAGGGTGCTCTTGCCGGCACCGTTGGGCCCCAGTAACCCGTAAGCGCCCGGCGGCAGCGTGAGCGTGATGTCGTTGACGCCGATGACCGTGCCGTACAGTCGCGTGATGCTGTTGAGTTCGATGAGTGGGGTCATGGAGCGTCGTCAATTCCTCGAACAGCGTTCAGGCACGCATCGGTGAGGAGACACGGTGGAACAGGATGCCGAGCGAAACGCAGGTGACCGCGGTGAGAATGACGGCCGCCGGAGCAATCATCGACTCGGTGGTTGCCAGGCCGAAGACCCACTCCTGGACGATTCCCAGTACGTGGTACGGTGAGAGCAGCGACCGCCACCCGGGATCTTCAAGTTGCCCGGCGCTCGCAGCGGCGAACACCATGACAATGCCGAAGGTCACGTATCCGATGATCCAGATCGAGAACCATCCGAAGGCCGCATAGCGACTCTCGCTCGTCGTCGATGAGAACATCAGTGCCACCGCGGTCGTCGGAAGCATCAGGGTGACCGATGCAAGCAGGATCCTCAGCGGCAAGTCCCAGGTCGCGACGATCACATCGAAACTGGGGGACAGCAGCACGCCCACCGTGTACAGCAAAATGGCCGGCAACGTCGTGATCATTGCCAGGAAGAAGAACATCGTTCCCATCTTGCCGAGAATGTACTCGAGCCTCGTGATCGGCCTGGAAAAGTAGATCAGGAAGGCTCGCGAACGGACGTCGTTGGAGATGAGCGGGGGTGCCGCGATGCCGATCGTGAGCACCATCAGGATGGCCTGGGGATACCGGAACAGCGTCAGCAGCAGGTAGGCCCAAACCTGGTGCCGGGCCTCATTGATCTCCTCGGGGGTTGCCGTGAGCGGATCGATGCTGAACACCGAACCGACGGATTCCGTCTGGGGCAGCGTCTGCAGGAAACTCACGACTCCCCGCCACAGCTGGGGGTCTCGGATGGCCTGTTCGAACAGGAAGATCGGTATCGCCAGGAACAACGTCGGCAGCACGGCGACAAACAGGATTCGCCGCAGCCACTTGGATTTCCAGGTACGACGGATTCCGGTGGACGCGATGACCGCCCAGCGAAGTGCTCCGGGAGCACGCCGGCCGTCCCAGCCGCGATAGCCTTCGCTATGAATTGGCACGGCTGGTGTCCTGCACGGCGTCCAGAAAGATGGCTTCCATCGAGTTGCGAGCCGGCGTCATCGAACGCACGACCGTACCGGACTGTTCCGCCGCCTTCCAGACGGCCGCGGTCGCCTCGGCCCCGGCAATGGCCAGCTCGCCGTGGTGACGCTCCTCGACCGAGAAGCCGTCGGCCCGCAGTCTCTCGGCCAGAGGCACCGACGACCCGATCGTGCGAACGTGGATCGCCGGCGATTGGGGTCGCGAGAGCTCCTGCAGGCTGTCAGCGACGCACACCCGGCCCTGGGCCAGGATCACGACGGAATCACTCACCGCCTGCACGTCGGGCAGGATGTGCGTGCAGACGATCACGCTCTTGCCGTGCCGTTTCGACAACATCCGAATGCGGTTCAGCATCGCGTTTCGCTCGTCCGGGTCCAGCCCCGTTGTCGGTTCATCGAGGATGAGCAACTGCGGGTCGTGAACGAGGGCCTGGGCGAACTTGAGTTTCTGTCGCATCCCGGTCGAGTAGGTTTCCACTTCACGATATCGTTCCTCGCCGATACCGCAGAAGTCGAGAATCTCGTGTCCCCGTCGCAAGGCCTCGATGGCAGGCAGCCGGCACAGCCGCGCGGCGAACTGGATACTTTCCACTCCCGTCAGCGACGGCAGGTAACAGTCGTCTTCGGGCAGGAAGCCCACGACCGAGCGGATCTCGCGGCTCTGAGTGCCCAGCTTGAAACCCAGAACGGTCCCACTGCCAGAGGTCGCTTTCAGCAGGCCCAGCAGGATCTTGATCAGCGTGCTCTTGCCGGCTCCGTTGGGTCCGAGCAGCCCTGTGACTCCGGGCTGGATCTCGAGTGACACGTCGTGGAGTGCGCGGACCGAACGGAATTGCTTGGTCACACCCTGCAGGCGAATGATCTCAGTCATACACGGAAAGCCGGCTTCACGCTCGACGCGGCGCTCTTGGTGGTTCCGGACCCGCTCATCGATTCGGATACCGGCGAGACTAACGCCCCGGCATGCGCCAGGCAATCACTGCTGACCCTGCCCCCTCCCGTTGTACCCGTGGCAATGAGAGAATCACCCGGATCTGAGTGATCCGGAAAGGAGCTTCTCTCATTTTCACTGGTACAACGGGAGGGAGTAAGGTAACCAGAGCGTTCACTCGTAGCGATGAAGAACGAACGCTCAGTGAACGGAACGTAGTTTCGATGATGAAAACACCACATTATTTACGAACTGTCGGGCTCTGGGCGACGGCGGCCAATTCGTTGGTGACCCTGGTGTTCATGGTCGTCGCGTTTGTGAGCACGGTCTTCTTTGGTCCTGCGGCGACCAGCATTCTGGCGGGCTTACTTCTGACGCTCGCCCTGATCCTTTGGACTCAAAGCGCCTACTTGCTCATCGCATGGCTGCTTCGCACTGATCGTTCCCAGATTCGATCGACGATCGCGTCGATCGGCAGTGTCGCCATCGTGGGATCGAGTGCCATCGTCTTGATCGACGCTTTCTTGCTTCGTCCTGATCCGCAGAGCGCTCTCATATTGCTGTTTCTCCCAGTTCTGCAATGGATTGGCTGCGCGATCATACTGATGGCTGACGCCGTGGCCGCGCACTTCGAATCACACGACGAGGCGCGCACGCGTTGGGTGGTTCTGAAGACGCGACTGTTGCAGTTTCTTCTTGCCGTCGCGGTCGTGTTTTCCGGATGGTGGCTGGTTCAACGTCCGTCCAACGAGCGGGAATGGGTACCAAACCTGGCCAGGTTGCCGCGATCCACGTTCAAAGGAGACACGGTCACCATTCAGTACGTTCGCAACACCGAATACCGTTCCGCCGAGGACTACACCACCGCTTACTACGATCGTACGTTTGATCTGAGACGCATCGAGTCGATTGACTTCGTTGTTGTACCGTTTCAAAGTGTGAAGGCGGCAGCCCACACGCTTTTGCTTTTCGCGTTTAAAGGTGGCGAGCGGGTGGCGATTTCCGTGGAAGTGAGACGTGAACGCGGGGAATCGTATTCGCCTCTGCGGGGGTTGCTGCGGCAATGCGAACTCATCTACGTAATCGCAGATGAGCGTGATGTGATCCTGTTGCGCACAAAGTACCGCAGGGACAGAGTCTATCTCTATCCGGTCCGAGCTTCGCGAGAGAAAGTCCGCGACATGTTCGTGTCAATGCTTCGCCGCGCCAACCAGCTTCGCACTCAGCCGGAATTCTACAACACGTTGACTAACAATTGCTCGAGCAACATCCTGCAGCACTTCAACCATGTGAACGAGCGAAGGTTACCCGCCAGCTTGAAGGTACTGCTTCCTGGCTATTCCGACCGGTTGGTATACGATTTGGGACTTATCGACAGTCGGCTTTCTTTCGACAGCCTGCAGCGCAGCAGCGAAATCACCAAGAAGGCTAATCGCTTCGCTGAGGATGCAGAGTTTTCGCAGCGGATCAGAGAATAGCCGCCACGCTCTGCTGACCCAAGGCAATCCGCCCTCCTGCAGGTGACCCGCCTTGAAGTTCCGTACCAGGTGTTATGAAGGTGCGGGTGAGCGGCTCTGCTGCAACGTCGTGTCAGGCAGCAGTTTCGTCGTCAGGCACGGGTGTTTGCGAGACACGGCTGACAACTCGCTCTGGATGTAGCTCTTGTCGCTGTCGATAGTAGTCGACGAGTTGCTCCGGATCATGATCGACCGACGCAGAACTCTCGTGTCGTGCAGCACGGACAGCACTAATGACAGGATCATCCGTCATGGCGATTCAAGCCTCGCTTGCAGTTCCAGCGGCGTCACAAGGGCAGACACAAAGAGACCCAGCATCTCATTGCGCCCCCTGACGCGACTGCGACTGGAATCTACGAAGATCACCGACACGGGAGCCGCCGACCTGAAGAAGCCGTTGCCGGAATCCGCGATCATCTAGTAACCCTCATCTTCCCGGTCCCTCCACCCAACGCCGGGGCCCATTCCCCGTTCAGACGATTCCACTAATTTCAAGATGCCGTCTGTGGATCTTCTCACCCACAACCGCCAGCCCTGTCAGCTTCCAACCGGATGCCGTGATGCTCAGATCGAACGCTTTGGCAAGCGGATAGGGAATCGCGGAGATATCGCCTTGGGGAATGGGGACCTGCCAGAGGCGTCGCGGTCCGGCATCGGCGAGTTCATCAGGGATCGGAATCGAGCGGCCGCGAAGAGTCAGCTTCAATTCGCTTGCCGGTCGCGACTCGGCCAGCCGTAACACGACGTGGGTGTAGTCGAAGTGCGTGTAGAAGACGCCCAGGTACTTGAGGTTGGCGCCGTTCGCATCGACCTGGCGGTATCGATCGAGTCCGGTTCCGACGGGCTTTGAAAACCCGGCGATCTCCCACAGCTTCTCACTGTCGGCGTTCCCGCACTCGATACTCAAATGCCGATTACTCCGCTGGCGCAGCATCCGTTCGAACGGCCCGACCTCGACGACTCGTCGTTGAGGTATCGGACGCTTCGCCGCAATCGGCCGGCATCCGCCGCCCAGCAGCTTCTCAATCGGTTCACCCAGCGCGATTGGCCACGGGCGATTGAGTCTGTCATGGACGCGCGTTTCGGCTTCCAGGCCGAGCAGGTGATAGATCGTCGCGGCGATTTCAGCCTGGGTGACTTTGTCTTCGGTCGGATACGCCGCTTGTCGATCGGACGCTCCGAAGACCTGACCTCCCGGCACACCGCCACCGGCCATGACGACTGAATTACACCGACCCCAGTGATCGCGTCCGGCGTTCGTGTTGATCTTCGGCGTGCGACCGAATTCGCTGTTCCAGACGACGAGTGTTTCTTCGAGCAGTCCGGTGTTTTCGAGGTCTTCGAGGAGTGCCGCGATGGGACGATCGACCGACGGCATCAGGCGGTCTTTGAGTTCGTGGAAGTTGCGGGAGTGCGTGTCCCAGGTTGTGTCGAGTGTCCGGCGTTCGCGGTGCCAATAGACGGTCACCAGCTTCACACCCGCTTCGATCAGTCGCCGCGCCATCAGGACGCTCTGCCCAAACGTGTGCCAGCCGTAGCGCCAGCGTTCAGCTTCGGGGACTCGGCCGAGGTCAAACGCCTGGCGAGTTTCGGGTGCGAGCACCATATCGAGCGCTCGTTCGTAGAATTGATCGAGTGACCGTGCCTGGGCCGAACGCTCGACGAGTCGGGACGTTTGTTCGAATTGTTCGAGCAGACCGCGGCGTCCGGCCAACCTCTCGAGGCCCACACCGCTGGGTAGCTTCAGGCTGGCGATCGAGAAGTCGTGACGGTCGGGGTGATCGGTCACCTGGAATGGCTCGTACCGTTTGCCGAGAAATCCGGCGCCCTGGCCGGGCGTGATCATGCCGTTGGTGGTGTGGATCATCTCCGGCACGGAGACAAACGTCGGCAGCCCGCGCGCATTGGGTCGCAGTTTGGAAAGCACACTCCCATACTGCGGAAAGTCCGCGTCAGCCGCCTCGACGCTGCGATTCTCCATCGGATGTCGCCGACCAGTCAGGCCGGCGTATGCGCCAGAGAGATGATTGTTATCACCCTGGCCGACCGAACGGATGATCGCCAGCTTATCGGCCTGTTTGGCAATCCGCGGGAAGTGCTCCCCCACCTGGAGTCCCGAGACGTTTGTGGCAATCGGCAGGAACTCGCCCCGCGTTACCATCGGTCCCTCGGGCTTCAGGTCCCAAGTGTCCTGATGCGCCGGGCCGCCCCACATGAACAACAGGATCATCCGCTTCGCCGACCCGAAACCGTCCGCACGCCCGGACGCTTCGACCGACTCGCCCGCTTCGAGTGTCCCCCGCAGCAGTCCGGGTACACTCAGCCCCAACGTACCCAGTCCGCCGACTTCGAGAATGCGGCGGCGTGAGAGCGCATCACAGAAACGTTGCGGCTCGTTGGCAAGGATATTCAGCATGGGTCGATCTGCCAGGAGTCGAGAGGCTGCTCGGCTACTTGCGGCTCTTGAGAATCGGCACGATCCGTTTGGCCTGGATCTGTAGTCCCAAGTTCCCGGACTTGGTGGCCAGGGCCTCCAACTCGGGGACCACCGCTGCGGTGCCCCATTTTTCCAGGGCCAGGACGCCGTTGATCTGCAGCGCCGGGTTTCCGGTTCTCATCACGCTCAGGATCGCAGAAGAAACCTCCTTGTTGGGCTGTGCCGCCGGTGATCCCAACAGCAGTCCCAGCCCCCGGATGATCCGAAGCTGTTCTCCCGACTCGAGCTCTGCCACAAACTGGGCCGGTGCCGAGTTCACCGTCAGCGGAACCGGCGCGGGTGACCGAGTCGGGGCCGTGCGGGGAGTTGTGGTTGCGGGCTTTGCCGCGGAGACCTGTGTTGCAGGACCGGGAGCTCGCGTCATTCTCTGTACGAGCGCAAAATCCGCCGTCAGTACGTCGTGCACCTTTCCTGTTCCGTCGAGGTAGACGTTGTAGACTTCGGTCTTTGCAGTCCACGCGATCCGGCACTTCGACAGGTCCTGGCCGGAAATCTGCCAGGCGGCCAGATCGATGTTCCAGTCGATCATGATCTCGCCGCCGGCGGCCAGGCGTCGCGTGGTTTCAATGGCCGCGGCCGTCCGTTGTTCTGTCCGGTTGCCGACCGAATCAAGCAACTCCTCAAGGTCGGCCGGCGACTTCGCATTCTCGTTCTGGAACTGCAGGTACCAGCGGCCCAGATAGGTCAGCGTCTCAAGCTGTTCGGTCTTCCGAGTCAGATAATCCGATTTCTTCTGCTGATCACGACGCGCCGCCTGCTGGGCCTGCTCGTAAGCACCACATCCGGTCAGCAACAGAACGAAGCAAAGGCTGACTACGCGACGAACTCCGTTGCGTTCCACGGCGATGTCCCTCGCGTGCCGAGAATGGGGGTTTGCCAACACTGAGACTCCTCACGATGCGTCCGGTAGTCTATCGAAAATGCTGTCAACCGTCGTGACCGCACGCGGCTCGGTCTGGGGGCCGTTGCTCGACACCAGCCGCTTTCTGAAACAGCCCGGCCGACACGAGCCATAGCGCGGCGAAGAACCCCGTCATGATCAAGATATCCCATGGCCAGATCGGCCCCGCGGAGCGCCAACCGCGACGACGGCGACCAGCGCCTGAGCGAGCGCCGTCGCGGACAACGCGCGAGCCATTCCATGAGGTTGAAATCTCGCGATCAGGGCACCGATGATCCCGATGGCGAGCACCCCGCCATACATCAGGTTTGCGTCGTTGTCCTCGTTTCCGATGACGCCGACGGCACCGTTGACAAAGACCACGAGGAATGCCGCCGTGACCGCTACGCCGATTGCAAATCGGTACGCGCTATCGCCTGTCTTTCTCACCACCATTTCACAGGTGACACCCGCGCCGACCAGCAGGGAGCCGAAGACTGCAAAATCGGCCACACCCCAGACCACTTAATCGGTGAACTGCATCGCGATCAACGGCAGCATCAACAGGAGCGCAGCAGCGGACCAGCCCACTATCCTCCAGGGGCTTCCTCGCCGTCGGGCACCGCTGTCCACGTAGCCAGCCTTTGTCCTGCCTTCGACCAGGAGTGTCCTTGCGACTGGGGGTCAACTCCTGGCTCTTTGTGCCCTCGGGTGCCGGGGTCAGACGCCGAGATCTTTCTCATGAACGGGCTGCTAACCGCGGACCACCCGTCTCAGTGGTTGAACAGGAACTCGCGGCTGTTCAACAAGGCCCAGAGCAGATCCTCCAACCCCTCACGCGAGGTCGGGGCTCGGGTGATCACCTGGCGGCACTTGGCCAGCTCATCAGCAGTCGGTGATCGGCTGAAGGTGGACAGGTACAGCTGCTCGATGGCCTGCCGGGCACCGTCGCTCTTTTCCAGGTTCTTGTCCTTGACCAGCTGCGAGATCCGACCCTGCTTATCGAGGAGCTTGCGGTTGAGCAGCTCACCGTTGGCGATGTGCAGGACCTGGGCAAGGTTCGGCTCGGCCGTCCGTTCGCACTCGCACACGATCGCCCGCTGGGGTCGGCCCAGAGTGTCCAGGAAGTAGGAATCGAAGTTCGGGTCGGGAAGCTCGATGGCACGGGTGCCCAAAGGCACACCGGTGAAGGGCTCGTGCGTCCCGCAGGCAGAATCGATGGCGTCCAGCAAGACCTCGGCCGGCAGACGCTTGATGTTGTAGTGCGGATAGAAGCGACGATCCTCGACGTTGGCCGCCAGCGCGGTCGAACTGAGCTGGTAGACGCGGGACGTCATGATGGTCCGCATCAGACGTCGCAGGTCGTACTTGATTTCGACCAGATGGCCAGCCAGGGCATCGAGCAGCTCGGGATTCGAAGCCGGGTTGGTTGCTCGCATGTCGTCGACCGGTTCGACCAGCCCCGAACCCATGTAGTACGACCAGATGCGGTTCACGATGTTCCGCGAAAACAGCGTGTTCTGTGGTGCCGTCAGCCAATCGGCCAGGGGCCGTCGCAGGTCGCGAACACCCTCGGTGTCGATCGGCTCACCACCCAGCGGCGTGGGAGCCATCGTCTTGCCCAGCCGCGGATGAGAAATCGAGCCGGAGCTTCTGAGAATCACAATCGATTCGCCGCCCAGAACATCGAACTTGCTCTGGTTCTTGATTCCGACCCGGGTGAAGAACGCCGCCAGACCGTAGTAGTCCGACTGGCTGTATTTCTCGTACGGATGATGGTGGCAGCGTGCGCATTGGATCCGAACACCGAGAAAGACCTGGGCCGTGGTCTCGGCAAGATCGGTCGGCTTGCGGGCGATGCGATAGTAGTTGGCTGGCCCGCTCTTCAGCGTCGATCCCCGGGCCGTGATGATCTCGCGGACAAAACGGTCCACCGGCATGTTCTCTCGCAACGATCGCCTCATCCAGTTCGACAGGCTCCACATGCCGCCGACACCGGTCTGCTTGCGGTTGTTTCGCAGCAAGTCGCCCCACTTCAACGCCCAGTACGCACTCCAGGAATTCACGTGCAGATCACGCTTCGGATCGCCGGTCAGGCCCAACAGCTCGTCAACCAGCTCGTCACGCTTGTTGGCCTTCCTGGACGCCAGGAATTCCAACACCTTCCCGGAAGTGGGGAGCGTACCGATCGAATCGAGAAACGCACGCCGAATGAACTCGACGTCGGTGCAAAGCGGTGACGGCTCGATGCCCAGCCGCTTAAAGCGAGCCTTGATGTGCTCGTCGACAAAGTTCTTCGGCTGAAATCCGGCCAGGTCGACGCTCTCCTTGAACGGCGACATCACCTGTGAGACCTTTGCCTGGCCCTGGTACCGAACCATGACCGCCGCCTGGCCTGGTCCCGCCGCGGTGATGTAACCACCCGGTGTGACCGTGGCGATACCCTCGTTGAGCGGGTCGTAGCGTGCGGTGAGCGTAACGTCGCGGGTGGTCTTGTCGCTGTAATGTGCGATCACCCTCAGCTGTTGGCCCTCCTCGACACGGTAGGTGCGTTCCTCAGGCAAAAGTGTCACGTCGACCACCTCGGGTTCCTTCGTTTCCGGAGCCGCGGCTCCGGTCTCGAGCCAGGCCGTCAGCACCTGGTGGTCAAAGGAGCCCCGCCGGAATCGCCGGCCACCGCCATGGCCGATTTCGAGCAGTGCCTTGCGGAGAATCAGGCTGTCGTCGGACTTCAGCAATGACACCCGTCGACTCTGGTGCTCGCGGACCAGCGGTGCGTGATCGCGTTCTGGAGCAAAACCGAGCAGCGAGAGCTTCATGCCTCCCTTGCCGAACTGGGCACCGTGACAGGCTCCCTGGTTGCAGCCCGCCCGGCTCAGGATCGGCATCACATCTCGTCTGAAGCTGACCCTTGGCTGAGGCAGGAAGTCGGTGATCGCGATCGGAACCTCAACCGACTGCCCACCATGCTGCACTCGGATCTTCCCGGCACCCGATGCCAACGGAACCACGGCACCGGTCTTGGAGACCGTCGCAATGCCTGGGTTGCTGAGGGTATAGGAAGCGGCCCGTGTGAGATCGAATTTCCGACCCTGGCCGTCGGTTCCCGTCACCTGCAGCTGCAATCGAGCGAGGTTGCCGGCCAGGGTCACCTGCTGCGGACTCACAACCAGCGAAACCGACTCCTCGGCCGCCTGAACCGCTGACCCGCCAATCAACGAGATCGCAAGCCAGGCCACGCTGACTTGCAGCACTCGGTTCCGACGCGAAGCAGCCTGAGCCATGAAATCCCCTTCGGGCGAGAATCGGCCATAAGGCAAGAGCCGATTCCTCGATGAGCCGGGTGTGCGACACGCACCACGCGGCAATTGGGCCCTCAACCAACCCACCGTACCGGAAATTCGAGTGTATCGGTTCAAAAGACCCCCTTCAATACCATCCGCTCACCGGCCAGAAAAGCACCCTCCAGAACCGCTTTCTGGCACGAGCCAGCCTTCGAGACGAACACGGCAGTCTGAAATTCAGCCGATTTCAGTATCCGGTGAGCCGATGATTGTTAGAATGGCGAGTCTTATGCGCCACTGATCCTGCGATCATCACGTGGACTTCGACAAGAGGTGACCGACGGTGTTGAATCTCTTTGCTGAACGAACGGTCGACTGCGAAGCGACACGACGGAACTTCATGCTGCAGGTCGGTTCACTGGGTGGGCTGGGCCTGTCGCTGGAGATGCTGTTGCGTGCCGAGGCCCGTGCCGCGTCGAAGACCGATTCGAAGGCCGGCGACGTCAACTGCATCCTGATCTGGACTCGAGGCGGAACCTCTCACCACGACAGCACCGACCCCAAGCCCGAGGCGAAGGCGGAAGTGCGTGGCGAGTTTGGCGTGATTGACACCGCTTTGCCGGGCATCCAGTTCACCGACATGATGCCTCACTTCGCAAAACAGCTGAAGCAGTTTGCGGTGATGCGAAACCTCAATCCGCAAAACGCCGGCCACGGCATCGCCGACGCCATCATGATGTCGGGCAAGAAGATGAACCCCTCGATCACCTATCCCTGCTTCGGCTCGGTTGTGGCGAAGGAGAAGGGTGCCAAGAGCAAGTTGCCGCCGTTTATCCAGATCGGAACACAGGTCGATCGAGTCTTCGGCGGCGGCACCGCCGGATACCTCGGGATCCAGTACAACCCGTTCGAGTTGCCCGGCGACCCGAGCAAGAAGGGCTTCAAGGTTCGCGACGTGACGCTGCCCGGAGGGGTCAGCCTGGCACGAGTCGGCCGCAGGCGGCAGGCGCTGCAGGCCATCGACCTGCTGCAACGCGGTGCCCAGCAACAGCCCAGTGCACTCAAGGCGATCGACGGCTACTACGAAAACGCCTTCAGCATGATCACCTCACCCGCCACCCAGAAGGCGTTCGACCTCAACAAGGAGAAGTCCGAGACGCGAGATGCCTACGGACGCACCAATCTCGGCCAGAGCTGCCTGCTGGCTCGCAGGCTGATCGAAGCGGGCTCGAGATTCGTCACCGTCTCAAGCCCCAGCTGGGACACTCACGTCAACAACTTCTCAGCACTCAGAGGCCTGCTGCCGCCCCTGGACAAGGCATTTCCAGCCCTGGTTGCTGATCTGAAGCAGCGAGGCCTGCTCGAATCGACGCTCGTGGTCTGGATGACCGACTTCGGCCGGACACCGCTGATCAACTCGGCCGCCGGTCGCGACCACTGGGCCACCGCGGGGCCGATCTGCTTCGCCGGGGCCGGGACGCCTCCCGGACAGGTGATCGGCAAGACCGACGCAACCGGCGCGCGGCCGGTCGACAAGGAGTACTACTCCAACGACATCGCCGCGACGATCTACACCAAGCTCGGTATCCCGCTCGATACCCTGCACGTCACCGGCGACGGACGCCCGGTCCACGTCTGCGACGGCCGTGTCATCAAGGAACTGATGAGCTAGCAGCCTCATCGCTCGAAACGGTGCTTCATGACTCTCGCCCGGATCCCCGCTGCAGTTGCCGTACTCTGCATCCTGGCGGCATCGCTGAGGGCCGAGACGAAGATCGGTTTCCGGCAACTGTGTTCAACGACACCCGTCGCCCTCCAGCGGGGCACGACCAGGACCATCAACGTCCGTTCCAATTACACGCTCGACGGCACCTACAAGGTGTTCTTTGACCGACCCGGCATCGAGATGAAGCTCATCGAGACGAAGCCGATCCCCGCGCCTCACAAGGGCCGAGGCACGCCGGGCACGCCGTTTCGATTCGAAGCCACGGTCCCCGCACAGCAGCCGCTTGGTATCTACGAGTTCCGCGTGGCAACAAGAACCGCCGTGTCGAGCGTCTCGCACCTGCTGGTCACCGATTTCCCGGTGGTCAATGAGGCGAAGGCCGAAAACGGCAAGCCGGAAACAGCCCAGCAGGTCTCACTTCCGGTCGCCATCGCGGGAATGGTCGAACGGTCCGAGGACGTCGACTACTACCAGTTCAGCGGGACGGCCGGGCAGGTCATCATCGTCAACATCTACGCTCAACGTGTGACCCGCGCCGTTCACAGCATGCAGTCCGGCGGCAGTGGCGGGAGTGTGATGTACCTGATGGATTCGATTCTGACACTGCGAAATGCCAATGGGCAGGTGCTGGCAGAGAACGACAACTTCATCGGCGGCGACTCGTTCCTGACCTGCAAGCTCCCCGAAGACGGCCGCTATTTCCTCGAAGTTCGAGACACCAGATTCATCGGCAACCCGAAATACGTGTACTGCGTCGAGATTTCCGACAAGCCGTTTGCTCATGCCTTCTTCCCCATGGCCGTTCAACAGGGTCAAACGACCGAGGCGGAGGTCATCGGAAACAACCTGGGCGGCCTGAAGACAACCACGCTGAGTGCCAAGGCGGGCGAATCGAGTGGCTGGAAAACTGTCTCGGTCAAGACTCCGCGGGGCCCAACGAACCCGGTGCGGATGCTGGTCACGTCTTATCCTCAGCTGCTCGCCGTCGATGGAAATCATTCGCAGGCCAAGGCGATGCCGCTGTCGCTGCCGGTGGGGGTCAACGGACGGCTTTCGCGGCCCGACGAGGTGCATTACTACTCGTTCGAGGCGAAGAAGGATCGGTACTACCTGCTGGAAATCGAGGCCGAACGACGCGACCTGCCCCTGGACAGCGTGATCGACGTCTTCGATTCGAAGGGCAAACGGCTGACCGGAGCCGACGACGGCTACTACACCAAGGACGCCACGCTGCAATTCAAGGCACCCACCGACGGCCGCTTTGTGGTTTCAGTGAGCGACCTGCACAACCGGGGCGGCGAGCGGTTCATCTACAACCTGAAGCTCGAACCGAGCGGTCCTGATTTCGAGATTCACGGCAAGTACTACTATGCCCAACTGGCACCGGGCACTCGCATGATCTGGTTCACCCGGCTCAGCCGGCGGAACGGGTTCGACGGGCCGGTCGAATTGCAGGTCGAAGGGCTCCCCGATGGGGTCAGCTACACTCCGGTCACCATCCCCCCGGGCCTCAGCCAATCCGCAGTGATCCTCTCGGCCCGCCCCGACGCCAAGGTGGACGCCAGCCTGGTCCGCCTCCTCGGCAAGGCGGTCCTGCCCGATGCCGATGGCAAGCCTCACCAGGTGATCCGTTACGCTCACGTGACCTGCGAGTTGCAGGCATCGGGAGGATCCCAGGCCCGGTGTCCGATCAGCACACAGCTCGTCGGTGTCACCAATCCACTCGACTTGCTGAAGATCGAAGCCACGCCCAGCGAGATCACGCTTCGGCCCGGGGAGAAGGTTGAGATCAAGGTCCGGGTCGTGCGAAACAAGTCGTACACCGGTCCGATCACGCTGGGACTGCCCTTCCTTTATGGAAACTCGATCATCAACGACCAGTTGCCACCCGGAGTGACCATGTCGGCCTCGAGCAAGGCACGCCTGACCAACAACGCGGTTGAAGGCACGGTGATCCTGGAAGCGGCCAAGGGAAAGGGCGCCCCGAAGCCCCTGAAGCGATTCCCCATCGCCGTGATGGGCCGGATCTCGATGTCGTTTTCGATCAGCACGAACTACGCATCCAACCCGATCCACCTCACCATTCTCGACACCTCCGCCAAGACAGCCGAACGCTGATCGCGGGTACGGGGCCTGGTGAGTCCGACGCCCGGGCCGTGCCGGGGAGACCGGGGAGAGGCGATGAGAGTCCTGCTGCTGTCCGTGCTGCTGTTGGGGATTGCCGGGTGTGGCGACGGGTCCACGCGACAGATCTCGTTGCAGTCCGAGGCTGATCCGATCGCAGGATTGGAGAAGCTGGGAGCCACGATCGGGCGAAATGAGCAGGGTGAGGTCATCTCGGTCGACCTCGACGGCGTCGAAGTCACCGACGCCGGCCCGGCGCGAGTCTCCTGGGAACATCACCTGCTCGAGGCCGACGATACCGCGGCCGCCGACGCGGGCCGCGAACACCTCACCTGGGCACATCGTGTGTTCACCACTGGTGGAACACCGGTGATCAATGCGAGCCTGAGACGACTCAAGGGGCTGGAGAGTCTCGAGACGCTCGAACTGGGTAACACGCCCATCTCGGATTCCGGACTCAAACACCTCGAGGGACTGACCGGCCTTCTGACCCTTCGCCTCATGGGCTGCGACAACCTCACGGGCAGAGGGCTGGTCCATATCGGCGGGATGACCAGGCTGAAGACTCTTGACCTGGGCGGCACCCGGATCACCGATGAGGGACTGGAGCACATCAAGGAGATGACCCAGTTGCGACGACTCGGCATCCGCAGTGGCGAGTTCTGGGGCGGCAGGGGCCAGATCACCGATGCCGGCATGGCTCACCTCAAGAAGTTGACCAACCTGCAGATGCTGTTCCTCGTTGAGTTCAACGGCAAGATCACCGATGTAGGGCTTGTGCACCTCCGCGGGATGACCCGGCTGAAGTCACTCAGCCTCCACATCACACAGCTTACCGACGCCGGACTGGTGCACATCAAGCAGCTGACCCGCCTCGAGATCCTCGTCGTCGACAGCACACTTCTCACCGACGCCGCACTGGCTCATATCAACGAGATGACCAGGCTGCAGGTCCTGGTCCTGGGCGGCACCCGCATCACCGACGCTGGACTGGCCCACCTCACGGGATTGACCAACCTGCACCACCTCCGCCTCTACAACGCACACATCAACGGAACCGGGCTGGGACAACTCCAGGGACTCACCAACCTGAAGCACCTTCGCCTCGACGGCACCCAACTCACCGACGAAGGGCTCCAACACCTCAAGGAAATGACCCGGCTGCAGACACTGGACCTGCGCGGCACCGGTATTACCGACGCGGGGCTGGGTCCGATCACGCAGCTGACCGCACTGCAGACGCTCATCCTGACCGACACGGAGATCACCGACGCGGGCGTCGCCCTGCTGCAGCAGGCGTTGCCCAACTGCAACATCCACAAGTAACAATTGGGGTCAGAGCTTGAATAGTGAATAGTGGAATACCCATCTCGCCGGGCTTACCACGGCGAACGCCGCGATTCAAAAGTCGAGGCCCTGACCCCAGCTCAATCGATCCAGAAGCTGAACAGTCGTGTTCGGTTCAGGCCAGCAGTTCGTGCACCACCCGCGCCTCGAAGACCGAAGTCAGCTTCTCCTCCAACCCGTTGTGATCGAAGAACAGCTCCTCGTGATGCATCCCCAGCAGGTGCAGCAACGTTGCGTGGAAGTCGGTCACACTCACGCGATCCTCCACCGCCTCGTACCCCAGTTCATCCGTCGCCCCGTACACGCTGCCGGCCTTCACTCCGCCACCGGCCAGCCACACGCAGAAGCCTCGTGGATTGTGATCTCGTCCGGCCGTCGAGACGTTGTTCTTATCGGGCAGCTGAGCGATCGGCATCCGCCCGAATTCTCCGCCCCACACCACCAGGGTGTCCTCGAGCAGCCCGCGCTGCTTCAGGTCCTTCAACAGTGCGGCGATCGGCTGGTCGGTTCGCCCGCAGCACTTCTTCAGTCCGGCCACGATGCCACTGTGGTTGTCCCAGATCTGGCGTTGCGTGCAGATCTGGACAAACCGCACGCCCCGCTCGACCAGCCGACGTGCCATCAGGCAGCGGCGCGCGTAGTTGTCGGTCGTCTTGTTGCCGACGCCATAAGACTTGAGCGTCGACTCGGATTCCTGTGCCAGGTCCAGTGCATCAGTCGCCTCGAGCTGCATTCTCGCGGCGAGGTTGTAACTGGCGATGCGGGCATCCAGTTGCAGGTGGCCGGGTCGACGTCGCCGGTGGATGCGATCGAGCCGTTTCAGCAGGTCGCGTTCGACGGCCAGGGCGCCGGCGGGCTGAGGCACCTCGCGCGAGAGGTTCAGCAGCGGTGCCCCCTGGGTGCGAATCGGCGTCCCCTGGTAGACCGGCGGCAGCAGCCCGTTGTGCCAGTTCTGGGCTCCGTTGACCGGCAGGCTCCCCTCCGCAGCCAGTGCGACAAAGGCCGGCAGGTTCTGGTTCTCGGTGCCCAGGCCGTACACCACCCACGACCCCAGCGACGGCAGGCCCTGGATCAATCGGCCCGACTGGTACTTGAAAATCGCCGGCTCGTGGTTCGGATGCGTCGTGTGCATCGACCGCACCACCGCCAACTCGTCGGCAACGGTTCCCAGGTGAGGCATCAGCTCGGAAATCTCCAGCCCCGACTCACCATGCCGGCGGAACCGCCACGGGCTGCGGAACAGCTTCCCGGCCTGTTCGGGACCGGTCAGGTCAGCCGCCACCTTGTCGAAGTACGACTCGCCGTGCAGCTCGGCCAGCTTCGGCTTGGGATCCAGCAGGTCCATCTGGCTCGGACCACCCTGCATGAACAGCTGGATCACCGCCTTGGCTCGAGGTGGGTTGGGCGGATTCTTGGGGGACACGTCGTACACGCCCAGCTGCGAAGGCACCACTTCCTCGGCTAGCAGACCCGAACCGCCGTACAGGTCCCTCGAAAACAGCCAGGCCAGAGCCGTGCCGCCCAGGCCGTCGCCCATGCGGTCGAAGAACCGTCGGCGGTTCACGTGGCCGGGGACATCGGCCGGTCGAGGGGTACTGCGGGCTGGAGTCATTGTACGGGGTGTCAATTCCATTCCGAATCGCACTCGTCAGTCTATATAAAGGAAGGCGGCCGAGTTGAGCAGGGCGTGGCAGTACGAGGCGAGTGCCCGCCGCGGGGCGGATGGGCCGGTGTTCTTTCGGCCCGCCTTCGCCTCGGCGGCCAGGTGATCGGCCCAGTGTCGCCCGAGTTGTTCCAGGGCGCTGCGGCCAGCCTCCAGTTCCTCGCCAAGGGGCCGGCGGCTGAAGGCAACCAGGTAGGCCCACCTTATCTGACGGTCGATCTCCAGGCCCGCCTCACGCTCGATCCGCTCGGCAAACGACGCCGCCAGCTGGTCGATCGTGGCGTTGTTCATCAGGAACAGTGCCTGGGTCGCAACGGTCGACTCGGACCGCTCGATGCAATTGGGTGTCATGCTCGGCAGGTCGAACGTCGAAAGGAATGTCGGGAGTTCCTTCCGCCGCTGCCTCAGGTAGACACTCCGCCTCCACCCACCACTCACCAATTGGGCACTCACCAGCCCGTCCTTGCGGACCGTCACCGGATCGGGGGGTCCGAACGGGGTGAGGTTCAGGCGACCGGCCACCCACAGCGCCGTGTCGCGAACCAATTCCGCCTCCATCCGCTTCAGAGGCATTCTCGAGAACCACTCGTTGAGCGGATCGCGGAGCTGGGATGCGGTCGGGCCGCTCTCGGTGTCCGTTTCGAACGACGCCGATGAAGCCTGGCGGTAGGTGGTCGTGATCATCATCAGCCTGTGCATCGCCTTGATGCTCCAGCCCCGCTCGACGAACTCGACGGCCAGCCAATCGAGGAGCTGCGGATGCGAGGGGTCGTTGCCGGTCTGGCCGAAGTTACCCAGCGACGTGACCACGCCGCGGCCGAAATGGTGCTTCCAGATGCGGTTGACCATCACGCGTGACGTCAACGGGTGATCGGGCCGAATCACCCAACGGGCCAGGGCCAGCCGGCGTCCCGTCTGCTTCGCACCCTTCCACGGCGGCGTGACAATGTAGGGCGAGGCGGGATCCGCGAGGACGGAGGGCACACCCGCAGACACCACGGCGCCCGGGTTGTCGTGGTCGCCACGGATCAGGATGTAGGTGGCCGACGGTGTGCCGCGGTCCCACAGAGCCTGGATACCCTGGTTGGGAGGACGCTGCGACTCGAGGGCCTTGACCTGACTCAGCAACGGATCGGCGAACGACTTGAACGACTTGTTCGTCTTCAGCAGGTGAGCGATCAGCTTGCCGCGATCGAGCTTCTTCTCCTGTTCCGGCAGAGCCTTTCTCAGTCGCTCCGCTTCGACATTGACCTGGTGCTGAACCGAGTTGATCTCGATCTGCAACCGGTCGTCCTCGGCCTTCTCCTTGGCCGGCACGATGCTCATTCGTCTCACGCCGAACTTGTACTTCTTCTCGCTACCCCCGACCGGCTTCAACCAGTCGTTCTCGTCGAAGGCTCCCTTGAACACCGCCACCAGACGGTAGTAGTCGCGCTGAGGGATCGGGTCGTACTTGTGGTCGTGACACCTCGCGCACTTGACCGTCAGACCCAGCACCACCGTACTGAAGACGTCGAGCTGGTCGGCGATCACGTCGAGTCGATCGGAGATGAAGGAAACCTCGCGCTCGCTGGTACTGTCGGGGGCCATCCTCATGAAACCCGTCGCCACCAGGTTCTCGTAGATCTCGGTGCTGATCTCCCCGGCACTCTCGTAGTCGAGCAGCTCATCACCGGCGAGCTGTTCGAGCAGGAAGCGGTCGTAGGGCTTGTCGCTGTTGAAGGCCCGGATCACGTAGTCACGGTACCTCCAGGCGTAGGGACGCAGGTGATCAGCTTCCAGCTTGCCACCAAACGAATCGGCGTAGCCGACCACATCGAGCCAATAGCGGCCCCAGCGTTCGCCGTAGCGGGGTGAGGCCAGCAGCCGGTCGACCAGGCGGACGAACGCGCCGGGTCGGTCATCGTCGAGAAATCGCTGCAGCTGTGATGGCGTCGGCGGAAGACCGTGCAGGTCAAAGTGGGCCCGCCGAGCAAGCGTGGCCCGATCGGCCGGATCCGAAAACCCGAGTCCCGCCTCGTGCAACCGGACGCCCACGAACGCATCGATCGGGTTCTCGATCACATCAATCGGCGAACCGGGAACAGCAGTTCGCCCAGGCGACTGGAAGGCCCAGTAGCTGCGGTCATCGCCATCGACCAGTGGATCGTCGGCCGTCCCGGCCACCTCGGCAGGCAACTCGACCTCGGGTGCACCCGCCTGGATCCATCGTTCGAGTCGGCTGATGTCGCGAGGCTTCAGCGGTCGCGTGCCGGTGTTCAGCAAGTTCTCCTTGGGCGGCATCTGGCCGGCGTGGATCCGCTTGATCAGCAGGCTCGAACCGGGCTTGCCCAGCACGATAGCCGGGCCCGACTTGCCGCCCTTCAGCAACGACTTCCGATCCAGCAGGCTCAGGCCACCCTCCTGGTGACGCCGCCCGTGACACACCGTGCAATGACGCAGCAGGATCGCCTCGATATCGTGCTGCGTCACAGCAGCCGCAGCCGGCGGCTGCGACCAGGCTGGACCAGCCGACGCTGAAACCACCAGCAGCAGCAAGGCCACTGTGTTCAGACAAGACCGAGCCATCCGGTTCACCTCAGCCAACCATGGGGTCAGAGCTTGAATAGTGAATAGCAGAATTCGTCGTGGCAAATTGCACAGCCTGAGCATCCCACTATTCACTATTCAAGCTCTGACCCCAAGTCTGTTTGGCGGGTTGCACCTGCGTGGGTTGGGTGGGACGATGAGAGCTTGTGCTGCTGATGCCTCTGAGATCGAATCGGTTGGTCATGTCGTCTCGCAACTTGCCTTTTCTGCTGGCCGTCCTGCTGGGAACTGCTGCGTGGGTCTGTGGAGCCGAGCCGGTTACGGACGCGGCGCCGGGGACCGACTGGCGGCAGTTCCGCGGTACGGGGGCATCGGGAGTCGGACGCGGGTATCCATTGCCGGTGGCCTGGAACGTCGAGACCGGAGACGAGGTGGCCTGGCGGACTCCGATTCCCGGCCTGGGTCATTCGGGTGTGATCGTCACCGGCGACCGGGTCTTCGTCACGACCGCCGTCAGCGGCCGCGAAGACGCCGGGGTCAAGGTGGGCATCTACGGCAACATCGCCTCGGTCGACGACACCACCAGTCACTCGTGGCGACTCTATTGCCTGGACCGCAATACCGGCGATGTGGCCTGGAGCCGGTGCCTGCACCAGGGAGTCCCGCTCATCAAGCGACACACCAAGGCCACCCACGCCAACTCAACCCCCGTCACCGACGGCCGTCGCATCGTCGTCTCGCTCGGCTCCGAAGGACTCTACTGCTTCGACCTCCACGGCAAACGGCTCTGGAAACAGGACCTCGGGCTGCTCGATTCGGGCTACTACAAGGTCCCCGCCGCCCAGTGGGGCTTCGGCAGCTCTCCGATCCTGTTCCAGGACACGGTGATCCTGCAATGCGATGTCCAGCAGGGCTCGTACCTGGCCGCCTTTTCGCTCGAGGACGGACGCCAGTTGTGGGGCATCGGCCGCGATGATGTGCCCACCTGGAGCACTCCGACACTCTGGAGGCACGGCAAACAGGTTCAACTGGTTGTCGCCGGGTACCGGCATACAGGAGGCTATGATCCTCGAACCGGACGCGAGATCTGGAAGCTGACCGGGGGCGGCGACATCCCGGTCTGCACTCCGATCGTCGCCAATGACCTGGTGATTCTCAGCTCGGCCCACGGACCCAGCCGGCCCCTGCGAGCGGTCCGCTTCACAGCGACCGGTGACATCACTCCCAGCTCGACTTCGGACTCGACCGAACACATTGCCTGGAGCTTGCCTCGCGACGGCATCTACATGCAGACGCCGATCCTGTTTGACGGGCTGCTGTACGCCTGCCGCATGAACGGGGTGTTGAGCTGTTACAACCCGAAGACCGGTGAGCGGATCTACCGCGTGCGTGTTGGTGGCGGAGTCGGCTTCACCGCCTCGCCGGTCGCCGGTGACGGCAAGCTGTACTTTGCCAGCGAGGACGGCCAGGTCCACGTCGTGGCCGCCGGCAGGACCTACAAGCACCTTGCCGCCAATCCACTCGGCGAACAGTGCATGGCCACCCCCGCACTCTCGGGGGGACTGCTGCTGCTCCGCGGACAGAATCACGTGACCGCCGTCGGCACCCCCTGCTGCCTTCCCGATTCGACCACCGCAGCCCGCTGAGTCGCTCCACCGCATCGAAGTTTTCTCTGCACACTGGAACGTTCCATGCTTCGCAATGGACTGTCCGCGCTGGCTGGCATGATCGCCGCCATGATCGTGACGACGCTCCTGCAGATCGTCGCCCACTTCGTTGACCCACCCTCGCGTGAGATCATCGAAGCGTTTCGCAACATCTACAACGACGATCCCACGATTGTCGAGGCGGCTCGCGAGACCCTCGCCCGGGAACTCTCGAAGCAACCACTCCAGCTGGTCCTGGTCATCGTCTCGCATGCCCTGGGAACCTTCTTCGGGGCGCTCATCGCGGTGCGAGCCTCGCGGGTCGCACACATCGTCCCGGCATCGATCGTTGGGGGCGTGATGCTAATGGGAGGCATCGCGAACGTGATGCTGATCCCGCACCCGGTGTGGTTCAATGCCATCGACCTGTTGCTCTACATCCCCGCCGCCCTGTTGGCCTGCAGGCTCGTCGCCCCCAGGGTGAGCGACGCTGCGGCCGCCGACCCCGACCCCAACCACAAGGACGACCAGGGATCGACGGCAGACATGACACCGGTCGAATCGTGAGTGAGGCCGTTGTTGACGCTATCGGCGAGCAGTTGAGCACCGCGAGGTCACGGTTGGCGAGCTGCCACCAGGAAATCCGGCGGTTGCGTGGGATGAGATGGCGGCGGGCCTGGACTCGGGGTCGGGTCAACGGCGAACTGAAGCTGATGCTGCCGTTGCTGCGATTGCGTGAGCGGATCCCCGACGCGTTCTGGAGGACGTTTGTGCTGGTCATCGGGACATCGGCCTTCGTCGCCGTCGCATTTCTGGCCACTCGCAATGCCTCCTACACAACAACCGCCGTCGGCGCAACCGCCGCCATCGCCGCCTCGGCCATCACGCTGCTCGTACTGCTCCCCACCGACTCATTGCTCGATCGACGACGCCTGGTGCTCTCCCAGGTCGCAGCCTCGGCCGATTACGAACACCAGAACGTCTGTTCGCAACTCCAGTTCCTCCGCCAACGACGCGATACGGTCCAGTCGCAATTGAAGCTCATGCAGCAGCAGGCTGACGATGCGAAACGGGGCTGGAAGGAACCCGAGCTGCCTGCCGAAGAACCCGCCGGCGATTCCAGCAGTCCCGCTCTGTCCGACACCCCCGCTCTTCCGGCCCAACAGAAGACCTCTTCGTGAAGCGGTATTCGCAACCTCGGTTCCTGCTCACCTGCTGCCTGCTGCTGGCCTTTTCGGTGCCCCGTCCGCTCCACGCCGACGACACCGAGGGTCCCAAGCGGGGCACGTTGCTGATCGTGGGTGGAGGTGGCAAGCAGGCAGCGGCGATCTTCCGCAAGTTCGTCGAGTTGGCCGGAGGTGCCGAAGCCAGAATCGTCATCGTCCCCACCGCCATCTCCTCGGATCCCAAGTACGACTACCTGAACCCCGGAGTCGCCAAATTCGCTCGCGTCACGATGAAGCTCAAGCATGTCACCGTGCTGCACACTCACGACCGCAAACTGGCCGACACCCGCGACTTCGTGCGGCCGCTGAAGAAAGCCGACGGTGTCTGGTTCACCGGTGGACGCCAGTGGCGGATCGCCGACTCGTACCTGGGCACACGCTCGGAAAAGGAATTCCACCGGGTGCTGAAGCGGGGTGGAGTGATCGGCGGGTCCTCGGCCGGAGCCTCGATCCAGGCCGACTTCCTGGTCCGAGGCGACTCGAAAACCAACACGATCATGATCGGAGACCACCAGCGGGGGCTGGGGTTCATCGAGAACTGTGCCATCGATCAGCACGTCGTCAAGCGAGGTCGGCAGATGGGGCTGGTGCGGGTACTGAGTGACCCCGATGGGAAGATGCTACGGCGGTTCGACCGCGAGGACCTGCTGGGGATCGGTATCGATGAGGACTCTGCGATCATCGTCCGCAAGAACACGTTCGAGGTGTTCGGCAAGCCGGATGCGGCGGTGTTGGTCTACGACCCGCGGGGCTGGACGGCCGGGACTTCCGACGCGAAGAAGTACATCACGCTGAAGCTGGGATCCCGCTACAACATGAAGAAGCGGCGTGTGCTGGTGGGACTGGCTCCGAAGGTGCCTGTCCCGAGCACAAAGCCCTGAGGGGGATGAGGAGACGGCGGTGGGGACAGGCACAGGCGCACCTTCGGAGCCAGTCCCGCTGCCCGCTCGCCCGCTCAGAACAGCTCGGCAATCGGCTCGCCACCGTCCTCGAGCATGAATCTCGGGCGGCCCCGCGGATCGACGTACTGCGAATCCAGCGGCACTTCCATGTGACGATAGATCGTGGCGGCGATGTCGCCGGGCAGGATCTGTCGGTCCTTCAGGTGGCTGCCGTCTCTGACGGTCGAACCGAGCGTCTGGTTGTGGTTCAGTCCACCGCCGGCCATGCACATCGACATCACCACCGGCCAGTGGTTGCGGCCGTCGGTACTGCCCTGGGTGCCCATGTTCGGTGTCCGGCCGAATTCGCCCATCGCGATCACCAGCGTGTCATCCAGCAGGTCGCGCTTCTCGAGGTCGGTGACCAGCGTTGTCAGCAGGTGATCAAACAATGGCAGCAGGTCGCCCAGCCCCTTGGTGATGCCACCGTAGACGCAGCCGGGGATCCCGTGGGTGTCCCAGGTGCCCGAGGCAGAGTGGTAGCTGAGATCGAGCGTCACGAAGCTCGAACCGGCCTCGACCAGTCTCCGGGCCAGCAAAGCCTGCTGGCACCACAGGTGACTGCCATACGACTTGATCGTCGCCTGGTCTTCCAGCGTCAGGTCGAACGCATCGCGGGCCTTTCGGCCCAGCAGCATGTCGACCGCCTTGGCACGGTACGTGTCGACGGCTTCGAGAGAACCCCGCTGGTCGATGTCGCGACGCAGGCGGTCGAATCGCTGTACCAGCTGCTGCCGGTTCTTCACCCGGCCCACGCTGATCCCGTCGGGGAACTGGAACAGGTCGGCTCCCGACATCCGACCGGTGTCCTTGCCGGCGTTGTCGTAGACGGGCAACTTGGTGGCCTGGTTGGCGATGAACGGGTCGTACTGCTTGCCCAGCCAGCCGCCGATGGCCAGGTGCCACGGGTGACGCTGGAAGCCGACATAGGCCGGCATGCCCGGATCGTTGGCTCCACGGTGCTTGGCCACGAACGAGGCAATCGCCGGATACATCCGGCCGTGCTTGTTTCGCCTCGGGGCCGCCTCGCGGTGCCCCGTCTGGAACGTCATGTTCGGCTCGTGGTTGCTCTTGTGAGCATTCACAGACCGCATCACCGTGAACTTGTCGAGCATCGCGGCCTGCTTGGGCAGGCGGTCGCAGATGAAGATGCCCGGCTGGGCGGTCTGGATCACGCCAAAGGGGCCGCGGTTGTTGAACGGACGGTCCGGCTTGGGGTCCCACGTGTCGATGTGACTCGGTCCACCGCACATCCACAACAGGATCACCGACTTGCGCGAGCCCATCGGGCGACCCGTCTGTGCCGCGTGAGCACGCTCGGCCAGCAATGCCGGCAGGCTCAGACCCGCCAACCCTGCCATCGATGCCTTCATCATGCCCCGCCGGTCGAGGTGCATCAGGCCCTCGCGGATACGCGGATTGAAACTGGTGAAGGCGTGGTCGTGAGCGTGCATGAACCGATCCGGATCAGGTGACATACATCAACGAGAGTTCATCCTAGCAGGATTATCGGCAATTATTGGGCAAACAGCCAAGGGGGATCGAGCACAAGACCGCCTCAATCGGCCTCGGTCCCGAGCAGGTAGACCGCCTGGTCGCTGCGGAACAGCAGTTGGCCGCGCGAGGGGACCGGTGAGGCGTTGGTCCGGGTCTTGTCGTCCGAGAAGACGTTGTGGGCCAGCATCTGGAACTTCGGTCCCGCGGCGATCACGTAGGTGCCGTTGTGCTGAGACGTATAGTAGATCTTGCCGTCGCCGAGGATGGGCGAGGACCAGATGCGGCCGGGTCGTGGCTCGAGCCGCTTCTGGTAGATGATCTTCCCGGTTGCCGCGTCCTGGCAGAACACCGAGCCGTTGCTGTCGTGAGCCCAGTAGAGGTGGCCTTCGTGGTAGATGGGCGAGGAGACATTCGAGCCCTTGCTCAGCCTCCAGACACCGTGCGACTTGGTGACGTCTCCTCGACCACCCACCTTCACCGCCAGCGACGTGTTTCCGCCGCCGATGATGTAGGCGACGCCCTTGTGAGCCACCACGCTGGGACAGACGTAGCGATGCACTCCGTCGGCGTTCCAGAGCTTTTCGCCATTGCCGGGATCCAGGCCAAGCACGCGGCCCGAGATACTGACCACGAGCTCCGCTGTGCCACCTGGTGACCGGGTGATCACCGGAGTGTTCCACGACGAGGACATTCCGCCCGTCTTCCACACCTCGCGACCCGTCTTCTGGTCCAGCGCCACCATCGAACCGCTCTCGACACTCGCGTTGACGATCACCAGCCCCTGGTACAGCAGCGGTGACGTCCCCGTACCCCACCGATTGGTGCCGCCGCCGACGTCGGCATGCCACAGCTGCTTACCGTCCAGGTCCAGGCAGTACACACCGCTCTTGCCCAGGAACACGTACAGCCGCTTGCCGTCGGTCGCCGGAGTGCTGGCCGCGTATCCATGGTAGGACCCCTCGCCGGCGTACTTGTGCTCGGGCAACTTCGGCTCGAACCGCTTCGTCCACAGTTCCTCACCGGTCTTGCGATCCAGGCACAGCAGGTGCCGGATGAGTTGCTTCTGGTCTCCCTGGCCGGGCTCGAGTCCATAACCGGTGTAGCAGGTCACGTAGACTCGCTCGCCGACGACCAGCGGACAGGACGTGCCCGGTCCCGGTGTCCTGGTCTTCCACGCGACGTTCTTCCCCGCGGCCCAGGCCGTCGGCAGGCTGCCGGTTGGGACCCTGGCGTCACCATTGGGTCCTCGCCAACCGGTCCACTCGGCAGCGGGCAGTGTCGATACGGACAGAGCGATCGCGAGCAGCAGCGCGAGCGGTTGGCTGGCCATGCTTGAGTCCTTTGCTGGGTGTGTCCGCCGGCGTTCCCGTCCGGCACGCACAGCATGCCCTACCGAGAGCAGAAAGGCCAATCCGAGACCGCCCTACACGCCATGCATGCCATGGGGATTCGCCTTGCTGTAGATTGGCTGTATGCGGATCTGGATTTCCATCGTGATCCTGGCCTGCGGACCGGCGACACTCTCGGCCGCTCCGCCAACAGTCTCGCCCCGGGACTCCGCGTTCTTCGAAACGCGGATCCGGCCGGTGCTGCTGCGCCGCTGCTTCGATTGCCATGGCCCCGACACAGAGAACGAAGCCGGCCTCCGACTCGACTCGCTCGCCGCGATGCTCACCGGAGGACGTTCGGGGCCGGCGATCAAGCCGGGCGACCCCGACAACAGCCTGCTGGTTCTCGCCATCCGACACGACCCGGCCACCCCCGACATGCCGCCCAAGACCAAGCTGCCGCTGCGTGAGGCGGCGGACCTGGCCGAGTGGATCAGGCGAGGTGCCTTGTGGCCGGGACAAAAGCCGACCGGGGTGCGGACCCGGCCGACCGCCGACCCCGATGCGTTTCCCTACAACCAGGCCTCGCGAGATCACTGGGCGTTTCAGCCCCCCACGAAAACCGCTCCCCCCAAGGTCAGCGTCCGCAACCGCGGCACGATTCGATCGCCGATTGACCACTTTGTGCTGGCCCGGCTCGAAGAGGCTCGACTCGAGCCGGCCCCCGCAACCGACCGCCGCACCCTGGTCCGCCGTGCCACGCTCGATCTCCACGGACTGCCACCGACTCCTGTAGAAGTCGACCGCTTCCTGGCCGATATCCGCCCCGGTGCGTTCGCCCGACTCGTCGATCGACTACTCGCTTCACCCCGCTACGGCCAACGACAGGGCCGATTGTGGCTCGATGTCGTTCGCTACGCCGACAGCAACGGCATGGACGACAACCTCTATTACGCCGACGCCTGGAGGTACCGCGATTGGGTCATCGAGAGATTCAACGTCGACTGGCCATTCGACCGGTTCCTGGTCGACCAGATCGCCGGCGACCTGCTGAGAGCGGTGCCCGGCGAACCGGTCTCCGAAGCGTACGCCCGGGTGATTGCCACGGGGTTCCTGACGCTGGGACCGAAGATGCTGGCCGAGGACGACCCGACCAAGCAGCAGATGGACATCGTCGACGACCAGATCGATACGCTCGGCCGAGCCACCCTGGGACTCACGCTGGGATGTGCTCGGTGTCACGACCACAAGTTCGACCCGGTGCCCACCAGCGACTACTACGCTCTGGCCGGGATCTTCAAGAGCACCCAGGTGATGCTCAGTTTCCGCGTCGATTCCAAGTGGAATGCCCGCGCACTGGGCCCCGCAGCACTCGAACAGAAACTCAGCCAGCTCGAAGGCACCATCGACCGGCTCGACCGGATCCTGGTCCTGGGCAACCGGCAGGACATGTCGGCCACCCAGCGGCAGACCTACACCGATGAACTCGAGGCCGCCCGCACAGCCTACCGAGCCATCCCCAAGGCGATGGCCGTCAATGACGGCGAGGGCTCGGATCTCGAGATCTTCCTCCGGGGCAACCACCTGACCCGCGGCCCCCGCGTCCCTCGCCGGTTTCCTCGCATCGCCGCCGGCTTCGACCAGCAGCCGCTTTCAGGACCTGGCAGCGGTCGGCTGGAACTGGCCCGCTGGGTCGCATCCGACCGCAACCCGCTGGCGGCTCGAGTACTCGTCAACCGGATCTGGCAGGCTCACTTCGGCCACGGACTGGTCCGTTCTCCCGACAACTTCGGGCGACTCGGCCAACGACCCGACAACCAACCATTGCTCGACTGGCTGGCCATACACCTGGTTGCCGACGGCTGGTCGATCAAGCAGCTGCACCGCCGCATCATGGGTTGCGGTGCCTACCGGATGAGCACGATTGCTGCCCCGGGCACACGGCAGCGGGCCAGCCAACTCGATCCGGCCAACCGGTTGCTGTGGAAGATGAACCGGCGGCGGATGCACGCCGAGGTGCTTCGCGATTCGCTGCTGGCACTTGCCAATCGACTCGACGAGACCATGGGCGGCCAACCGATCGACGCCCGCGCCTTCGACAATCTCTCCAGCGGCACCCCACGCTCGAAGATCCGCTTCGACGTCCCCCGCCGCAGCGTCTATCTGCCGGTCCTCCGCAGTGCCGTCTACGAGGTCTTCGAGGCCTTTGACTTCCCCGACCCGGCCGTCCCCAGCGGACGCCGGGCAGAGACCACCGTCGCACCGCAGGCGCTGTTCCTGATGAACGGGCAGCTGGTGACCGAGTCGACTCGTGCCATGGCCACCGCCCTGCAGGTTCAGCCCACCGACGCACTCCGGCTCTCACTGGCCTACCGCCAGATCCTCGGCCGCGAACCTCGCGACGACGAACGCACCCTGTGGCGCGAGTTCCTCGGCGGATTCGACGATCCGCTCTCAGCCTGGCAGAGCGTCTGCCGGGTGTTGGTCTCGTGCAACGAGTTTGTGTACATCGAATAAATGATGCCCGAATTGATCGGACACCGCCGACGGTTTCTTTCCGAGCTCGGAGCCGGTTTCGGCTCGCTGGCGCTGGCCGGCCTGCTCGGTGACGAGTCCGTCGCCACCGAGCCGGGTGCCACCCGCGACGACCTGCTGTTGCCCAACGCCTCGCCCCGACCGGCTCGTGCCAAGCGGGTGATCATGCTGTTCATGTTCGGCGGACCCAGCCACATTGACAGTTTTGATCCCAAGCCGCGACTGGTCGCCGAGCACGGCCGACCGCTTCCCTTTGCCAAGCCACGAGTGCTCTCGTTCCCGCTACGTCACGGCAACCTGGTCGGTTCTCCGTTCAGCTTCCGTCGTCACGGCGAGTCGGGTGCTGCGGTCAGCGAGGTCTTTCCCGAAGTCGCCTCGCGGGTCGACGACCTCTGCATCATCAACTCGATGCACTGCACCAACCCGCGTCACGGCGGGGCGGTGCTCGAATGGCACACCGGCACCGACACCTTCATCCGGCCCAGCCTGGGTTCGTGGCTGGTCTATGGACTGGGCACCGAGAACCGCAACCTGCCCGGCTACGTGACCATCTGCCAGGCACTCTCACAGGGTGGAACCAACAACTTCGGTTCGGCCTTCCTGCCGGCCGCCTGCGGTGGCACACCGCTGGGTCGCGACGGCACCCCGGCCTCCCGGGCGAAGTTCCCCTTCATCAAGCCCGCAGCGTCGCGGGACGTGCAGCAAAAGGAACTCGAGATGATCCGGCGGCTGGGCCGCAAGCAGCTCGAGTTGACCGGGTCGGACCAGGCGCTGGAAGACCGTATCGCCTCGTTCGAACTCGCGTTCCGCATGCAGGCGGCAGCACCCGAGGTGCAGGCGCTGGAAACCGAATCCCGGGCCACGCAGGCCCTGTACGGAATCGACGAGAAGGCGACCGAGGACTTTGGCCGACAGTGCCTGCTGGCCCGGAGGTATTCCGAGCGTGGCGTGCGGTTTGTGCAGTGCAACAGCAACGGCTGGGACCACCACTCGGGACTCGAGTCCGCCATGAGGCAGATGGCCCGATCGGTCGACAGACCGATCGCCGGCCTGCTGAGTGATCTTGAGTCGCGAGGACTGCTCGACGAGACACTGGTCGTCTGGGGCGGCGAATTCGGACGCACACCGACCGCCGAAAACGGCAACGGCCGAGATCATAACCCTCACGGATTCACCATGTGGATGGCCGGTGCCGGCATCCGGCCGGGGCTCATCTACGGGCGGACCGACGAATACGGGTACTACGCTGTCGAGAATAAGGTCCACTTCCACGACCTCCATGCCACCATCCTGCACCTGTTGGGAATCGACCACAACCGGCTGACTTTCCGCTACAGTGGCCGTGACTTCCGGCTGACCGACATCCACGGCGAAGTTGTCGACGACCTGATCGCATAGGCGGCAGCGGTCGTCGCTCACAGAGTTCTTCAGCACGAGACCACCAGCATGACATGCATGACCCGCAACGCCCTATTCGCCTCGCTGACTCTGGCCACCCTGGCACTCCCCTTTACCGCTCACTCGGCCGGAAAAGTGTTCACGCAGAAGCCAGAGGTTGTTCCGGTGGAGGTCCAGGGCACCAAGCAGCCGGCCAGGAAGACCCCGGCGACCAGGAAACTCAACTTCACGTCCGGACCCAAGGCCCAGTGGATCTGGGGCGGCAAGTCGGCCGGAGCCAACGACCGCTACTACTTCCGCCGCAGCTTCACCGCGACCACACGGCAGGCTCGAATCATCGCCAGCTGCGACAACCACCTGGTGATGTGGATCAACGGCAAGCGACTGCTCTCAGCCGACGATTGGAACGCTCCGGTGGCCGCCGACATCCAACAGCACCTGCTGCCGGGCAAGAACCTGATCGAGATCGAGGGTCGTAACTCGGGCGGGCCGGCAGCATTGGCCGTGAAACTGGTCTACCGGGATGCCGCGGGCAAGATCTCCACGCTCATCAGCGACAAGAACTGGCAGGTGTCGAAAACTCGCGACGCCAAGACCACCTCCCCGGCGGTCGTCCTGGGCACGATGGGTATCGGCCCTTGGGGCAACGTCTTCGCTGCTGGTGGTCGGCCCCAGACCAAGCGAGGCCTGTTCCAGGTCCAGCCCGGGTTCCAGGTCGAACGCCTCTACACGGTCCCCAAGCCCACCCAGGGCTCGTGGGTCTGCCTGGTCAGCGACGGCCAGGGCCGGTTGCTGGCCAGCGACCAGGGCGGCCGGGGCATCTACCGGATTACACCCCCGAAGATCGGCAGCGGCGAACCGACCCGCGTCGAAAAACTCGACCTGCCCATCAGCAGCGCCCAGGGCATGCTGGTCGCCTTTGGACACCTCTACATCTCGGCCAACGGCGGACCCGGCAGCGGACTCTACCGAGCCGTCGACTCCGACAAGGATGGCGAGTGGGACAAGATCGAGAAGCTCAAGGCGTTAGCCGGAGGCGGTGAGCACGGGCCTCATGCACTCAGGCTCTCACCCGACGGCAAGTCGATCTACCTGATCGCCGGCAACCACACCAATCCCCCCGACGGGCTCAGTGCCAACCACCTGCCGGGGAACTGGGCCGAGGACCTGCTGCTGCCACGGCAGTGGGACGCTCGAGGCCACGCCCGCGGCCGGATGGCCCCCGGCGGCTGGATCGCTCGGACCGACACCGACGGAAAGACCTGGAGCATTATCAGCGCCGGCTACCGCAACTCCTACGACATGGACTTCAGCCCCGAAGGCGAGCTGTTCGCCTACGACGCCGATATGGAATGGGACATGGGCTCACCCTGGTACCGACCGACCCGATTGTGCCACGCCGTGAGCGGCAGCGAATTCGGTTGGCGGAGCGGAACCGGCAAGTGGCCCACCTGGTACGCCGACAGCCTTCCCCAGGTCGTCGACCTCGGTCCCGGTTCACCCGTCGGTGTGAACTTCGGCACCGGAGCGAAGTTCCCGGCCCGGTACCAACGAGCCGTCTACCTGTGCGACTGGACGTTCGGCACCATGTACGCGGTGCACCTGAAGCCCCAGGGCGCCAGTTATGTCGGTGTCCGAGAAGAATTCATCGCCCGCGCACCGCTGCCGCTGACCGACGTGGCGATCGGTGACGATGGGGCGATGTACTTTACGATCGGTGGGCGAGGAGCCCAGTCGGAGTTGTTCCGCGTCACCTACACCGGAAAGGAATCGACCGAACCGGCCGGTCCCGCCTCTGATGACTACCTCGGACTCAGAAAACTCCGTCGGTCGCTCGAGGCCTTCCACGGCCAGCAGGATCCTGCCGCCGTTCAGGCTGGGCTGACTCACCTGGGCCACGCCGATCGGCACATTCGCTACGCAGCCCGCCTGGCACTCGAATCGCAACCGGTCGCCTCGTGGCAGAACGACATCTTCACCCGGCAGAATCCCACAGCCGTGATCAACGGCGTGATCGCCCTGGCACGACAGGGCGACAAACGGCTGCAGCCCAGGCTGCTGGGAGCCCTGGCCAGCCTCGGCTGGGCCAGGCTCGGTACCGAGGACCGCCTGGGTGTGCTGCGAGCCTATTCGCTGACGTTCATCCGCATGGGTGCTCCCGACCAGGCCGCCTCGGCCACCGTCCTGGGCCAGCTCGACAAGGCCTTCCCCGCCGGCGAGCACCGCCTCGACCGAGATCTCTCGCAGCTGCTGGCCTACGTCAACTCGCCGACCGTCATCGACAAGACGCTGGCCCTGATGAAGAAGCCCTCACCGGTCGTCAAACAGGACCTCGCCGCACTGCTGTCTCGCAACCAGGGCTACGGCGGAACGATCGCCCGCATTCTGGCCAACCACCCCGAGCTGCAGAAGATCCACTACGCCTTCGTGCTCAGGACCATGCGGTACGGCTGGACGCTCGAGCAACGCCGCGAGTACTTCAAGTGGCTCGGTGACGCGGGAGGTCGCAGTGGGGGAGCCAGCTACATCGGGTTCCTGAACAACATCCGTACCGAGGCACTGGTCAACGTGTCGCCGGCCGAGAAGAAGGCACTGGCTTCAACCGTCGCGCCGCCGGCCGTGAAGCTCGATACGCTGCCCAAGCCCAGGGGGCCCGGCCAGGCGTGGACCGTCGATGGGGTGGTCGCCGCGGCAAAGGCCGGACTCGCCGGCCGAAACTTCGCCAACGGACGACGCAGCTACCAGGCCGCTCGATGTGGAGCCTGCCATCGATTCGATGGAGTCGGCGGTGCCACCGGACCGGATCTCAGCAACGTCGCCGGACGATTCACTATCAAGGACCTCGCCGAAGCACTGATCGTGCCCAGCAAGGTCGTCTCGGACCAGTACAGGGCCAGCACCGTTGTCACCACCGCCGGCAAGGTGATCACCGGGCGGATCGTCAACGACAACAAGGGAACGCTCACGATCCTCACCGACCCGTTCGACGCCACCAGGATCACCACCGTGCCGGCCGACAAGGTCGATGAAGCACGGCCGTCGAAGACTTCGTTGATGCCCGAGAAACTGCTGCACCCGCTCGGCAGAGACGAACTGCTCGACCTGCTCGCCTACCTGCTTTCGCGAGGCAATCCCGACGACCGGGTCTTTGCCGAATAACCCGGCGGCAGCTGGCTAATAGCCCAGCTCGAAGAACCGGTGATACGAGTATTCCGGCACCCGCCAGGTCCACTCGACCTGCAGCCCCGACGATTCGATCTCGGCCACCACCCTCTTCAGTGAACACCCCATCCGGTTGATCTCCCAGAAGTGGTTCGGCTCGGTCGGCCCACCGCGTCGAGGCAGCAGTCAGTGTCGAGGCTTCAGGCCCGGACACCGCAGCCCCATATAGATGCTGTGGCCGGCGTCGGGCAGGCTGAGAATCACTCGCTAGCGTGAGACGCGTTTCAGCTCCAGCAGGGCCTGCCCGAACAATTCGAACGGCAGGTGCTCGAGCACCTCGAAGCAGCACGCGATGTCGAACCGATCGTCGGCAAACGGCAGCCTCAGCACGTTGCCGACGACGTCGGGCTCGAGATTCGGGTCGATGTCGACGGAGGTGACGTCGACCCCACGCTGCTGCAGGTAAGTGCTGGTGAACCCCGACCTCACGCCGACCTCGAGCATCGTCGACGCGTGAGTGTTCTTGACCGTCATCAACTGGTGCCAGAACGACACCATCGACGGCTTGCCGTGGTATTTCTCACGGACGTAGAGCGTCTATTGGTGAACCAGATCGGGCATCTGCGCAGAATCTCCTTGCCTCCATCATCCGAACCGCAAGAGGGCACGGTCAAGAAGTTCCACCTCTTGCAGGGACCGGCTCCGCAGGTGCCTGTCCTGTTCTCCACCAGCCGGGACCGGTCACAGCACGCGCGTCACCACCACCACGAGCGTCACCGTGATGAAAAACAGGCTGCAGAACACCAGCCCGAACTGCATCAGCAAGTTGGGCTGCAGTTCTTTGGGCAACAGCGTGCGGTTGACGTACAGCGTGTGCAACGCGGCACACCCCAACGCGACATTCTGCAGCACCGCCCCGATGACGGCGATTTCCAGAGGATCGAACATCGCCAGGGCGATCAGGCCCCAGACACCGTATACGCCCAGGATGCCATAGTAGATCAGGCGGACCTGTCCGCCCTCGAGTCGCTTGGCGTGTGGACTGATGGTCCAGATCACATCGGTCCAGCGACGCGCAATCTGTTCTCCGGAAAAGACGGCATTGGGGGCCAGTACCAGGAAGCTGATCATCAGCATGAAGGGCCAGATCAGTCCGCGGTAGTCCGGCATGTGATCGGCCAGCCCCACCGCGGTCATCGCCGCCGCCCGGTTGCCCTCGACCGGCACGTTGCGAATGAACTCCAGCGACATCATGCACGGCAGCGCCATCCCCAGCAGGCAGCAGCCCATCCAGATTCCGGCCTGGTCGCGGACAATGTGACGCACCCAACGCTTCCAACGCTGCAGCGACGTCCCGTCGACATCGAAGACCATGCCGACGTGCGAGAGCTCGACCGCGTGACCCCCGATCGCACTGGGAATCGCTCCGACATGGTGCCCCATGCCCCAGCCCTTGTCGCGGGCGTAGTTGGACGAGAGCGTGTTGGCCAATCCGCCGGTGCCGGCAATCGCGGCAAACGCGACGATCATCGCCCAGTTCAAGTCGGGGAGTTCTCCATGATCGGAGATGTAGCCGATCAACCCCGTGCGACGCATCCCCTGCAGACTCACCAGCTCATCGGCCCACTCGCGGATCTCCTCGGGCATCACCTCGCTGGTGGCAAAAGTCCGAGTCCGGTCTCCCTCGACCAACGCATACGACGTGGCCACCCACGCCGCCTCGGTGCGACCCTTCGTCAGAGGGTCACGAATCCGGCCGCGGATGATCAACTGCCGCGGACCATCGGTGTCGATCACCTCGAATTGACCGTTGATCGCCGACTTCCGCACCATCGCCTCCAGCTCAACGCGGACCGCGCGGGTCTTCTCGTCGAGTGCCTCCAGGTTCGGTCCGACCTTCTGGCCATCGACAAGCAGCTCGATGAAATCGGCCCCGTCTTCGCCGATGGTCCCACGCAAAGTGACCTTCCTGCCGTCGACGGGGACCATCACCGAGAAGTGGCGCCCGGCGATCACCGACTCGGCCCGATCCGGCACCTGGCCGAACCGCACGAAACCGGTCACCACCTCGACCGCGTTGTCCAAGCTGACCTGGAATACGGCGATCACCGAGAGCACCAGCAGCACGACGACGACCTTGAAGGTCATCATCTTTTCGATCACCCGGTAAATCGTGCCGCCGAAGATCAGAGGCAGAAACGCGGCCAGGAAGATCACGTACCCCAGGGCCTTGACCCACTCGGCCTCGGTCATCGTGATCCCCAGCAGGCTGTAGTCGAGGTCGGTGGGCAGGTGGCCGAAGATCGCCGCAGCCAGAGGCACCGCCGCATTGGCCGCCATGAACGGCCAGATGTTGCAGACCTCAAGCACCAGGTACAACGGCAGCCACAGACGTGGACCCGGAGTGGTGCGGAAGTAACCCACCACGATCGGCTCGCCGCAGTACAACGCGTACCGCATCACCTCGATGTTGAAAAAGACCTGCCCGAGTATCGAAAGCAGCGCCAACCACAGCAGCGTGCCGCCGTATTGAGCACTGACAGCCGGACCGAACAACCACTCGCCGGCACCAATCGCCACGCCGGCCATCAGGATCCCCGGACCGATCAATGTCGGCAACTTCTTCAAGCTCAACGCTGGCGGATCGGGCAGGCTGCCAACATCCCACGGCTGCAATGCACCCCCAGGACGGGTTTCCGATTTCGGTTCCGGTTCCGCATCAGACGATTGCTGCACGTCGTGATCTGTCATGACTCATCCACTCGGGGCCAGACGACTCTGGGGTCGAATTGCCCGTCTCCCTACAACAGTCGTTTCAACCGGATGGTAGCGACCCATCGTCCACCGATATCGATCTCGTCGCCAGCCCCGTCGGACCGGAACCCGATCGCTTCAAACTGGATTCTCTTCAGCTCGTCCTCGACCGAGGTCACCACCAGCGCCTCGCTGGCACCGGCCTCGCTCGCCCACGCCAGGGCCGCGTCGATCAGGTCTCGCCATGCGGTTCGAGCCACCCGGTGCACGCAGCCATCGATCTGAGCAGTCCATTCGGACTCGGCATCCCCCGACACCAGGGGCCGGACACTGGCCAGCCCCACCAGTCTCCGATTTTCGCTCCAGCCTCCGAACCACGCACCTCCCCCTTCAGCCAGTTCAGCGTAGCGTGGGTAGAGTCCCATGCACGAATCCTGGCGGGCGTAGCGGGTCGAAACCAGGTTCACGCTGGCGTCGAGGACCTGTTCGCTGTGAGGAGTCAGCAGCAGGGGGATCATGGGGACCCGGGCATGAGCGGTGCCCGGGCTGACGGTCACCGGGCCGGTGGCACCGCGGTACCAGTCGACCAGGAACTCCTCGGGAGACAGGTCGTCGGTGATGTTGGCATAGACCGTGCTGCCGGCCAGCCGCTGCCAGCCCAGCCGGGTGTAGACCCTGGCGGCAGCCGGGTTGACCGTTCCCAGGAACAATGCCTCTCCGCCCCCTTCGCGAAACAGGTCTCGCGCTTCGCGGCACAACCGTTCGCCCAGCCCCTGTCGGCGACAGTCCTCGGCCGTGGCCACGCCCCCCAGGCCGCCCAACTCCTCCTGCTCGACCGACACCGTCAACTGGCAGGTCGACACGAGACCCGAGAGTTCAAGGGTCGCCGCCGAGAGGTCCTGTCTCAGGCACCACACCGTGTCCCGATTGCGACCGACCTCGATACCGTTGCCCAGCACCTCGCGGGTCTCTTCGAACGAGGTCTCGAAGATCGCCTCCCAGAACACCGCCAGCTCGTCGGCCAACCCGGCCGACACCGGAGCCCTCTCGATCTCGATCGTCCCCAGGTCGTTCATACCGTCCCCCGCGGCCGCAGGTAGGTCGCCAGCCACTGGTGCATCCGCGAGAAGGCCTTGGGGGGGATCGCGTGACCCTGGCGGTGGTTGTACATTCCCAGCCTGGGACGATCGCCGTACAACCGCCAGGCCGGCAAGGCCGCCTCGAGCAAGGGCCAGGTTCGGTCGCCATCGGACGCCTGCGGAGTCGTGTTCTCGCCGGCGAGGACCAGGAAGGGGCGAGGTGCCGCCAGGGCCAGCAACTGGTGGTGATTCAGAGGAAACGTCTCGTCGTCGATCCCCTTGCCCAGGTACCACGGTGCGTTCCAGTTGGTAAACCGGAACCCCACCCCACCTTCACTGGCCACCGACGCGGCAATGCGTTCATCGAAGGCGGCCAGGTACAGGGTTTCCTTGCCTCCGAGTGAGTGTCCCATCGCCCCGATCCGCCCGGCATCAACCTCGGGCAAACCCGCCAGGATGTCGACGGCCCGCTGCGAGTCGTAGAGCATCTTGTGCATGCCCAGGGTGCCGGGATGCCGGCCCCGGAACCGGTCCACCGCCTCGGTGTACCTGGCCACGTTCTGCCACAGGTAGTTCCTCGGGCAGATCACCACGAAACCCCGCTCGGCCAACTGCAGGCCCAGTTGCTGCACCGGCGGCCCCTTGACTCCGGCAATCTGTTCGATCGTATCGCGGGTGGTCTGGTGCAACGCGACAACCGCAGGTCGCGGCCCGTGGATGTCGTTCGAGGTCACGGGAAACAGCAGGTACGCCTCGACCCTCTGCCCCTGCTCCGCCTCGTAACGGATCAACTGCCGCGTCACCCGCTTCAGCTTGTCCTCCCGCAACACCTCGAAGCCGGCCGAAATCGGTCGTTCGGGCATCGGGCCCAGGAACTTCATCCAGGCGGCTCGCAGCGTCTGCCGATGCCGAGTCCACTCGCGACGTGTCGTCACCTGCGTGTCACCGGGCCCCTGCAGCACATCGGCCAATCGTCTCAGCTTGTCCCGCGGCACCTTGGCCGGAGCCCGGGTGACTTCACCGAGCCACGCCACGTCGCCGGCCGCCTTCGACAATCGCTTCTGGCTCATGCCACTTCCTCGCTCCGGTGAGACACACCGCCTGCCGCCAACTATAATCCGGTCTCAGAACTCCCGATGCCACCAACCGGCCACCGGAATGTCGAGCACACCTGGCCCAGCGAACGATCCGGACCCCGCGTCCCCCCTGATCAAGGGTCAGTTCCTGATCGCGGGCAAGCAGATGCGCGATCCGAACTTCTACCGATCGGTGGTGCTGATGGTCGAGCACGGTGAGTCGGGTTCGATGGGGCTGGTCGTCAATCGACCGTCGAACGTCTCGGTCGCCCGTGCGCTGTCCGAGCACTTTGATCTGCCCGAGTCTGACCAGTTGGTCTACGTGGGTGGTCCGGTGGAACCGGCGGCGCTATTCGTGTTGCACAGTGCCGGGGAATTCGAGGCCGAGGCATCCGACGTGGTGCCCGGCATCTTCGTCGGCAGCAGTCCCGACGTGTTTGAACGGGTGATCGAGCAGGTTGTCGGCGGCAGCGATGACCTGGAATTCCGGGTCTTCGCCGGCTGTGCCGGATGGGGACCGGGGCAACTCGAAGGCGAACTCGAACACGGCGACTGGCACATTCTGCCGGCGGTGGCACCCGAGATCCTGCCCGGAGATCCCTACACGCTGTGGGACGAACTGGTCGAACGCATCCACAAAACCAATCGGACGATTCCGCCGACACCGGGCAACCCCGAGTGGAATTGAACGTCGCGGAGACGATCGGGGCGAGACCATGACCGGGATCGTTGAAATCACCGACTCCGGCCGAGGCGCTGTCGCTCGCGTTGCCGTCGATCGCGGCTTCAATTGCTGCTCGTTCGCAGTCGACGGCCACGAGTTGCTCGACTCGGTGCCCGGATTCGCCCAGGGCGAAGGTCGCCCGAGCGGACACGGGATCCCGATCCTGTTTCCGTTCCCCAACCGGATCCGAGATGGTCGGTTTTCATGGAACGGCAGGTCCTACCAGCTCCCACCCCCAATCGCACCCGACGATGGGAACG
>Ga0310123_10000328_pt1 | contig 42828 bp, 30 predicted proteins | sample CB6_AW_1057_MG_FD_203505 | JGI IMG/M metagenome (GOLD analysis project Ga0310123, IMG submission 203505) | Marine microbial communities from Western Arctic Ocean, Canada - CB6_AW_1057 | ecosystem: Environmental > Aquatic > Marine > Oceanic | place: Canada: Western Arctic Ocean | collected... | reverse complement strand
GACTGGTGGTTCCCGACGGGTTCGTCTCGACCCTGTTCGCCTGCGATCCCCTGGTCGAGTACCCCTCGGTCCTCTCGATCGGACCTCGCCCCGGCACATTGCTGGTGGCTCACGACTACGTCACCGGGCTGGGCGTGAAGATTGTCCGGCGTGACGAGGTTCGGCTGATCGCCGACACCGATGGTGACGGCTACGCCGATACCTCGACCGTTTACGCCAAGGGGTTCAATTCGATCCAGGGCCTGGCCTGGTCCGACGGCGCGGTCTACGTGATGCACGCACCGTTGTTGACGTCGTTACGAGACACCGATGGTGACGGCGTGGCCGACACACGGCGTGACCTGTTGCGGGGCCTCGGGCTGGAGCCGGAAAAGAACAACTCGCGGCTGCATTGTGCCAACGGAGTGGTGGTGGGTTACGACGGCTGGTTGTACCTGTCGATGGGTGACAACGGCACGGATGTGAAGCGACCCGAGGGGGACCGGTTGCTGTTTCGGCAGGGAGGCATCCTGAGGTGCCGGCTTGACGGCAGCGACCTGCACGTATTTTCCGGAGGCCTCCGCAACATCTACGACCTCGCACTCGATGACGATCTCAACGTCTTTGTCCGCGACAACGAAAACGACGGCGGCGACTACATGATCCGGGTGTACCACAGCATCCACGGAGCCGATCACGGGTACCCGTATCATTATCGCGAGCGACGCGAGTTGGCCCTGGGCCCACTGGCGGACATGGGACGCGGTTCGTCGGCCGGTGGGGTGTACTACGGTGAGACGAGTTTTCCCGAGTCGTACCGGGGCGGTCTGTTCTTCTGCGAGTGGGGCAGTTCGGTGGTCTTCTATCCGCGGCACGCACAGGGTGCGGGATTCGCTCCGATGCGCGAACAGGTCTTCGCCAGCGGGGCTGCGACCGATCCCTACGGTTTCAAGCCGACCGATGTCGTGGTGGGCCGCGACGGGGCGCTGTACATCTCCGACTGGGCCGACGGCCAGCGACCGAAACGCGGCCGGGCCCGCATCTACCGGGTCGTAGCCCAGGGAGCCCCCGCGGCTCGCTCGGCAAGCGACAAGCAACCGGAAGCCTCGAGCGTGCAGGCGCTGTTCGGGCGATTGAGGTCGACGAGTCGGCTGCAGCGTGAGGCGTCAGCTGCGGAGCTGTTGCGGTTGCCTCGGAAACGCTGGCAGGCACCTCTGCAATTCGTGCTGAGATCTGGCAAGAACAAGACCGGCCCGGCCCAGGTGCGGGCTCGGATGCACCTGGTCTGGCTGTTGGCGGCCGGTGGCGAGGAGTCCGTTGATGAGTTGCTCGAGGTTGCCGAACAGGACTCGAGCACCCGGGTCCGGGTCCAGGCCGTCCGTGCCATCGCCGACCTGGTTGATCCGGTGCTGGTTGGCAACACGCTCGACAGCGGTCCCGGTGACACTGCCATCGCCGTTCGGCTGGCCGACCTGGGTGGGTCGCAGGCAGAGACCGCAGCGGAGGTTCATCGCGAGGTGATCGTTGCGCTGGGTCGGTTGAAGTGGCCGGGTCTGCCGAAGTGGCTTGCCGGGCACAAGGTGACGTCGCTGGATGCGGTTCGGTTGCATGCCGGACAGCAGGCACTGCGGCGAGTCGCCAACTGGTCAGAGACTCTCAAACTGCTCGACTTGCCCACGGCTCATCCGGCACGGACGATGGCGCTTCGAGCCGTGGCCGACCGGTACGACGGCGAGGTCGTCGAGTGGTTGATCGAGAAGTTGAAGTCCGATTCTCGGCCCGACCGGCGGCGTGAGTACGCCGAGTGGTTGACTCGGGTCTGGCGCAAACCGGCGGCCTGGAAGTATTGGGGCTACCGCCCGGCACCACGTCCGGTCAATCCAGCGGATTGGCAGCATACAGCGGCGATCGCGACGGCACTGGGCGTGTCGCTGGGAGACAAGGACCGACGGGTCCGAGTGACGGCATTGAGGACGATGCGGCGGCAGGGCGTGCCGGTTGCGTCGAAGGTGCTTTCCGAGTGGCTGGTTTCGGAGCGGGATGACAAGGCGGTGGCCGAGTTGCTGGAAGCGATGAAGGCCGAGGTCTCGGACGCATCGACGTCGGCGTTGCTGGGGGTGGTGTCCGAAGCGGCCTATTCGCCGGCCAATCGCCTGTCGGCCCTGGCGGTTCTCGACCAGCGGTTCAAAGGGGCAGCCGGCAGCCGATTGGTGACACTGGGCGGGCAGCTCGAGCAGGGTCAGGTGCTGGCCGAGTTACTCGAGCGTCTGGGCCGCCGCGAGGGGCTCGATTCCGGCGGTCTGTTCGAAGCGGGACTCGGTTCCACCGACGCCTCGGTGCGTGCCGCGTCGATCACCGCGTCGGCCCATCGGGGCGATCAGCGGCTGGCCGAGCGGCTGGGTAAGCTGCTGGGCGACAAGGCGTCGCCGGTACGACGGGCGGCGGCAGCGGCGGCGGGGCGGCTGAAGGTGAAAACACTGGCTGCGGATCTCTCACGCTCGGTCACCGATCCTGATGCAGCGGTGCGGTCCGCCGGCCTGTCCGCACTGGTGGCACTCGAACATCCCGGCTCGCTGGGTGCGGCGCGGGCGGCGCTGGATGATCCGATCACCCTGGAAGCGGGGCTGGCGTACCTGGGCAGATTTGGGGAGGCGAAGGACCTGGGTCGGATCCAGCTACTGGCCCGAACCTACCGCTCGACGTCGATCCAGGCCCGCGTGTTCGGGACCCTGGACCGGTTGGAGGCTCGCAAGGTGGTCTCGGCCCAGGCGTTGGCACGTGCGCGAGCCGACCTGCAGGGCGACGGGGGGCTGTTGTTGAGGTGGCGGGCGAGTGGGGTGCTGAGTGTTGATGAGGCGACGGGGTTGCTGGCGGGTGTTGGGCCGGCCGGGTCGACCGGCGGCGATCGCCTGGGCAAGGTGGTGATGGCCGCAGGGGCCGATCCGGCGGTCGTGTTGCCGCGAGGCAAGGTCGAAGCCGAGAAGACCGTGCGGGTGGCGTGGACCGACGTCAGCTCGCCGGCGAAGAAGCAGATCGAGTTCCTGGCTGCCGCCGGCGGGCGGCTGCGGGTGACGATCAACGGCACCGAGGTCTATCGGCGTGATGGTGTACGAGGCTTCCAGCCCGACAGCGACCGGTTTCATGCCACGCTCGAAAAAGGAGTCAACCGGCTGGTGGCCTGGGTCGACTGGGATCGCCCGAGCCGGTTGCAGGTGCGATTTCGGGATCGGACGCTCGAGGGTGTGCTGGAGACCTACGCCCAGAGGGCGTTGAAGGAACAGGGAGACGCGGTGCTGGGCCAGAGAGTGTTCCTGGACATCAAGAAACGGGGATTGTGTGCCCGCTGTCACCGGATCGGGGCCGAGGGTGGCCGGATCGGGCCGGACCTGACGGGGGTGGGCCGGAGATTTTCGCGGATCCACCTGATCGAGGCGGTGCTCGAGCCGAGTCGCGCGATTGCTCCCAGCTACCAGACCCGCGTGGTGGTGCTCGAGAGCGGACGGGTCGTGACCGGGGTGCGAGTCTCCGAGACGGCGACGCAGCTGACGCTGGGGGACAAGGAAGGCAAGCTGCACAAGATCGCCAAGTCGGAGATCGAGGAGCAGTCGCTTCAGCGGATCAGCACGATGCCCGATGGGGTCGACAAGCGGCTGACCGAACGGGAGTTCATCGACCTGATCGCGTTCCTGGTGTCTCAGAAGCAGGCGAAGTGACCGTGGAGTCGTTGTCAGATTCAACGACCAGGACCCTCGTGTTCGGGTGCTCACCCTTCCACTGCCCCCAGATCACACGCTGAAACGGCAGGTCCGACAGCGGGACGTCCGGCGACATCTGGCGGAAGGCCTCGCCGTTGATCTCCAGCATCATGCCTCGCTGCGTTTCGTCGAACCGGGTGGCGGAGGCGGTGAGTGGTTCTGACGGATTCGAGCTCTTGAGTACCCTCGTGGAGTCCTGCAGGTCGCAGTAGGTCACGGCCACGTGCTGGCCTTCGAGTTGGCAATTGATCACGTGCGTCTTGATGTTTGAGAGCAGCGAGAGCGGGAAGGCGTAGTGGGTGTCATCGATGCTGACGACGACGCATTCTTCGTGGTCGGGAACAAAGGTCTTGGATGCGATCTCGAAGCGGGGCTGGTCGATGCCCTGGCGGTGTGCTCGTGCCTGGGCTTGCCGGTAGCGGGTCAGCACGGGGTCGATCTCTGCATCGGCCTGGTCGGCGACACTGCGCTTGAGTTGTGCCTGTTCGAGCAGAAAGGCGGCCAGGGCGATCGTGGCGACCACCGCGACGCCGCAGGCCACGCTGCACAGCGTGGCGGTGGCGCGGAATCGCGGACCCCGATCAGGGTCCGCAGGCTCTGCGGACCGGTGGCCTGCATCGGTGTCGGCCAGTTGTGATGGCAATTGGGATGCAGGTACCATGCGCAGGACCGAACTGGCCGAGCACAGCGCGATCACCAGTGACGTTGGGCCGGTGAGTGGACTGCTTCGCGGCTGAAACTCAGTGGCCACTTTTTTCGATGTTCTGCTCGACGACTCAACTGAGCCTGCGAGCCCGTAGGGACAAGTAACCCCATGGTACTGTGAAGGTGCCGCGGTTTTTTTCGAGTTCTCACAATTCACGACGGACGAGCCGCCGCTGGCGAAGCCCCACTCGGGCGGGGTGTCGGATCGTGATCGGAAACCGGAGATTAGCACCATGTGTCTGGGAAGTCGGCCGTTCGTCTTTTTGCTGGCCGTGCTGTTCGTGTCGAGGCCGGTTGTCTCGGCCGAGCCGGTCGAGTCACCAGTGGCGATGCCCGCCCGTGGCATCTGTGCCCATCGCGGCGCCAGTGAGACTCATCCGGAAAACACCATCAAGGCCTTCCGCGAGGCGATTCGGCTGGGGGCGGTGATGATCGAGTTCGACGTGGCGCTGACCCGCGACGGAAAACTGGTGCTGTTGCACGACTCGACCGTCGACCGCACGACCGATGGCACGGGTCCCGTCTCGGGACTCACGCTCGAGCAGATCAAGAAGCTGGATGCCGGAGCCTGGAAGGCGAAGCATTTCGGCGGGACGAGGGTGCCGACGCTGGATGAGGCGTTGGCGATGATGCCCGAGAACATCTGGTTGAACGTGCATTTGAAGGAGGATCCGGCCACGCGTGAGAAGCTGGCCGCGGACGTGACGGCCCGCATCGTGGCTCACCGGCGATTGCACCAGGCGTTCTTGGCCTGCGGAGCTGTTGCGGCCCGGGCGGCCCGTGCGGCTCATCCCCGGGTCCAGGTCTGCAACATGGAGCGGCAGGCCAACAATCGCCGGTACGTCGACGAGACGATTGCGGGGGGGGCGGCGTTCATCCAGCTCTACGGGGGCGGTTCGGTCGACGCAGCCCATACGAAGCTGTTGAAGCAGAAGAAGGTGCGGATCAACTACTGCTGTGCCAACGAGGCGGGGAAGGTGGCAGGCCTGTTTGGTGCTGGCGTCGAGTTTCCCCTGGTCGATCGGGTCGGTGCGATGATCCGGGTGGCCGACGGGCTGGGGATCGCGCGGTTGAGGCCGGTGTATCGCTCGAGGCTGACTCGCAAGGGGCTCGAGACTCCACTGGCCACTCAACTGGAGCAACGGACCCTGGTCGGGGGGGCGGCCACCCAGGGGCTGGCCCTCGGTAAGACTCACAACTTTTCTTCCAACGCCCGTACGATCTGCCGGTTCGACAAGAACTGGAAGTTGATCGAGCAGAAGATGATTCGCATCGAGGGGGTCAACCACTTCGGAGCGATCGACTATCACGATGGCTTCCTGTGGGCCGGCTTGCTGCATGGTCCCGAAGGAGGCAAGTACGACAAGGCGCTGGATCGCGGGAAGGTGGCCAAGATCCGGGCCAGCGATCTGACAGTGGTTCAGACCTGGGACATCACCAGGGAACTCACCTGGATTGATCCGGTCTGTTTCGATGGCAAGCACCTGTGGATCGGGGACCTCCGCGACCTGGGAATCCACCGCTACAAGATCGACGGGGACCGGATCGTGCGGGAGGGGGTGTTTCGCTATCCCGGTGCGATGCACTTCTCGCAGGGGGTCCGCATCGTCGGCAGCAAGCTCTACTCGATCCACACCTTCGGCAGCATGGATGGGCTGTTCGAATTCGACTTGCCCAAGACCCTGGATGCCAGCATTCAGCAGCCGACGCGAGTGTGGGAGATTGCCGAGACGCGGATGCACCTGGAGGGCTTCGATTTTGTGCCGGGCCATCCCGACCAGATCTGGCACTCGCAGGGGGGCCAGGTCGATCGGTACCGCTTGTCGGGGATCAAGTCCCTCGCCGGAGTCAGCCCACGGAGTCTTCAGCAGCCGGTCGTGTTTCGGCAACCGGCACGGCCGCGGGTCCGGGTCAGCGATATGGGTGCGGTGGCCGATGGCAAGACGGATTGCCTGGAGGCGATCCACAAGGCGATTGCCAAGGTCGTGGCTGCCGGAGGCGGTACGGTGGTCTTTCCTGCGGCAAAGTTGCCCTACGTGGTGGGTGGCACGATCGTCATCCGCTCGAGTGACGTGACACTTTCGGGCAAGGGGGCCACGATCAAGCTGGCCGACGGTGCCGCCAACGGGACGAAGGACAAGCGGGGTACCGATAGCCAGGTCCACGTGTTGTGGGTGGCAGGGAAGCCGGATAAGCCGGTTCAGCGGATCGAGATCCGGGGACTGACCGTCGATGCCAACATCTACCGCCAGGAGGACTACTACAATCCCCGGGCAATCGTGGTCGAGCACGGTCATCTCGTGAAGGTTCGTGACGTCACGATCCTGCGACCGTTTGTGGGGTTGGACATCGGGGCGGGGTCGAGCGACTGCGAGGTGCGGGGGTGCGTGGTTGAGGACTGGCTCGAGGATGGTTTCGATGCCAGTGGGGACGCCGACAAGGGGTCCGGGGCGATCACGACCAACATCCGCTTCATCGATTGCCATGCACGAGGTGCTCCGAAGTCGACAGGCAACGCGTGGGAGATCGAGGACGGGGTGAGGCACATCCGGGTGATTGACTGCTCGGTCACCGATGTGCCCAGGGGCAACGCGTTCGGGATCCGCAACCACTGGACGGCCGGGCCGGTGGACATCTCGCGAGACATCCAGCTGAGACGGGTTCGGATCGAGCGGGTGGGAGGCAAGTACGGCATTTACAGCCACAGCGCTCCGCGCGAGAAGTTCCCGCACAATCGCGTCAACGACATCAGTCTCTATGACGTCCACTGCATGGCACCGGTGATGTTGGCCGGGCCGCTGGAGAGTGTGCGGATCGTCGGAGGTCGTTTTGGAATGATCCACCTCGGCTGGGAATACGGTTCGAAGGCCAGCCGGGACCCCGGCGGTCCACTACCGCTATCCGGGACCCGCGTCTCGCTGCGCAACGTCCAGGTCCGGGGTTTGAATATCAACGCCCAGGCCGGCCGGTTTTCTCTGAGCAACGTGCTCGTCGATGCCTCGGGCAAGACGTCGCTGCCTCACGCGGTGAGGATCGTCGGAGGAAAAGACCGGGTGCGATTCTCCAACTGCACGATCACCGGTGCCGGCAAGGTTGGGGTGTTGCTCGAGAAGAATGCGGCACCGCAGTTGGTCGATTCGATCATCTGGGGCAGTCCGCTCGCCGTGAAACTCGGCTCGTGGCAACCCACGTTTGTTCATTGCTGCCTGCAGGGTGGAGTGCCCGAGGGCGGAGACGATGGAGGGGGCAACCTGGCGGCGGATCCCCGCTTTCGGGTGGTTGGAGGTCGCCGGTTTCTGCTGAGTGACAGCGCGGTGGGCGATGTCGAAGCGAGTCGGTGTGTCGATGCCGGTTCGCGGCTGGCGGCCGCAGGGGGACTCGATGAACGGACCACTCGACCCGATCGGTTCCGTGACACCGGCCCGGTGGACCTGGGGTTTCACTACCCATTGAAGTTGGCGGATTGAGTCGGTCGCTTGCCTGTGTGTGTGGTGGCGAGGCGATTAAGAGGTGGCTAGAGTCAATCGGTGTGTCGGTGACGGCCTGGATCGACGAACTTGGAAAAGCCCACACGAACAGGGAGAGGCGTGATGTTGAGTTATTCACCGAGAGGGATGTCGTCGGTGGCGGTGGCGGTGTGCGTGGCCATGCTGGCCATCCCGTCCCCACGAATCGACGCGGCCGAGAAGGCGGCAGTGCTGGACATCGAGTATGTCCCGGCTGAAGCCGTGACGGCTGCGGTGGTCAATGTCAGAAAGCTGAAGCGTTCGCCTAGCCTGGAGTTGATGCCCTGGGAGGTGCTCACGGCTGCAGGCATCCAGGAGCTGGGATTTGATCCGCTGAAGATCGAGCAGGTGTTGGTGACGGCGGCACTCCAGAATCAGGCTCCGGGCTTCAGTCTCGGAGCCGTCGTCTCGCTGTCATCCCCGGTGACGTTGAAACAGGAATTCCTTTCACGGGCCGAGCCGATTCTGGTGGCTGGGCACAAGGCGTTTCGGTTTCCCATCAACCCACCGGTGGAGTTGGCCCAGGTCAATGGAAAGACACTGGTGATCGGGACTCCGGGTTTCCTGGAATCGATGCTCAAGTCGGCCGCCGACAAGACGGGTGCCGCGGCCAGGTCGCCGCTGAGACAGTTGATCGGCACCCAGGCACCCACTGACGACATCGCGGTGTTCCTGGCCGTGGAGCCGTTGCGACCGATGCTGAACGCCAACCTGCAGGACACGCCTCCCCTGCCTCCCCCGCTGCAGTTTGTGCTGAAGTTGCCCGACCAATTGCAGTCGCTGCGTCTGAATCTCAACCTCGATGGGGGTAAGCAGGTGCAGCTGGTGGCGACGGCGACGGATGCCGAGGCGGCGACCGCGATCGACCAGGGTGTGCGAGGCAGCCTGGGGATGATCAAGAGCATGTTCCTGGCTACCACGCTGGCGGTGGCCCCCGGCGACGGCCAGGTCCAGCAGGCCACCAGGTCCTACTTCACCCGACTGGCCAATGTGCTCGAGAAGCGAATGCAGCCCAAGCGTGACGGGTCGACGGTGACCCTGGAAGCAGGGATGGACTCCTCTGCCAGCATGGGCACCGTGGCGACCCTGGTGGCACTGCTCCTGCCGGCGGTGCAGCAGGCCCGCGAGGCTGCTCGACGGGCCCAGTCCAAGAACAACATGAAGCAGTTGATGCTGGCACTCCACAACTACCACGACAGGTTTGGCCACTTTCCCGCTCGAGCCAGCTACGACGACAACGGCAAGCCACTGTTGAGCTGGCGGGTGCACATCCTGCCGTACATCGACGCCGAGGGACTCTACAAGCAGTTCAAGCTGGATGAGCCGTGGGACAGTCCGCACAACAAGCGGCTGATTCCGCTGATGCCAGGCACATTGGTAAATCCCAACCTGCCCCCGGGCAGCGTGACCAACTACCTGGCGGTCATCGGTCCCGACTCGGTGTTTTCCAAGACCGGCATCAAGATCCAACGGATTACCGACGGCACTTCCAACTCGATGATGCTGGTCGAGGCGAATGCCGAGAGAGCGGTGCCGTGGACCAAGCCGGTTGATCACGAGTTCAGCGAAAAGGACCCCAAGGCGGGCCTCGGCGGACTGAGGCCCGGAGGGTTTCACATGGCCATGGCCGATGGCAGCGTGAGATTCCTGGCGATCTCGGTCGATCCCAAGACGCTGAGGGCACTGATCACCAAGTCGGGCAATGAGAGAATAGGCGACTTGCCATGACGAGACGGGGCCTCCGCCTCGGAAACGGTCCGGCTGTTACGGCTGCGCTGGCTCTGGTTGCCGCCGGGTGGGCAGCCGCCCCGGCCCGGGCTCAGCACGACCCTCAACGGAATGCCACGCGGCTGATCGCCAGGGGCGATTTTGCTGCGGCCGGTGCGGAACTGGGCAAGGGTGAGCCCGGGGCGGCCGAAACGCACTTCGTGGCGATGATGGCGGCGGCCAAGCAGGGGCGGATCGAGGAGGCTGTCGAGCGGATGCGGCAGGCGGTGGCTGCGGGGCTGCCGTTTGAGCGTCTGGTGGCCGGACCCCGAGATGTGCTGCGGCCGCTGTACTCGAGTGACGCGTATCGGAAACTGGCCGCTCAGCAGCGACCCGCAGACCTGCTGCACGGCCCGATGCTCGGTGATCTCACCGACACCGAAGCCTCGGTCTGGCTCCGCTCGGCCCGGGCCTCGCGGATCGTGATCCTGGTCCGCGAGGCAGCCAGTCGAGCGATCGTGCTCGAAGCGTTCGGGCGGACGTTGCCGGAGACGGATTTTACGGTGGTCGTGAGGCTGAAGGGACTGAAGCCGGGCACGGAGTATCGCTACGAGGTGCTGATCGACGGCCGGCCGCAGAAGACAGAAAACGCCCGCTTGCGGACGACGGCGGCCGTGGGACAGCCAGGCAAGACACGGATCGTATTCGGCGGCGGAGCCGGCTACGTGCCGAAATGGGAACGGATGTGGGACACGATCCTCAAGCGAAAGCCCGACGCGCTGCTGATGCTCGGTGACAATATCTACATCGACGCGCCGAAGGAAACGCTCACGACTCGCTACTGCTACTACCGGAGGCAGTCTCGGCCCGAATGGCGACGCCTGGTGGCCGGGACACCCGTCTATGCGATCTACGACGACCACGACTTCGGCACCAACGACTGCGTGCCGGGTCCCCTGATCGAGAAGCCGGTGTGGAAGCGGCGGGTCTGGAACACGTTCGCCCGCAACTGGTGCAACCCGTACTACGGCGGAGGCCCGAAGCAGCCGGGCTGCTGGTGTGATTTTCGGATCGGTGACCTGCACGTGATCCTGCTCGATGGACGCTACTACCGGACCCGGGGCACGCGGCCGAGCATGCTGGGGCCGGTGCAGATGGCATGGCTGAAGCGGACGCTGAAGGCTTCGAAGGGGACGTTCCGGATCATCGCCTCGCCGGTGCCCTGGTCGGCGGGAGTCAAACCGGGGAGCCGCGACACGTGGGATGGGTTTGCTCAGGAGCGGGAGGAGATCTTCGGGTTCCTCGAGACCGAACGCATCAACGGCGTGATCCTGGTTTCAGCCGACCGGCATCGGACCGATCTGAGAGTGACGAAGCGGGATGGGGGTTATGACCTGTACGAACTGGAGAGTTCGAAGCTGACCAACCGGCACACTCACAAGGTCGTCCAGACACCCGGGTTGATCTGGGGCTATAACAAGACTTGCTCGTTCGCGGTGATGGACTTCGACACCACGGCGAAGGACCCGCAGGTGCGGTTCGAGGCGGTGACGATCGATGGCGAGCGGGTGCATGATCACGTGCTGCGGCTGAGCCAGTTGACGCATCGGGTTGCGACGAAGAAGTGAGGCAATTGGAGAGAGGATCGGGATGGGCTGGGTAACTGGAGCGGTCTGTGTCGTGGCCGGATTGCTGGGGACGGTGGGTCTCGAGGCGGCCGAGCGACCCAACATCGTACTGATCCTGGCCGATGACATGGGGTACGGCGATCCGGGGTGCTACAACCCCGCGAGTCGCATTCCGACACCTCACATCGATCGCCTGGCGCGGCAGGGGCTGAGGCTGACCGATGCACACGCTCCGGCCTCGGTCTGCGTGCCGACGCGGTACGGACTGTTGACCGGGCGGTACCCGTTTCGCAGCCGAAGGTCCGAGCGAACCGAGAGCCGGATCGAGCCGGGGCGATTGACGCTGGGTGGGTTTCTGCAGCAGCAGGGCTACCGGACCGCCTGCGTCGGCAAGTGGCACCAGGGGTTCGCAGGAGGCAAGTCGCGCACGGACTACTCGAAGCCGATTCTCCAGGGGCCGATCGATCGCGGTTTTGATCACTTCTTTGGTATCCCCGCCTCGCTGGACATCCCGCCGTACTACTGGATCCGTGACAACCGTGTGGTGACGGCTCCGACGGCGATGGCAAAGGACAACTTCAGCCCGGGCTGGACGAGGATCCAGGGTGCCTTCTGGCGAGCCGGGCCGGTGGCTCCGGACTTCGAGTTCGAGCAGGTGTTGCCGAGAGTCGAGAAGCAGGCGATCGGGTTCATCGACCGCTGGGCTGCCGATTCACGAGGCGACTCGAAAACTCCCTTCCTCTTATATGTGCCGCTGCCGGCTCCGCATACGCCGTGGTTGCCGTCACAGGAGTTTCGGGGCAAGAGCGGGGCGTCGATGTACGGCGATTTTACGATGATGGTCGACGCGACCGTGGGAGCGATCCTGGGGGCACTCGAGAAGCAGAAAATCGAAAAGCAGACGCTGGTGGTGTTCACCAGCGACAACGGGCCGGTGTGGTATCCGGCCGACACGAAACGGCTGAAGCACAACTCGGTCGGGCCGCTGCGGGGGATGAAGGGAGATGCGTGGGAGGCGGGGCACCGGATGCCGATGATCGTGAGGTGGCCGGGACACGTGCCGGCCGGGACCACCAGCGATCACCTGTGGTGCCATACCGACTTCCTGGCGACGGTGGCCCAGATCACCGGCGGGCCCCGCCGGCACGCCGGACGCTCGTCACCCGCTCCTCGAGACGGGTGCTGGCCGTGAGAGACGGTCGCTGGAAGTACATTCCTCAACTGGGCAGTGGAGGATTCAGTCAGCCCAGGAAACGGAAGCCGCGGGACGGAGAACCCCCCGTGCAGCTGTATGACCTGGCCAACGACATCGGCGAACGCCGCAACCTGGCGGCGTCAGAACCGGCGAGGCTGAAGAGCATCCGCGAGCTGGCTCGGAAACTGACGGGCAGGGACTCCCGCTAAGCTGCGGCGGGTAAAGAGACACCGGGCCGGGCTGAGGCTCCGGGGGGAGGAGCCCAACGCCGACCCGGTGGTTGCTGGCGACTGAAGAGACCTAGCTCTTCAATGAGATCCGACGGGCCTTGACCTTCTCAGACTTGGGGACCCGGATGCCCAGGACGCCGTCGGTGTACTCGGCCTCGATCCCGTCCGCCTCGATCTCGTCTCCGAGCCGAATCACGCGGCGGAATGTGCCGCGTCGACGCTCGACACGATGCCACGATCGGTCCGACTCCTTGGACGATTCGCCGCGATGGCCCGAGATCGTGAGATGGCCCTCGTGAAACTCGATCTCCAGGTCGTCCTCGGATACGCCAGGCAGGTCGAGATGCAACTCGTAGTGCGAGTCGGTTTCCGAGAGGTCCAGGCGAGGGGCCCAGTCGACCGACTTGCCAGATTCGCCACCCAGAAATGCGCCCATCATCCGGTCCATGTCGTCCCAGACGTTCTCCAGACGCCCCACCTTCCATCCCATCGGTACCAGTGTGTTGCTCATTGCTTTGTACTCCGTTTCGAGTGTCCGGCCGATCCGGCCGTGGTTGGTCGGCCTCAACTGCGAGGCTTCGTCAGCGGAGAACAAGTACAAATGGCGTGCCGGTATTCACTATGCGAGTCGTAAAGCTTTATACTTCAATGAGTTATCGTGTATTATCGTCTGCTTCCTCCCTGTCCAGGAAGTGCCAATATGGCAGCTTCCCCTGAGAGACCGCATGATGCCATAATGGCAGTCATTACGAAACCGTTTATGGGTCGGGGTCGCCGAGAGAGACAGGAGTCCCGGGGAGTTGTCCGGTCATTTTTCCGTTCTTGAGCACGAAGCGACCGGCGACCAGGACGTGAGTGATGCCGACTGAGTGTTGGTGCGGCTTGAGGAAGGTGGCCTTATCGGAAACGGTGTCGGGGTCAAAGACAGTGATGTCTGCGATGGCGCCGGTGCGAAGTCGGCCTCGGTCGCTCCAGCCGAGTCGTTTGGCGGGCAGGGCGGTCATCTTGTAGATCGCCGTCTCGAGTTTCAGCACGCCTCGTTTTCGCACGTAGTGTCCCAGCACCCGGGGGTAGCATCCGTAGGATCGCGGGTGCGGGTTGCCCTGGCCGAACTGGAAGACGCTTCCATCGGAGGCGACCGCGGTATGCGGGTAGGTCATGACCCGGTCCACATCTCCTCCGGGCCGAGCCTCAAGCGTGTGGTTGATACCCGTGACTCCGTGGCCGACCAATTCGATCAGCAGTTCGGCTCCGCTGCGGAGCGTGATGTTCTGTTTCCGAGTCTGGAGGATCTGGACGAGGTTGCGTCCTTCGAGTTTCAGGTCGTGACGTGCTCGGGCGATCTGGATCCGGGCCAGTGCCTGCTTCGTGTGATCCGGATCGCCGGGGCTCTGGTCGGCGAGGTAGAGTTTTCTGACGAGCAGGTCTTCGACGGAGGCCAGGATGGCGGCTCGTTGTTTGGGATCGGCCACCCGTTTGCGGTAGGCCTCGAGTCCCCCGGCGAGAGCCCGTTGTGGCACGTAGAGTCCGACTCCGCCGCTGCCGGCTCCATAGGGGTACTGATCGAGGCTGACATCGATTCCTGCCTTCCGAGCCGCGTCGATGCGGGCGAGAGTCTGTCGGGTGAGTCCGAAGACGGAGGCCGAGGAGATCTTGTGGTGCGAGACGTGGATGGGGACGTGAGCTTGGTGTCCGATCACGAGTGCTTCTTCGAGCGCCTCGACGATCCGGGTCCCCTCGTCGCGCATGTGCGTAGCGTAGAATCCGCCGAACGGCTTGATCTCGCCGGCCAGCGCCACGATCTCGTCGGTTCTTGCAAAGGACCCGGCACCGTAGCGGAGGCTGGTCGAGAGGCCCACGGCCCCATCCTGCATGGCCTTGCGAACGAGTTGTTTCATGCGGTTCAGCTGGTCACCGTCGGGCACGATATCGCGTCGTCCCAGCACCTCCTGTCTGACGCTGCCATGCCCGACGAGGATCGCGATGTTGGGACCGATCCCTCCGTTTCTCAGTTCCTCAAAGAACCTCCCGATATCGGTTGGTGAGCTGCCACAGTTGCCGCACAGCAGTGAGGTGACTCCCTGGCGGATGTAGTTCTCCGCCGGCCGGAACTTCAGGATGCCTCGGTCGGCGTGGCTGTGCAGGTCGATGAATCCGGGGCAGACGACTTGCCCGGCGGCATCGATGTCGACGGTGGCCTGCAGGTTGTCGAGGTTCCCGATCGCGGCGATCCGGCCGTTGCGGATTGCCAGGTCGGCTCGTCGGCCGGGGACTCCGGTGCCGTCGATCAGGATTGCTCTTCGGATGACCACCTCGAATCCCGCCGTCTGCCTGGCATCGGCGGCATCCTGGGCCCGGGCCGGCTGGAAGCAGGCTCCGAAGCAGGCCAGCAGCAGTGTTGATCTCAGTGGTGTTGGGTGGGGCATGGCTGAAGATGTCGATGTCTGAGAAACGTGTGGGACGCGAGGAAAGCCTCAACGGGCTTTGACTATTCGCATATACTGCAGGCATGTCGAGCCGATTGCGCTGCCTGGCCCTTGTGGTGTTCTGCCTGATGCTTGGCGGGCGCGACGTATCGGCGGCCGACCGCCCGGTCCCGCTGTCACAGCGAGGCGTGGATCGACTCTCTCCGTCCTTCGGTCCGGCGCTGCTGGGTACTGTGTTGCGGAAGTCGCCCAGGGGTGAGGTCGTGATGGCGGTCCGCCGCGGGTGGTTGAAGGAGGCGGATCCCAAGCGGCTGACGCGGTTGGATGAAGAACTGGCCGAGTCTTCGCCCAGGGCCTGGCGTCGGCTGATCGAGCGGATCGACGCATGGCGAAAGACTCTGAAGCCCGGCGACCCGCTGCTGGGGTTGCTCGGGTTGGAGCGGAAGCGTGTGGTCGAGTGTCTGCGGTCCTTCGACACCGACGGCGTGGTGCCGCCGACGCGATTCGTCCTGCTAGTGATCCCGGCCCGGGAGATCTCTGCGTTGACGCTCCAGGCACCCAACCGCAAGCAGGCGGCGCTGGTGGCCTGGGTCGAGGGGCTCGAGGATGTCGAGACACGTTCGGCCGAGGACCTGGCGGCCGAGTTGAAGGAGTCAGGGATCGACCCGGCGACGGCCGGCGCGGAGTCCCTGTGGCGGGAACTGCCGGTTGTGACCGACGAGGACCCGACGTGGTTGGTGCGGAGGGCTGTGAAGGCCAGCGGGTCGTCCGAGCCGCTTCATTTCCAAGGGACCGGTGGCCTGCTGGTGGCCGTCAACGGCAAGAAACCCGGCGGCGGACTCGACGAGCCGATCGACTCCCGGGTGATCGGTGACCTGATGAGGCAGGTGCTGGGAGGCGAACTCGGCGGAGACCTCGGCAAGCTGCTCGAACAACTCGGAGGCCGTCGCGGGGGATCTTCCCGGCCCGGCGGCAAGGGGCAGACTCCTCTGGCCACCGCAGCCAGCCGGGCCGAAACCGCCGGTCGCGATGCGGTCCGGGTGACCCGCTTCCGCCACGACGTGGCCGGACTCAAGACGACGGTCAGTTCCGAGTTCCTGGTCCGGGTCGCCCCGGGCGAGTGGGTGGTGGCCTGGCAGGGATCCGAGACGGTCATGGTGCGGGACCGGCCCGAGGCTCGCAAGCGGATCGAGAAGGATGCCCGGGTCCAGCGTTTGCTGAAGCTGGCCAAGCGGTTGGGAGTGAAGGGTGGTGACAAGGCGCTTCAGACGGCCTTGCAGTTTGGAGCCGCGACGCAGTACGGCCAGCAGCGGTTGGATACCCGGTTCCTGCGTTTCCGCGATCGGTACGCCTACCGTCTCGACGGACCGCAGCTGTGGTGGTCCCAGTCGATCCGCATCAAGGACGCCAAGACTCCGTAGCCGGTGGCGAATTCCAGGAGCAGGGTTCACAGGGACTGGCTCACCCGCCCGTGGCGGGGTGCCTGTCCCGGTTGCCAACAGCGAGTGAGAGAACGGGACAGGCACCCCCGCCACGGGCGGGTGAGCCAGTCCCCGAACCGGCTAGCTGAAGAGGCCGGTCACGGCGCGGCCTTCGGTCAATTGGAAGGGGCGGTCGAGTGAATCGGTGAAGCTGGTGTGCGGGTCGATGCCCAGTGCGTGAAAGATGGTGGCTCCGATGTCCCAGGGCGTGACCGGTTCGGTGCGGGGGTAGGCGGCCAGCCGGTCGGTGGCTCCGTAGACGGCTCCGGGTCGGACACCGGCACCGGCGAGCACGATCGAATAGGCTGCGGCCCAGTGCTTTCGTCCCGGCGAGGTGCCGGCGAAACTGCGTTCTCTGGCCACCAGCGGAGCGCGACCGAATTCTCCCATGCAGACCACCAGCGTGGTCTCGAGCAGGCCTCGATCCTGGAGGTCTTCGAGCAACGCCGAGAAGCTGAGATCGAATCGGGGCAGCAGGTGTGTTCTCAGCGCCATGAAGATGTCGTTGTGAGTATCCCATCCGTATTCGTCGGTCTGGTCGGGGGCCAGGTCCTGTCCCCGTGCGTTATGGTTCCACATCACGGTGATCAGCGGCACGCCGGCTTCGACCAACCGTCGTGCCAGCAGGCAGGTTTGCCCTGACCGATTGCGGCCGTATCGGTTGCGGAGTGAGGTGGGTTCGCGTGAGAGGTCAAAGGCCTGTCGGCAGGCGGGGTTGGCCAGCATCCGCCAGGCCTGCTTGTAGAGTGTGTCTCGGCCTGCGAGCAGCGGGTTGGTCTCGAGCCGGTCGCGGTACGAGTCGATGGCGGCGAGCAGTTTCTGTCGTGCGGCGACTCGCACCGGCGGCAGGCCGGGCTGGTCGGTCAGCCCGGGCATCGCGGCACGGCCGCCGCCGGTGGCTCCGACCTGCAGCGGTGCGTAGTCGCGACCGAGCAGCCCGGCGAACTGTCCGGGAGCGGGTTCTGTGGGCGAGAACAGGGGTGCGTTGAGGTGCACGGCGGTGTGAGCGAACTTACGCGTGGGTCGGATCCGGGTCAGCAGCGAGCCGAAGGTCGGCTTGTCGGCGGGGCTGGGTGGAGGATTCCCCGAGCGGATCTTGTGGTAGTGCCCGGTCAGCGCCAGGTAGGTCGCCGTGCCGTGGTCCAGGTCCTCGTGCGACATCGATCTGAGGATCGTGTAGCGATCGGCGAGTGCGGCAAGCCGGGGGGTGTGTTCTCCCAGCAGAGTGCCGGGGACCGGAGTCCGGATGGCTGAGAATTCTCCGCGCACGATCGCCGGAGCCTCGGGCTTGGGGTCCCACATCTCGAGTTGGCTCTGGCCACCCCCGGTGAAGACGATCAGCACGCTGCGGGCCTGGCCGAAGCCGGGTCCGTGTTGAGCCGCGGCGGCCTGGGGTGTGGCCATCGCGCTGGTGGCCGACATCGCAGGCAGCCCCAGCCCGGCGACTCCCAGGCGGAGAAACTCGCGGCGGGTGGTCTGGAAGCTCAGCATCCCAGGACAGTATCTCCGAAGTGGGTTCCCGGATTCTATTCTCGTCCCCCGCACGGGCAACGGCCAGTCGAGACCGGTATGATCGATCTCTCCCGCGGAGATTCCCACCCCGATTCAGCAATGGAAGGATGTCGCCGATGTCCCAGCCCGCTTTGCTTGCCAGTCGTCTCGGCCCGGCGTGGCCGCTGTTGGTCCTGTTGTCGTTGTGCGTAGCGGGAACTCTGCCACAGGCCCGGGCCCAGGATGCTGCGGCGCGGGAGATTGGTTGGCGGGCATCGGGCAGCGGGGGAGCGGTGACGGCGGGACGCAGCCGCGAGGTGGTGTCGGCGGCGTTGGACGTATTGGCCGAGGGCGGGAACGCGGCGGACGCGGCGGCGACATCGTTGCTGGGCCTGTCGGTGACCGAGCATGGCCTGTTCGCCTCGGGTGGCGAGGTGCCGCTGTTGATCTACGACGCGAAGCGGAAGGAAGTCAAGGTCCTCTCGGGCCTCGGCCGCGCCCCGCTGGATCCTCGGGCCATCGAGTGGTTCTACAAGAACGGGATTCCCTCCGGCGGCAGCATGAAGTCGGCTCCGGTGCCGGGCATGCTGCACCTGGTCACGACGCTGTTGATCCGATACGGCTCGGTATCGTTCGAACGCGCTGTGGGCCCCACCCTGAAGATTCTCGATCGCAAGGATCGCAAGTCCCGCAACTGGCATCCTCGTCTGGCGGTGACGCTGAGGAGGTTGGTCGAGGCCGAGCGAAGTACGAAGGGGTCTCGGGCCGAGAAGATCGCGGCGGCGCGGGATCGGTTCTACAAGGGGGACATCGCCGAGGAGTTGGAGAAGTGGTACATCTCGGTCGGCTCGTTTCTTCGCAGGAAGGACCTGGCCGCACATCGGACTCTGCTGGAAGACCCCGTGACGGTGTCCTACCGCGGGTACAAGGTCCACAAGTGCGGCCCCTGGACCCAGGGCCCCTACCTCTGCCAGACACTCTCGTTGCTCGAAGGCTACGACCTGAAGGCGATGGGCCACTTTTCGGCCGACTACGTGCACACGGTGGTTGAGGCGTTGAAGTTGTCGATGGCGGATCGAGACGAGTTCTACGGCGATCCGGAATTCGTCAAGGTCCCCCTGGCCCGGCTGCTCTCGCCGGGCTACGCCAGGATGCGTCGCGGGCTGATCGATCCGCAGCGGGCGTCGCTGCTGCGGCGGCCCGGCGATCCGCTGGCCGGTCTCGCGCTGCGGGGGCCGCAGGTCGCGACCGCGCGGCAATACACGATCCCGGTCCAGGACACCACGACCTGCCTGGCGGCCGATCGCTTCGGCAATGTCGTGGCGGCCACGCCCAGCTGCAACCTGGTGGGGAATCGACCGGGTCCGCCGGGAGTGACCCAGGGCAACCGCTTGAGGTCACTCAACACGACCCTGGGTCATCCCAACCGGATCCAGCCGGGCAAGCGTCCGCGGATCACTCTGACCCCGACCTTGGTCACCAGGGACGGTAAGCCGGTGATTGCCATCAGCGTTGCCGGCGGCGACCTGCAGGACCAGGTGACTCTCAACGTGCTGCTGAGCCACATCGACTTTGGGCTGGCGGCTCACGAGGCAGTCGTCGTGCCGCGGTTTGCGACCAGTCATCACCAGGGCTCATTTGATCCCAACCCCGATCGAGGTGCCGCGTTCATTTCGCCCGGCGGGCTGACCGTACACAAGGATGTCCCCGAGCCGATCCGGCGAGAATTGACGGCGCGAGGTCACAAGCTGAGAGTCGTCGGGGGCGCGATCGCTCACCCCGTGATGCTGGTGATCGATCCGGACACCGGTGTCATTCACGGCGCGGGTGACCCCCGGGTCGGTCGCAGCATCGGCGTGCTGTCTCCGGTCCCCTGAGCTGGTAGGGTGGATTGAGATTTCTGGGGTTGCGGGTTGTCGATTCGATCTCATGGCGGATATGAAGGTGTCATGGACGTCGTTGGATACCATTCACTGTGTCCGACCCGCACGCGGTTGGTGTTTCATGCCTGATTTGATGCACGATCTGATGCCTGCTGTGAACCGCCGTCGTGGCTTCACGCTGGTCGAGTTCCTGGTGGTGATCTCGATCATCGGCGTGCTGTTGATGATCCTGTTCCCGGCGGTGCATCGATCGCACGAGGCGGCACGTCGGACCCAGTGCCAGAACAATCTCAAGCAGATCGGCCTGGCGCTGCACAACTACCACGACATCCACAACTCGTTGCCGTCGGGTTGGACGGGTGTGTCTGGAGGCAACGCGTCGGCGTTGGGTGGTCCGGGCTGGGGCTGGGGCACTCAGCTGCTGCCTCAAATCGACCAGTATCCCCTGCGCGTCACGGCCCGGTTCGACCAGCCGATCGTCTCATCGGACAACGAGAGGATCCGCACGGCCGAGGTCGCGGTGTTCCGTTGTCCGTCGGACCGCACCGAGCCGACCTGGCGACTCTCCGGTGCCCGTCTCTCGACCGTCCGCATTGCCAGAGCCAATTACGTGGGGGCGTATGGTTCGCGTGGCTGGGACGACCTGGCGGCACAGCGGCACGGCCAGCAGCTCAAGGGCAACGGCGTGTTCTATCACAACAGCAGCACTCAGTTTGTCGACATCATCGACGGTCTCAGTGGCACGGTGCTGGCGGGTGAGCGGGCCAGCAGTTCGAAGCAGAACCGCCACTCGACCTGGGTCGGCGTGGTTCCCGGCGCCGACAACGCGATCGCCCGAGTGGTTGCCACCGGCGAGACGACTCCGGGCACAAGATCGAAGCGGGCGCGAGGCTTCAGCAGCGACCACGGCACGGGCGCCTACTTCCTGTTTGGCGACGGGCGGGTGCAGTATGTCGATGGCCGGATCGCGGAAGTGATTTTCGAATCGCTGTTGACTCGGGCCGGCGGCGAGTTGACTCCGGGGTACTAGCCCGCCTGCGGCGGATTGAAGGACTCGGACCCTGGGGTCTGATCCGCCTGCGGCGGACCCGTGGCGGGGCCTGACCCCGGATCACCTCAGCACGAATCTCAGCGATTCGCTGGCCTGCTTGTTTCCGTGCAGGTCGGTCAGGGTCAGACTCAGCACGTACCGTCCCAGTGGCAGCGTGCGAGGGAACTCGAACTTGTAGTTGTGAAAGTAGTCACGACGGGTGGTCCGGCAGATGTCGGGGGTGACTCCGATGGGAATCTGGTGCACGATCCTGCCGTCGCCCTGGCCCTCGGGAGCTGCCTCGCGGATGGTGATCACCGATTTGAGCAGGGTTTCGAGTCGACCGTCGCCGGTCGGTCGACTGGCGGCGTTTTCGATCTCGACATAAAGCAGCACGTCCTGTCCCGGGCTGAACGAGTTCTTCTCGAACGGTTCGTAGTCGCCGAACTTCTGGATCTGTCGGCACAGCGCGAGGTGTCTGAGTTTCAGATCGGCCCGCGGCTGCAGGATGCGGATGGCGGCATCGAGTTGTTCGATGGTGGCGGTGGCCCGCTTGCGAGATTCGGGCATGCTCGAGAGGTCGAAGTAGTTGACCTGGGCCCAGACCAGTTTCTGCAGGAATTCCTTCTCGGCGTTGTCGATGCCCGGGATCGGTTCCAAGGCGACCTCGGGCCGATCGCCGATCAGCGACAGCAGCCTGAGGTTGACCTGGTTCCTGACGTACTTGCGGTTCTGTTCGGGCGTTGTACCGGGACCGAGTTGATTGACGTGGGCCTGTGCCGAGTCGATCAGTTGTCCGAGTGCCGAGTCGGCCTGGGATTCGGTGGTGGCCTCTTGAGGCGCGCCGCCGGGCCACAGCGGGCGCAGAGTGGGCAGGGGGGGCAGGAGGGGCAGAGGGGGCAGAGGCCGCAGGGTGGGAATCAGCCGCCGGGCCATGTCCGGGACGTTGCCGATGTCGGGCAGGGTCAGCCGTCCGGGGATTCGGTTCGAGGGATCGGCGGGGCTGTTCGGGCCGGTGTTGGAGAGCGGATTGCGGCTGAAGCCGGCACCCTGGATCAGCGAGTCGAAGTTGCTGGCCGACCGGGGGTCTTGCTCGGATCGAGCCGGGTCGCCTTCGGCCACTTTCGCACCAAGGTTGTCGGCGTTCGGACCCTCGCCAGGCTCCCCGGCCCCGGTTCGATTCAACACGCCTCTGACCTGGCCTCGCAGTCGTTCGGCGAGGTCATCGGTCAGGGGAGTCAGGTCCGAATGGACCTTGGTCAGCCGGCAGCCGGTTCCGGCGAGGCCCAGGGCCAGGAGCAGTCCGACTGCGGCGGGAACCGCGAGACGAGAGGGGATGAGATGCAATTGGGGCATCGGCGGTTGAAACCGCGGGAGGCTGGAAGGGGAGAGATCGACACGTCCGCTGCGGGGGCCGGCGGACGATAGTGCATCGCTGAAGGGTCGACAAGGGCGTCTGGTTTCGGCGGGGGTCGGTTCCGCCGTCCTACTGGTCTTGACCTCAAGCTCGATCCGCTCCTATTCTCCGCGGCCCGCCGAGGGCTTGAAGGGCCTTGAAGGGCTTGGAGGGCAGGTTGTCGGCGGATCGAGCGGTCTGAAGGTGGAGGCAGATGCTGTGAGTTGGTTGCGGAGCCGGGTGCAGCGATTGAGCGAGCGGTGGGGGTTACTCCGCCCGCCGTCGTGCGACTCGGGGCTCCCACCCGACGTCGCCGATTACCTGGTCGACTCGTATCCTCAGAACCACAACTACATCGTCCGCCAGGGTCGTCTGGTCCCCCGTCACAAGTTGAAGATTCGTTTCGAGCAGTTGATCGGTGCCTATCCTGATCCGCTCGAGAGCCTGCTGGACCTGAGTTGTTCGAAGGGCTTCTTCGTTCTGGACGCGGCGGATCGTGATGACTGCGACCGGTCCCTGGGCATCGACATCGACCAGCGTGAGCTGGAGGTGTGCCGTTCGGTGAGCGGGTTCCTGGGCCATGGCGAGGGCCGATTCAAGCAGTTGCAGCTGCACGAGCTGGCCGATTCGATCAACGAATTCGGCGGACCGTTCCAGACGGTGTTGCTGGTCAACAGCTACCAGTACCTTTACTTCGGCAGTTCTCGGTCCCCCGAGTGCTACCGGGACCACGAGACGATTTTCGGGCTGATCCGCCAGGTCTGCAGTGGCCGGGTGCTGTTTAGCAACCGGACCGAGTTGGGGGAGTTGCAGCGGAGTTGCCAGGCGGAGGCGATGAAGATTGGCCATCAGGCGCATTACACCGAGGAGAAGATCCTGGATGCAGCGTCCCGGTTCTTCCACGTGAGGCCCTACGGTCGGATCGGCAAGTGGCCGTTCTGGTTACTCGATGTGCCCGGTGCCGAGTTGTCGTCGGCCGAGCCGATCCGTCAGGCGGCCTGAGCTTGCCGCGGTGGACCGTCCGGCGGCGGGTCCCGGCTTCACAAACCGGGCCAGGGACCGCACAATCGACTCACCCGATGCAGACTCATTTTGCCGACAGGCTTGACGAGGCGATCCGCCGCAAGCGGACTCCGGCGCTGGTCGGCATCGACCCTCGCCTGGATCAGCTCCCCGACGAAGTTCTTGCTCGGGCCAGGCAGCGAGTCGAGAGCAGCGGCGGGGGTCCCGACGAGTTGGCGGCGTCGGCGTTCGAGGAATTCTGCGGCCGGCTGATCGACGTGGTCGCCCCCCTGGTGCCGGCGGTCAAACCCCAGGCGGCCTTTTTCGAACAGTACGGACCACCCGGAGTGGCGGTGCTGTCGCGAGTGATCCGCCGGGCCCGCGAGGCGGGGTTGGTGGTGATCTGTGACGCCAAGCGGGGCGACATCGGGTCAACGGCAAAGGCCTATGCGGCGGCGTACCTGGCCGGAGCCGATCCCGACGCGGCACCGTTCGCCGCCGATGCCGTGACCGTGAATCCCTACCTCGGAGCCGACACGCTCGAACCGTTCGTCACCGCGGCCATCGAACGCGGAGGTGGCCTGTACGTGCTGGTGCGAACGAGTAATCCCGGAGCCGGCACGCTGCAGGACCTGGTGGCGGAGGATCGGCCGGTCTACCGTCATACCGCCGAGATGGTCAAGAGGCTGGCCGCGTCGTCCATGGGGGAATCGGGGTACGGGGCGGTGGGGGCTGTTGTCGGGGCGACCTACCCTCGCGAGTTGGCGGAATTGCGCGAAGCGATGCCCGGAGTGCCGTTGCTGGTGCCCGGGTACGGCAGCCAGGGCGCCGGCGCCGGTGATGTGGCTGCAGCGTTCGGGTCCGACGGGCTCGGGGCGCTGGTCAACAGCTCACGCGGGATCAACTTTGCCTACCGCCGCGAGCCCTTTGCCGAGGAGTATGGAGAACGTCGGTGGGAGGCGGCAGTCGAAGCGGCCACCCGGCAGATGATCGACGATCTGGCCCGGGCGACCCCCGCTGGAGTGCTGCGATGAAGAGCGTCTCGAGGCGGGACATGCGGCGGGCGGTCAGGCACCTGAGCGCAGCGGACCCCGTGATGGCCGATGTCATCTCGCGGGTCGGCCCGATCGAGATGCTGTTGCGGCGAGGCCGCTTCCTGACTCTCGTCCGCTCGATCATCGGACAGCAGATCTCCACCTCCGCGGCGCGGTCGATCAACGAGCGGATCCGACGGGCCGTACGGCCCAGGTGGGTGACGCCCGAGAGCCTCGGAGTATTGTCCGACGGGGATCTCAGAGGACTCGGCGTTTCGCCCCAGAAGATCGGCTACCTCCGCGATCTTTCCGACGCGGTCCTTTCGCGACGGGTCCGCCTGGTGAGCCTGCATCGCCTTGACGACGAGGCGGTGATCGAGGAACTGGTGCAGGTCCGCGGCATCGGACGCTGGACCGCTCAGATGTTCCTGATCTTCTGCCTCGGACGTCTCGACGTGTTCGCTCCGCTGGACCTGGGCATCCGGGCGGGGATCGAGCGGGAGTACCGGATGAGCGAGATGCCCGATTTGGCCCGTTGCGAGCGGATGGCCGAGGCCTGGGCCCCGTATCGCTCGGTCGCCTGCCTCTACCTCTGGCGAAGCGGCGACCTGGAACTGTAGATCGGCGGGGACGGGTCCGCGGCCGACGGAACCTCGAGTCGGCTCACCGCTTGGTCTTGCCCTTGACCACCACCAGCTTGTGGTTGGCCACGTCGTACTCGTACGTGTTTCCGTAGGGCAACTTCGGCAACTGCAGGTTGTGCTTCTTGATGATCTCGCGCATGAACTCCTCGTGGTCCTTCGGATAGTGACCGTGCAGCGCGTCGTAGATGTTCAGGTGGTGTTGGATGGCCAGCTTGGTCACCTTCTCGGCGGCGGGACCATAAGCTTCCAGGCCAGCCAACAGCGGGTTGGTCACCTTGACCTTGGAGTCGCTGAGTTCTTTGCCCGCCTTGGCGTCGAATTCACCGACCTCCTGGGTCCGCTGCTTGAAGATGCTCTTCTTGGGACGCTTCGCCTCGACCTCGGATGCTTCGGGACTCGAGCAGCCCGGGGCGGTGGCGAGAAGTGCAACGAGGGCTGCCAGGAACGGCCGGTACAGGCGTGAGCCAGACATGGTGGGTTGCTCGGCGTGGGAAAACGGTGAGGGTCAGGCAAAAGGTAGGGCGGGGGACGCCATCCTGCGGCGGCCGATAGCCTCAACCCAGTTTATCCAGCCAGACTCCAGTGGGCCAGATGAGACCGGAGGTTCCTTGATTCCCCGGTCGCCGGTGGCCAAAGCATGTAATTGGAGGCTATCTTGGTAGGTCTGGCAGTTCTGGTGCTTTTGGTGTTTCAGATAAAGAGCCGCCGGTACGCGATTATGAAGTGTCGCTGTCGAGCATACAGCAATTGGGTGTAACTCAAGGCGAGTCCCCTCGAGATCCAGGAGAGACGATTATGATGGGCAGAATTCTGAGCAATGTCGGGCGTGGTGTTGGCGCGGCGATCGTGGCGTTGGCAACCGCTGGATTCCTGGGTTTCGCGGCGGCCAGTTCGGCCATCGCGGCCGACGACGGGTTCGAGCCGATCTTCGACGGAAAGACGTTGAAGAACTGGGACGGCAACCCCAAGTTCTGGTCGGTCAAGGACGGTGCGATCACCGGACAGACGACCAAGGGCAACTCGACACAGGGCAACACGTTCATCATCTGGAAGGGTGCCGACTCGGGCGATTTCGAGTTGAAGCTCCAATACAAGATCGTGGGTGGCAACTCGGGGATCCAGTACCGCAGTTTCAGGCTCCCCGGCAAGAACGACGGCTGGCGGATCGGTGGTTACCAGGCCGATTTCGAGGCCGGCAACACGTATTCGGGGATTCTCTACGGCGAGCGATTCCGCGGCATCCTGTGCAACCGGGGTCTGAAGACCCAGTTGATCCGCGAGGGCGGCAAGTTCCAGGTCAAGACGATCAAGCGTCTGGGTGACAGCAAGGCGATCCAGGCGAAGATCAAGAAGGAAGACTGGAACGACTACCACATCACGGCCAGGGGCTTTCACCTGGTTCATCGGATCAACGGTGTGGTGACGGCCGACTGCACCGACAACGACACGAAGCAGCGTCGGGCCACCGGTTTGCTGGCGTTGCAACTCCACGCCGGTCCTCCGATGAAGGTCCAGTTCCGCAACATCCGTCTGAAGTCGCTGGGCAAGAAGAAGGCGGTCAGCCGTTTCTTCAATCCCACCTTCCCCACGCTCCCCTCGCTCCCGACTGCCAGCAGTCTCAGCGATCTGCCCTCACCCGACGCGGTGGCCAACCGAGTGGCCGAGGAGACCGGTGGGGTGGCGACCGAGGCGATTCGTGCCTTCCTGGGTCTGCCGGCCGATGTACGCGACGCGGTGGTCGAGACGCCTTTGAAGCGGAAACTGCCTGCTACGACTGAAGGCGGCGGGTTGATCCGCACGGTCCGTTCGAAGCGGGCCCAGGGCCTGAGGTTTCTGGCAACGCCGTTGCGGAACGTGATCCGTGCCGTCCAGGAGCCAGCCGTACAGCCTAAAAAAAAAGGGTCGCGTTGATCGCCGGAGTCCGTAGCCACGGCTATGGAGCTCACGAGCACAAGGCCGGCTGCATGCTGTTGGCCGCGGCGCTTGATGCCAGCGGCCTGCCGATCGAGACGGTGGTGATCACCGACGGATTCCCCAAGGACCCCAGCGTCCTGGACGGAGCCTCCACGATCGTGGTCTACGCCGACGGTGGAGGCCGCCATCCGCTCAACGCTCACCTCGCCGACTTCCGTAAGCGGATGTCCTCGGGAGTCGGCCTGGTCTGCATCCACTACGGGGTCGAGGTACCCAAGGGCAAGTCGGGTGCGGCGTTCCTGGATTGGACCGGCGGTTACTTCGAGACTCACTGGTCGGTCAACCCGCACTGGACGGCCCAGTACAAGGTCTTTCCCAAGCACCAGATCACTCGAGGCGTGAAACCGTTTTCGATCAACGACGAGTGGTACTACCACATGCGGTTCCGTGCGAAGCTACAGGGCGTGACGCCGATCCTGACCGACCTGCCTCCCGACTCGACTCTCAAGCGACCCAACGGCGCCCACAGCGGCAACAAGTTTGTCCGTGCGGCGATTGCCAGCAAGCAGTCTCAGCACATGGCCTGGGCGCGAGTCCGTCCCGACGGGGGCCGGGGCTTCGGGTTCACCGGCGGGCACAACCACTGGAACTGGGGTCACGACCAGTTCCGCAAGCTGGTGCTCAACGCGATCGTCTGGACGGCCAAGCTCGACGTTCCCAAGGGGGGCGTGCAGTCCAAATCGTTAACGGTCGCCGATCTCGAGGCGAACCAGGACTACAAGAAGCCGGGCAACTACAATCCGGTTCGGATCAGGCGGATGCTCGAGCAGTGGAACGCTGCCCGATAGGGCTGGCTCGACGCCGCAGGCGGAGTGCCAGTCCCGGCCGCTGTGCGGGCGATCGTGGCACACCGAGGAGGGGTCTCGTAGAATGAGCCGCTGCTTCAGCGGATTCATCCGGAGACTCTCTCGTGACAGACCGACGCTTCGCCCACAGGGTTGCCACCGCGTTGATCCTGGCCGTGGCGATCCCGGCCACCGCGTTGTCCCAGGCCAAGAAAGCCAAGACAGCCGACGTACGGTCTTCGAAGAATGCCGTGGCCGGCCTGGACGTGGCCAAGGGCCTGGAGGCAACCCTGTTTGCGTCCGAGCCGGCGATCACCAGCCTGACCAATCTCGACATCGACGCCCGCGGCCGCGTGTGGGTCTGCGAGGTGGTCAACTACCGCAAGAATCTCGGTCGTCGCAAGGCGGGAGACCGGATCCTGATCCTGGAAGACAGCACCGGCGACGGCCGCAGCGACAAGCAGACGGTCTATTACCAGGGCCGTGACGTCGACAGCGCGATGGGCATCTGCGTGCTGGGCAATCGCGTGATCGTCTCGTGTTCACCCAACGTACTGGTCTTCACCGACATCGACGGCGACGACAAGCCGGACCGCAAGGAAGTGCTGTTCACAAGGACCGGCCAGCCCCAGCACGACCATTCGGCTCATTCGTTCCTGTTCGGTCCCGACGGGAAGATGTACTGGAACTTCGGCAACACGGGAAAAGCGGTTCATGACTACAAGGGCCAGCCGGTCGTCGACCTGGCCGGCCGCAAGGTCGTCGACAACGGTCGACCCTACTACGGCGGAATGCCCTTCCGCTGTGACCTCGACGGCGGGCGATTCGAGGTGCTGGCTCACAACTTCCGGAACAACTACGAGATCACCGTCGACAGTTTCGGCACGCTGTGGCAAAGCGACAACGACGACGACGGCAACCGTGCCGTGCGGATCAACTTTGTGATGGAGTTCGGCAACTACGGATACCGGGACGAGTTGACCGGGGCCGGCTGGCGGGCGGGCCGGACGGGGATGCACCCCGAGATTCCGACTCGTCACTGGCACCAGCGGGACCCGGGCGTGATGCCCAACCTGCTGCAGACCGGAGCGGGGTCACCCACGGGGATTACGATCTACGAGGGTCGGTTGTTGCCCGAGGTGTTCCATGATCAGGTGATCCACTGTGACGCCGGTCCCAATGTCGTGCGGGCCTATCCGGTGAAGGTCGAGGGGGCCGGGTACACGGCGCGGATCGTCAACCTGGTCAAGGGGACTCGGGATAACTGGTTCCGTCCGGCCGACGTCTGCGTGGCTCCGGATGGATCGATCTTCATCAGTGACTGGTACGATCCGGGCGTGGGAGGTCACAACCAGCGCGATCTCGACCGCGGCCGGCTGTTCCGCATTGCACCCAGGGGCCACAGCTACCGTCCGCCGAAGATCGACGTGTCGACGGTGTCCGGTGCGATTGCCGCCTTGAAGAACCCCGCCTTCTCGGTCCGCTACCTGGCCTTCACCGCGTTGCAGGCCGGAGGAGCCTCGGCGCGGGCGGCTCTGCAGAAACTGGCCGACGACTCGAAGGCCAACCCCCGCCACCGGGCTCGGGCGTTGTGGGTGCTAGGCAAGAGTGGTTCGCCGGCCCAGGCGGCTGCGGCCGCGGAGGGGGCGATGAAGGCCAAGAACGCGGACCTGAGGATTGTCGGCCTGAGGCTGGCTCGCCAGATCGAGTACGACCTGGTCCTGGCGATCAGTCGCCTGGTCGAGGACCCCTCTCCACGCGTCCGCCGCGAATGCCTCGTGGCCCTGAAAACGACGAAATCCCAGGAGGTGCCCCGGCTCTGGGCTCGGCTGGCCGCCGGCTACGACGGCCGTGATCGCTGGTACCTCGAGGCCCTGGGCATCGCTGCCGACGGTCGCTGGGACGCCTGCCTGGCTGCCTGGAGCAAGCAGTCTCCGGATTCAGCTGATTCCGTGACCGGACGCAAGATTACCTGGCGCAGCCGCGGCACCAGGACCGCCGCCCGGCTGGCCGAGATCATCTCGGATGCCGACACCCCGACGGCCGACCTGCCTGCCTACCTCAGGGCACTCGATTACCAACCGGTCAAGGCCCGCAACGAAGCGGCCCTGGCCCTGGTGATCGGGGAGCATGGCAACGACCCCGATCGAACCGGGCTGGTGATCCGCGAGGCGTTGGGGCGAGTGGGTTCGCTCGACCTGGGCTCCAACCCCCAGGCCCGGCTGGCGATCAACCGCGTGGTCGAGCGTCAAAAGGGGACAGCGGGGTTCGTGAGCCTGGTCGGTCGGTTTGGGCTGAAGGCTCACTACCCCGAACTGCTGCAGATGGCTCAACGAGGTCCTGACTCGCAGTTGGGGATCGACTCGGCGAGAACCTTGCTGGCCCGGGGGCAGCGTGAACTGCTCGGCCGCGGGCTGTCGTCGAAGCGAGAGGTCGACGCGACGGCGTTGGCCCGGGCTTTGGCCAATGCCTCGGACGCGCGTGCCACGGCCGTGCTGGGTCCCCTGGTCGACGACGTCCGGCGTCCGTTGTCGGTCCGTCGCGAGGCGGTCCGGGGAGTAGTCCGCGGTTCGAAAGGAGGTGCCGGCGGGGTCCTGACGCGGGTGCGGCAGAAGACACTCCCCGTCGATCTCCGGCAGGCCGCCGGTGCGGCGCTGGTGACTCACCCGGACCAGAACATCCGCAAGCAGGCCATCACGCTGTTCCCGCCGCCACCCTCGAAGGACAACCAGCCCCTGCCCCCGATCGACCAGTTGGCCAGGCGGAAGGGGAATGCGGGCCGCGGGCAGAAACTGTTTGCCACGGCCGCAACATGTGCCAAGTGCCACAAGGTCGACGGCAAGGGTAAGGAGGTCGGTCCGGATCTCTCGGGGATCGGCCGCAAGTTGAGTCGGCAGGCAATGTACGAGTCGGTGCTGTTTCCCAGCGCCGGCATCAGTCATAACTACGAATCGTATGTCGTGGCGTTGACCGACGGCACGCTGGTCACCGGGCTGATGATCAGCCGGACACCCGAGAGTGTCACGATTCGCAACGTCGAGGCGATCGATCGGAAGATGGCCACCGGCGACATCGAGGAGCTGAAGAAGCAGACGATTTCGCTGATGCCTGCCGACCTGCAGAAGCTGATGACCGCCGCCGACCTGGTTGACGTGGTCGAGTATCTGACGACACTCCGCAAGTCCCAGCCTCCGTCTCCGAAGCCTCGTTGATCGCCTCAACGGTGGCCGAAGATTCCCAGTTCGGCACCGGGCGGATACATTGTCCACGTACGAGTCACTTTCCCATTTCGACCCCACGCGAGATTTCGGCCCGGGGGGGCCGGGACTCACCCAGGAGATCCATTCATGCCACTGACACGCCGATTGCCGCTTGTGCTGCTGATGACCGCTGTGCTGGCCACGCTTGCTGGTTCGCGCTTCAGCGATGCTGCCGACGTGACCGGCTTCCGCGGCGCCGACGGGTTGGCTCAGAGCAAGGAAGTTGGACTGCCGGTGTCGTGGTCATCGAGTCAAAACGTGGTTTGGCGGGTCAAGCTGCCCGGACCGGGAACGGCAAGCCCGATCGTGCTGGGCGATCGCATCTACCTGACGTCCTACACCGGCTACGGACTGGTACCCAACCAGGGCCAGCAGCAGAACCTGAAGCGGCAGGTGTTGTGCCTGGAGCGTGCCAGCGGCAAGCAGGTCTGGAAGAAGGAATTCGATCCCAAGTTGCCCGAATCGAATTACTCGGGCGGTAACAATGCCCGGCACGGATACGCCTCGAGCACTCCGACGACCGACGGCGATCACCTGTATGTCTTCTTCGGCAAGTCGGGCGTCTTCTGCCTCGACCTGGAGGGCAACACGGTCTGGACGGCCGATGTCGGCAGCAATTCCCGCGGCTGGGGTTCGTCGAACTCACCGGTGCTTTACAAGAACCTGTTGATCATCAATGCGAGTGTCGAGAGTGGTCGGTTGCTGGCGTTGGACAAGTCGACGGGGAAGGAAGTCTGGACGGTCAGCCAGATCCGCGGTTCCTGGAATACTCCGCTGTTGGCCTCGGCTCCCGGTGGCGGGACCGAGTTGGTCATCAGCCTGCCCCAACAGGTCCGCGGCCTGGACCCGTTGACGGGCAAGCAGTTGTGGACCTGCGAAGGGATCCCCGACCGCGGGTACGTTTGCCCGAGCGTCGTGGCCGAGGCGGGAGTTGCCTATGCGATCGGCGGACGTCGGAACACGGCCCTGGCCATCAAGCTGGGCGGCCGTGGCGACGTGACCTCGACTCACCTGCTCTGGAAAACCAGCCGCGGCTCCAACGTCTCGAGCCCGGTGATTGCCGGCGGGCACCTGTACTGGTTCCACGACCGTCGCGGTACGGCCTATTGCCTGGACGCCAAGACGGGCAAGATCGTTTACGAGTCGCGGCTGGCACCCCGGCCGGGCCTGGTCTATTCGTCGATCATGCATGCCGACGGCAAGCTCTACTGTATCAGCCAGCACAACGGCACCTTTGTCGTGGCGACCGGACCGGAGTTCAAGCTGTTGGCTCACAACACGTTCGCCGACGACGACAGCCGCACCAACGCCTGTCCTGTGGCTCACAACGGTCAACTGCTGCTTCGTACCGACGGGTTCCTGTATTGCCTGGGCAAAAAGTAGAGGCAGCATGAAGGGCGGTGTCCGCTTCGAGGTCTTCTCGGACTACATCTGACCGTGGTGCTATTTCAGTACCGTGCGTATTGAGCGGCTCGAGGCGACCTACGATATCGAGGTCGTGTACCGGCATTTTCCGTTGCATCCGGAGACGCCCGAGGCGGGGCTGACGCTGGAGGAGTTGTTTGCCGGGCGGAAGCTGGACATCCCGCGGATGCAGGCGGAGATGGCTCAGCGGATGGCCGACGAGGGGTTGGCCTACGGCACGCGGACGCGGACCTACAACAGCCGCCTGGCCCAGGAACTGGGGTGCTGGGCCGACACGCAGGATGGCGGATCCCGGCTCCACGACGACCTGTTCGGTGCCTACTTTGTGGACGACGTGAACCTGGCGGATGTCGAGAGTCTGATCGAGTTGGTCACGGCCGCCGGACTCGATGCCGCCGACGCCCGAGCCTCACTCGACGAGCGGCGATTTGCCTCCCAGGTCGATGCCGACTGGGCCCGTTCGGCGGAGTTGGGCATCACCGGTGTTCCGACCTTCGTGGCCGGAGCCCGTGGCGCGGTGGGGGCTCAACCGTACGAGGCACTCGAGCAACTGGTCGTCGAAGCGGGCGCCGTGCAACGCACTGCGTGAGACGTCATACTGCTGCCCGCCTTGCGCTTGTCAATCGACCGTCGGAACAGCACTCATGGACACTCTACGCGTCGCCGCCATCAGCATGAACAGCCCGCTGGGCGAAACCCCGCGGGTGCTCGAGACGATCGGGGCGAGGTGTCGTGAGGCGGCCGATGACGGGGCCGAGTTGGCGGTGTTCCCTGAACTGGTGGTCCACGGTCACTGCACACCGAACACGTGGGAGATCGCCGAGGAGGTGCCCGACGGGCCGTCTACCAAGAAGCTGATCGAGTTGGCCGCCGAATTCTCACTGGTGCTCTCGGTCGGACTCAGTGAAAAGGAAAACGACCTGGTCTACAACACCCAGGTCCTGGTCGGACCCGACGGCTACATCGGCAAGCAACGCAAGCTGCACTGCTCGCGCGACGAGGTCCTGTTCTACAAGGGCGGTCGCGAGTTGCCGGTCTATGACATCGGCAAGGCGAAGGTCGGGATGATCATCTGCTACGACAACCAGTTCCCCGAACTGGCCCGGATCCTGGCTCTACGTGGAGCCGACCTCCTCTTGATGCCACATTCGGCACGGGTGCAGATGTGGGACGACACTCCCGGCTCGGCTGCGGCCGCCCGGGCACATTCGCACGACTACTTCACCAGTTGCTACGCCCAGCGGGCTCGTGAAAACGCCTGCTTCGCGGTCCTGACCGACCAGGCCGGGCGGGCCGGCTACGTCGACACCTACCCGAAGGATTCCCCCAACCAGCCGCACCATGCCGGTGCGATCCTGTTCTTTGCTCCCGACGGCGAGGTGATCGCGTCCTCGCAACGGGACGAGATCCGCGACGAGATGGTCGTCACGACACTCGAGGCCGATCGATTGGTGGCCGAGCGGAGCCTGGCTAACTACACGCTGAAGACCCGCCGGCCGGAACTGTACGGTGAACTGGTGGCCGAGCAGGTCAACTGGTAGCCGGGCTAGGCCGAGAGGATCTCGCGGATCCGCTCGCAGACGAATTCGATCTGCGGGTCGGTCATCTCGATCGCATCCAGGTAGAAGTAGCCTTCATCGGCGTGATGCGCTCGGGTGACGATGGTCGGGTTGCCTTCGGCGAGGGCCTCCGAGAGCGACGCGGCCGAGTGGCCGGCGGTGCTTGGGTCGAGGTCGAGCCGGGCGCGCGAGAACGGGCAGCCGTTGGGATCGGCGTCGACGGAGAGTTCCAGTCCGGGGATGCCCTCGAGGAGACCGAGGATCATGGCGACCTTGCGGTCCTGCTCGGCGGTCCACGCGGCAATGTCCTCGGTCATCCGGTACTCCAGCGCCGCCATCGCCCCCACGATCGCTTCCTTGCCGGCCTTCATGCCCCGGCCGATCCCCCGGTTCTGCAGGTAGACCGCTTCGACCAGATCACGACTCCCGGCGACGACCCCCGCGGTGGTCGAGCAGAGGTACTTGTGGGCGCTGGTGATGACCAGGTCGGCACCGGTGCCGATCAACTGCTTCAGTCGGTGGTCCTGGGCGGCTCCATCGACGATGACCGGCACCTTGGCATCGTGGGCCAACTCGACCACCTGCTCCAGCGGCACCCAGCCGTGACGCGCGGTGTGGTGCGATTCGACCGCCACGACTGCGGCGACGCTGCCTGCAGAAAGTTCATGTGTGATTACCTCGGCCGGACAGTTGTTGATGGTCCCCATCTCGATGGGCGTGCCGCCGGCCAGGCGGATCGACTGGGTGATCGGGGCACCGTAGTTGACGCAGTGACCCTTCTGGATCAGGACCCGGGCGGGCATGCCAGAACTGTCCGGCAGTTGCCAGGCCCGGGCCAGGTCGTTGCCGGTCATCGCGGCGGCGACGGCCAGGGTGATGCCCGAGGAGGTGCAGGCGGTGACACAGCCATGCTGGGCACCGCTGGCCCGGGCGATGACCGCACCGGCGGCGGCCTGCAGAGCGTCCAGTTCGAAGAAGTGGTCCAGCGACTCTCGTACAGTGTCGGCGATTTCGGGCAACACGACAGCTCCGGAGAGCTTGGTCATCTTGCCACAGGCGTTGATCACTCGGCGGAGGTCGTAGCGGGAATGAATGTCCATCTGGCAGCCAGTCCGGGTGTCGGGGTGGGAGGTTTGAGCGTAGCAGAGCGTGGGCCGGGTTGCTCCCGAAGTCACATGACTTCGGCTACAGTGGCGAGGCGGTTCCGGCAAGTGAGCCTTCTACCAGGTAGATTCGATGCAGTGTGACATCCTGATCCGCGGTGGTGAGGTGGTCGACCCGTCGCAGGGCCTGCGTGGGGTCCGCGACGTGGCCGTGGGTGATGGACGAGTGTTGGCGATCGAGGAGTCGATCGACCCGGCCGAGGCGACTCGTACCGTCGACGCCCGCGGCCTGTTGGTGGTGCCGGGCCTGATCGACCTGCACGTGCATGTGTATCCTCACCACATGCCGCTGGGGATTGAGGCCGATCCGCTGTGTCCGGCCGGCGGCGTGACCACGATGCTCGACGCCGGCAGTGCCGGCAGCCGCAACTTTCCCGGCTTCCGCCGGGACGTGATCGACCGCATCCAGACCCAGGTCTTCGGCCTGGTCAACCTGGCCAGCCCGGGACTGATCGCCGCGGACCTGGGCGAGCTGGTCGACCGTCGCCACGCCGATCCTGCCGGAGTGGTTCGCACGATTGCCGAGAACCCGGGAGTGGCGATCGGGGTCAAGATCCGTGCGGGCAAGCACATCATCGGCGAGGGTGAGCAGGGTTGGGAGAACTTCCGCGAGGCGGTGCTGGCGGCTCGCGAGAGCGGGACCTGGCTGATGGTGCACATCGGCGAGAGCCCGATGTCGATCCCCGAGATGCTCGACCACCTCGAACCCGGCGATTGCATCACTCACTGCTTCAAGGGTGGCTCGACCCGGATCCTCGATCATGACGATTCGGTGTTCTCGGCCGTCCGCGACGCGTCTGCGGCGGGAGTGATCTTCGACGTGGGTCACGGTTTCGGCAGTTTCAACTGGGAGACCTGCCAGGCGTGTCTCGATGGGGGCCTGGAACCGACCACGATCAGCACCGACCTGCACGAGAAGAACCTGCACGGCCCGGTGTACGACATGCCGACGACGATGTCGAAGTTTCTGCACCTGGGCGTGCCGTTGGAGCGAGTGATCGAGATGTCGACAACCCGGCCGGCGGCGGTGCTGGGCCAGTCGGATCAGCTGGGCACGTTGCGGGTCGGCACGGTGGCCGACATCGCGGTGTTGCAGCGGCACGAGGGTCGCTTCGTGTTGACCGACAGCTACCGCCAGGAGCGAATTGGCGAAGAGCTACTGGTGGCGGCGGCGACAATCCGTCGAGGCGAGTTGGTGCCCGGCGGCGGTGGACTGAGAATGCGGCATCGGGCTGATTGAGATGACGATGGGCGAGTTGATCGCCGGAGCGGGGGGCATCGATCCTAGAGTGATCGGCGTGATCGCCCTGGCCGTGCTGGTCCGTTCGACGTTCGGTTTCGGGGACGCGTTGGTGGCGATGCCGTTGTTGGTGCTGGCCGGCACACAGACTCGGCCGGCGACGGCGCTGGTGGCTGCTGTGTCGCTGGTGACCGCCGCGGTGATCTTCGCGATCGACCGCCGCAGGACTCGATTGGCACCGGGGGCCTGGGTGCTGGCGTTGTACGCGGTGCCGGGCCTGGTGCTGGGCCTGTGGTTTCTCGAGTTCGCCTCGGTGCCGCTGCTGATCGGCATTCTCGGTGGCACGGTGGCGGTGATCGGGCTGCTGGGCCTGCTGGGTGATCCCACCGGATGGCGGATCACCGGTCGTCTGGCACCGTTGTTCGGGTTGGTCGCCGGTTGCCTGGGGGGTGCCTTCAACGTGCACGGTCCAGCACTGGTGGTCTACGGAACGGCTCGAGGCTGGTCACCGGAGGTGTTTCGTTCGACCTGCCAGGCCTACTTCCTGGCCGTCGGCGTGCTGTTGGTCGGAGGCCACGGATTCGCCGGACGCTACAGCCCCGAGTTGCTGGTTCAACTGGCGGCCTGCCTACCGGTCGTGGCCGGTGCGGGGTGGCTGGGTGGTCACCTGAATCGCCGACTGCCGCTCGAGTCGTTTCGGAAGGCGGTTTATGGCATTCTGGTTCTGCTCGGGCTGTTGCTGCTTGGTGGTGGCAGTTGATTGGCGATTGACTGGCGGCCCGCACCCGATTCCTCGACTCACAAGTTTCTTTCATGGCCCGCACCAGCGTTCCCGTCGAGCCGGAACATTTCATCCCGGTGCCGCGTCATCGCCTGGTCGACGTGCTGGTCGAAGAGGCTGGTGAGCGGGGCGAGAGAATTGCGGACCTGTGCCGGTTGCTTGAGGCGTTGCTGCATTTCGAATACCGCGAGTTGATCGAGGAATTGAAGCGAGACTACTCGCTGTTTGATCCCGGCAGCTCGTCCGAAGCGGTGGCGATGCTGGGTGAGGAGTTGAGCGAGGCGGACTACCAGGCGGCTGAGCGTCGGTTTCTGGGTCGATTTGTCGAGATGATCTCCAAGGCGAATTTCGTCCCGCTGACCCAGCAGGACCTCGATGTGGCCAGTGCCGAGGACTACCTGTTCAGCCTGCCGGTCGAGGTCGACTGGGACCGTTATGACACTCGATTGATGGACGCCTATTTCCAGGACAACGCCTATGCCGACGGCAGCAGTCAACCTCCGGATTTCGCCCGTCATGCGATGGTGTTCCGACGGGGAATCGGCATCGATCGGACCGAGGGGCTGCTCTTCTTCCAGAAACTCGATCTGCTGGTCTCACGGATCCTGGTCGGCCTGTTGAGGCTTCCGGGTCGGTTGTTCGGTCGCGGCGGATCGGACATGGAGGCGACTGAGGCGGTCGAGGTGGATTCGGAGGAACCGTCTGAGTCGATGTTCGAGGCGAAGACGATCGAGCGGATCACGTTGCATCCCGAGGACGTCGGGCCGCTGTCTCTGTTTCAAAGAACGAAGTTGCAGGAACCGACCTTCGGCCAACTGGTACTGGTGTTTCGCCTCAAGCCCGGCGAGTCGGATGTGTCAGAGGAATCAGGCGAATTGATCGATCGCACGATTCACATCAAGACGTTCGTGGACATCCCGATGGCCGATCTCGAGGTGGTCTTCCCGGAGAAGCGGTTGTCGATGAAGCCGGTGGACCTGATCAAGGTGGCGATCACGGCGGTGAGCGGGCTGGTGGTGGTGGCGGTCAAGCTGATCATGTCCGCTGTCAACCCGTTCCTGATGGTGGTGCTGCTCGGCAGCCTGGTGGCCTACGGCGGCCGGGCCATCATGGGGTACCGGACGTCGCGGGCGAGGTACGAGCACCTGGTCACCGACGCGTTGTATTCCAAGAGTCGCGACAACGGCCTGGGGGTGGTGCTGTTCCTGGTCGACTGCATGGAGGAGCAGGAGTGGAAGGAGGTGCTGTTGGGTTGGGTGCTGCTGGACCGCGACGGCGGCTGCGGTGGCCGGGAACTGGATCGTCGCTGCGAACGGTGGCTGAAGGAGAGGTTCGGGGTCGAGACGGATTTCGAGATCAGCGACGCGCTGGCGAAGCTGCTGCAGCTCGAGCTGGTAGAGGAGTCGGACGGGTCCTGGAGTGCCTGCGACCTGGATACGGTCCTTTCTCGGCTGGATCGCCGCTGGGACGATCAGTTCCAGTTCCGACGACCCGGTGCCAGGGACGCCTGAGCGTCGTGGTGGCTAGGTATCACCGACAGATCCGTCGGGCCACTGCAGCGTGCTGCGGGTGCGGGCAAAGGGCCGTGCCGGCCGCTTGGCGGCCGCCTTCTCGTCGATGTCGATTCCCAGTCCCGGTCCCGGTGGCAGGGCGGCGAAGCCCTTCTCGTACTTGATCGTCACGCCCCCGTAGAGGTCCTCTTCCCAGGCCGCGTACTTGCGGGCCTGGTTGAATTCGTGGATCACGCAGTTGGTGGTGCAGGCGTTGACGTGCAGTCCGGCGAGTGTCATCACCGGGCTCTGGGCGTTGTGCAGGGCCACGTCGATGAAGTTCGACTCGGCGATCGCCGCCAGCTTCTTGCATTCAGAGATGCCTCCGGCGTGGATCACGTCGGGGTTGATGAAGCTGATGTGGTGCTGGTTGATCATCTCCTGCAGCCCGAACTTGGTGAACTGGCTCTCGCCCTGGCACAGCGGCACCTTGACCTTGTCGGCGAGCCATTTCATCTTGCCCAGGTCGGAGGTGAACATGGGTTCCTCGATGAAGAACGGCCGGATCTCCTCGACGGCGGTGCAGAATTCGAGTGCCATCTCGGGTTTGAACTGCGTGTGGCAGTCGTAGAGGATGTCGAAGTCGTCTCCTCCGGCGTCTCGCATCGACTGCAGCCGGGCGATCTCGGACTTGAGGTCCCAGGGCTGCTTGATGACTCCGTTTTCGGCCAGGCTCGGCCCGGTCTTGACGGCGTTGAAGCCTCGCTGCTTGGCTGAGTGGACGGCCTCGGCCGATCCGCCGTGGATGTAGAGTCTCATGCGGTCTTTGGCGGCTCCTCCGAGCAGCTGGTAGATGGGTGCATCGAGGATCTTGCCGGCGATGTCCCAGAGTGCGATGTCGACGGCACTGACGGCGCTGTTGAGGATCGGACCGCCGCGCCAGCGGGGCCAGCGGTACATCGCCTGCCAGTGCTTCTCGATCTGCATCGGGTTCTTGCCGACGATGTAGCGTTCGTGTTCCTTGATGGCGGCGATCATGGTGGCCGCCCGGCCACGAATGCCGCCCTCGCCCACTCCGGTGACCCCGGCGTTGGTGTAGAGCTTGACGTAGATGTAGTTCATCGACCCGGTCCAGACCGGGATGACCTTGAGCTTGGTCACCTTGAGATTGGCGGGGATCTTGGCGTGCAAGTCGGAGGGGAACAGCGAGTAGCCACCCAGCGAAGTGGCCAGTCCGGCTCCGAGTCCGGACTTCAGGAAGTGACGACGGTCCATGGTGGTCTCCCGGTTGAGGTCAAACAGCTGATCAATGGCGGTGTGATGCTACACCGCGCCCGCGGCGAATTGCACGCGGGTCGGACCTCAAGCGATCAAGCCATGCACACCGTGGCGCAGCCGGCTGTGGAGGAGTCAGCAGGCGAGTTGGCAATGGTGGCCAGGTCGGCCTCAATCCGGCGGCTCAACAGCTCGCGCTGATTCAAGCTCCGTCGAGCCGGGGCGTCCTTGATTCAAACCACCCAAAGCGACCTGTCAGGTAACGACGTTGACAATGCCGGCGATGGCTACGAAACCCACGATGGCGAATACAATGACCAGGTAAACCACCAAGAGGATTCCACAGAATCTCCAGAACGACTTCTGTGCTTCCAATGCGGATGCTAGGGCGCGGGGGGATCTCTCTAGGTCAAATGACTGGATTCGATTTGCGTATCGCCACAGGTACACAGCCGGGAGGATGTAAAGAAAGGACATGACAATATAAATCACCCCAATGACTGCACTACTGCCGCCGAGAGGAATTCCCAACTCTGCGCCCCCCGGGTCTCCCGCGAGGCCTGCGATGCCGGCCAGCAACATGAATCCACCAGACAGCACCATGAAGGCACTGCCAACGAAACCCATGACGCTGATGAGTCGCACCCAGGGCTTCGTCTGCCGCAGCATTCGAGCCGCGGCGTCCAACTGTGGATCCTCGCCAGCGGAACCGCCGGAAGTGTCGATGAACTCTGGCGACGGGTTCGGGTCGTATGACATGGGTACCTCCGTGGTCCTCGGTTGCAATGACCTGAAGACGCCCGGTTCCAACACGGACTCGGTGTCATTCCTGGTAAAGCCGCGCGGTGAGTCTATTGCCGGACAACATGCCAGTCGACCGCAACTTCGGTTGCTGACACCTATTCCTTCAGCACCATGTCGATGCACATCACGGCGGCCATGATCAGTTGCCGCATCGGATTGTCCGGGGGCACCGCTTCGGACATTTCCAGAACGTAGTTGTCGGCGCTTGTGAAGAGCTCCTTGCCCAACCCCGCCCATTTCTTCGTCACGTGGGCGAACTCGACGCCGTCTTTCATAAACCGGAAATCCCAGCCCGTCCACTTGCCCTTCAGGTCGCACATCGCGTTGCCGTCGGCGTCCAGCACACTGAACGCACCGCCAACTGAAAATAACTTCTGCTGGAATCCGCCAATCCGCTCGTCGTTCTCATCGAAAACCGAGACCTTGGACAGGAACAGGGAAACTCCGCGAGTTACCCGCACAACCTGTTCGCCCGACGGCGTACGGATTTCGACGTTGAACGGGGTCATCCGCTTGTAATCGGTGAACCGCAGCATCTTGGTCAGAAAGCCGAGATGGTCCTCACGGCACTCGAGCAGGATCTCACCGGTATCGGGGTCGAACACGTCGAAGTTGTTCGCCGCCTTGAACATCCCCACGTGTTCCTTGACCAGATATAGATTTCGATTCAGGGCTTCGTGCATGGTCTTCCTTTCGGTTTGTTCCGTCTCTCGTGCCCAATACCGGTGGTCAGGTTAGTGGGACTGTTGAGGAGACCTGTGTCAGTTTGCCGCTGGAATTACGGATGGCAATGTGGCAGCGAAACGGGGCGTGTTCGGGTCGCCAGCTGTTGGTCAGGTGAACCAGGGTGCCCTTGGCCTTGAGTTGGGCCGGGATGGAGACAGGAGGACCCATCGTGCGTTCGATGACCCAGAAGTACTGCAGCGACGAGTTTCCCGGCTTCTGTCGCAGGCTGTAATCGACACTGAAGTGCATCGTCGTTCCCGTCGGCAACGACTGCGGCAGCGAGGTCCCCGCCGAGAGGCGAACCAGATTGGTTCTCTGGGGCCTTCGGGCCGGGGCGGATGCCTGTGGCTGTGTCGGCGCCCGCGCCGAGGCAGATGCCGGTGCCTGTGACGGGGCTGATGCAATTTCCTGGGGCGGTGCGATTGCCGTCTTGACCTCCGGCGTGGTGCTCTAGGTATCCTCGATTGCTCCGCATCCGCAGGGCCACACGACGCACGCCGTGGCAGACATTGCCAACAAACTCGTCATGATCATCGCCCCCCGTGCTGTCCTTCGATCCGGTGAACTGCCTGGCATGCTTGCCATGGGAATTGGGTCTGTCGGGGTTCCGGTGCGGAGATCTAGTACCGGAGGCGGGACTCGAACCCGCACGAGGTTTACCCTCACTGGATTTTGAATCCAGCGCCCGAGGTTCACAAGGACAAAGACAGTAACGACTTGGGGAACGAGCCAATTGACGGTTGCACTGATGGTTGCCGCCCAACCCCGGAAACGCCCGTTTCTGACGACCCCGAGCTGGCTAGCGTGATCGACGCCTGGCACTCGCTGCCGCCGGACACCCGCACGGCGATCCTGGCCATCGTCGAGGCCGCTCAGGGGCGTTGACTGCTGGGTCCACAACGGACCCTCGGTGCAATGTGTACCTAGGGTGGGAACGGCAGCTACCACCAGCGATCCTGGCGATGCTCAGGGCAGCCGAGTGAGCCAGGCGGAGGCCTCACGCATTCGTGGGGCCCCAGTCGCCCAGAAACCGAACCGACCCCCCCACCCCGTTTGGGAGGGACTCCCTGACTTATCCCGTGTTCGCCGCCTCGGGGAAATGGGGTGGATTCTTCGCCACTTGATGGTCGCCGTGCGGCATGGGCACAATGCGGTCTGCGCGACGTTGATGTTCTTCCGGAGGAGAGGCGATGCGGCTGACTCACTGGCTTGCAGGACTGGCTCGAAAGGAACGTCACTCCAGGCGGGCCACTC
>Ga0310123_10000327_pt1 | contig 42864 bp, 46 predicted proteins | sample CB6_AW_1057_MG_FD_203505 | JGI IMG/M metagenome (GOLD analysis project Ga0310123, IMG submission 203505) | Marine microbial communities from Western Arctic Ocean, Canada - CB6_AW_1057 | ecosystem: Environmental > Aquatic > Marine > Oceanic | place: Canada: Western Arctic Ocean | collected... | reverse complement strand
CTACAACCTCCCCCTGTTCGTTTTCGTAACCTCTACCCCCCCCCGAGTGTCTCCACCAGCGCCTCCACCGTCGTAGGAGACGTCGGTTCCTGCTGCGCCGTGATCGGCGTACTGAACGACACAGCGGCAATGGCGACCGCGATCAGACGTGCGTAGTGATGGGTCATAACGTCTCTAGCCTACCGCCGCGCGGCGTCGATGATGCCTCAGACCGAAAATCGGCGGGTATACATTCCGGGCGGGTATATATACATATCGGACCCCGCCGTGGTGTTCGGATCTGATCAAAACGCGCCAGAGAAAAAGGCCGACCGGGGGGGTGCCGAACCCACCCCCTCAAGTGACATGAGCTGACCATTGGGCATCAAAACTGGGCATCAACAGCGACCAGGCCCAGGACTCAGGTCGCCGACTGAGCCATTTACCTCAATGTTTAATGGTGCTGAGTCCGAGGATCGAACCCGCACGGCGATTGGTTTCCCAGGACTTGCAGTGCTGGGCATCGAGTGCGTGCCCTTCGCTGCAGCACTGTAGACACGCCTGGGTCGAGACGGTGTACCCCTGCATTGTCTGAGCGATTTCAACCGAGACGATGCCGGTTGGCACGGCGATGATGGCATAGCCGAGAATCATGAGGCAGCTTGCAGCGAATTGTCCCAGTGGCGTGATGGGTGCAACGTTGCCGTACCCAACTGTCGTCATCGTCACGATCGCCCAGTAGACGCCGCGAGGAATACTCGTGAATCTCTCCGGTGGTCCTTCGATCAGATACATGAGCGTACCGACCACGATTGAAATAGAGACGACTGCGGCGAGAAACACCGTGATCTTCAGCCGACTCCCCCGCAGCGCCTCCTCAAGTGCCTGCGCCTCTGTCAGGTAACGGTGGAGCTTGAGGACACGGAAGATCCGGAGCAATCGAAAAATACGGATGATCAGCAGCGACTGCGTGCCCGAGAAGATAACACTCAGATAGGTCGGTAGAATCGAGAGGAAGTCGATGACGCCGAAGAAGCTGACGGCATAGCGTGACGGTCGTCCGACGCTCAGGAGCCTGACGATGTACTCGACCGTAAAGAGAAGCGTGAAGAACCACTCCAGCACAATCAGCTGGCGACCAAAGCTCGCCCGTATGTCGGCCACACTCTCCAGCATGACGACCGCCACGCTGAGGACGATGGCCACGAGGAGTGTGAGCTCGAACGCTTTCCCAGCCGGCGTGTCCGCCTCGAAGACGATCTCATGGAGCGTATGTCGCCAGCCTGTGGACTGGGTATCGGGCATGGTCCCCTTCTACTTCTCGGTTGCTCCAAGCGATTTCGTCAGGCGGCGATCGCGAACCGGAGGTGGAGCCGGGGTAGACTGCCGCTAAGACAAAGGAGATCCTCCGGACCGTGCCTGAGGTTGGACTACTCTGAGACCTGTTGCTCCTCGTCGGTCTCGAGATCCCGATCGTTGCCCTTGCCCACCGGCTGAACGCTCCTCAACTCGTCGGCTTGCTCCTGGCCGGGGTCGTCGTTGGATCCCATGGGCTCGGGCTGATCGACAGTCCAGAGGAGATCAGCACGCTGTCAGAGCTCGGCGCGGCGCTGCTGTTGTTCGCAGTCGGTCTCGAGCTCTCGCTATCGCACCTCCACCAATGGGCACGGTCCCTCTTTCTCGGAGGCGGTTTTCAGGTTGCCGACACTCTGGGGACCGTGACGGTGGTGGTGCTCACCACGGGCATTCCGATGCACCAAGCTCTGTCTTACGGTGCGCTGGCGGCAATTGGGGTCGAAACGTTCCAGCTGAAACCTTGGGCGGCGCCCGAACGTCAGATAGTATTGAGCGTTACGTAGGTTGTTGCCTGTGGGCACGACCGGAGCGCGTTCAACAAAGGGGTGACGTGACACGCAGACATCTTCTTGGAACGTTGACCAGCATCGTGGTCGCGCCATTTCTGATACCGATTCACGCGTTAGGCCACACGATCTCTGAGCTCGACAAGCCGCTCTCTGAATGGCGAAAACTGCTTCTGTGGGACGCCTATGCGGTCCTGTTCAACGAGGCAACCGAGCGACCGCACAGTAGTCCACTGAATGATGAAAAGCGGCCAGGTCGCTACATCTGCTCCGCCTGCTATCTCCCGCTGTTTGATGCGGCCACCAAGTACGACAGCGGCACCGGCTGGCCCAGCTTTTTTTCGCCGATAGACGGTCGATTGAAGACCAAACGGGACTGGAAGCTGATCATTCCCCGCACTGAGTATCACTGTGTTCGATGTGGCGGTCATCAGGGGCACCTCTTTTTAGACGGTCCGCCTCCGACCGGCCAGCGATGGTGCAACAACGGTGTGGCCCTCAAGTTCGTGCCCTCCGACGAGCCGTTGCCGACATTGAGAACATGACCTCACGGCAGTCGCCGTGGTTGTCGCCGACGTTGACCCGAATCGACTACGTCAGTCGAGATCGTGCCTAATCGCCAGTGAATCGGTCTACGCTCGTGACGTTTCGGCGGTGTATCGGCAGCGTGACGCTTCAGTAAGACATCGGATGCTGGACAGTGTGGGGAGAGGATATGGCGTTGGTGCGAGACATCATGAGCCGGAACGTGAGCACGTTGGGGCGAAACGACAAACTGTCAGCAGTGGGCGACCTGATGAAGGTCGGTCGAATCCGTCACATGCCGATTCTTGATGAGCAGGGTGGTGTCGTCCGAATCGTGAGCCAGCGCGACCTGTTCCTCAGCGGTCTCGTTCGAGCCCTTGGATTCGGTACATCTGCCACCGAAAAGGTCTTAGATTCGCTCTTGGTCAAGGAAGTCATGACGAAGGATGTGATCACGGCCACCCCTCACACTCCGCCTCCTGGTTGTGGCCGCCCAAACACCAGACTGACCTTACGGAGATGCGGCCGTGGCATGCTCGCAACCGCCAACATCCCCACCAGAACGCCGCACCGCGTTCTCGAGATTGACAGGGCGCGGTGGTGGCCTCAGGGAACGAGAGGCGCGAGCGGAAAGACGACCACTAGTGAGAACGACCAGGGACTGTCGTCGTCGAGAAATTGTTCGCGATCGTCGATCACGTCGCCACGTCTCGGGAGGCCGGTTGCCACGTAATCCAGTGATCCTTCCAGCTCGACGTGGTGGAGCCAGTTACTTTCTGGGAGCCAGCTAAAGGCCAGAAACGCCGTGTCCCACTCGAAGTTCAGCTTATGGGTGTAGGCGCTTGTATCGCTGGGCCGTTCGGCGGCGCTGATCTTGTCGACGATGTCGAAGTGCGATTCGACCCAGCCACCCGTCTGTTCTGGCTTCAGCACGCCAAGGTTTAACTCGAGCTCGATCTCGATCTCGTTTCCCCGCAAAGATGAACGCCCGAGATCATAAGCGGTGCTACCGGTAAACGGGTTGGAACCGGACTCGCCTGACGGGATGAAGATCGTTTCGATCGTAAACCCGACGCGGGGGATCTGGGTGGGGATGCCGACAGCGAGGACGAGCTCGAACACGTTCTCGGTCTCGGGGTGCTCGGTTCCCACCGCCTCACCATTCTCGATCCTCTCGATGCGTGGACGTGTGAATATCGGTTCGAACGTTAGGGTCGGCTCGATCTTGACATCGGGAGCGCACAGGACGACGCAACGTCCCTCGCTCTCCTGGCCGAACGCCGGCGCCGCCACGGTGCCCGCGATCACCAGGACAATAGCCGGTAGAAACCTTCTGTGCACCCGCATCCGCCGGCGAGCGTTATAGCCGCGGCCGTTCCGGTGATAGGATGCGCCATATGCCCACCGTTTTGTGTTCCCCGCCCAGTGGGACATTCTCAACCGAGAGTGGCGACGGTATCATCCGCAGCCGGGCGCCGACTGGTGGGCTGACTTCTACCCAGACGACCAGATGCAACGCCCCACCGGACCGTTGTGTGACGGGTGTCACTCTGTCAACTACGACATCGAGACCAAGAAACCGACCGAGTGGAACGTCGGGTGCGAAGCCTGCCATGGCCCAGGTGGGCGACATCTTTCAGATCCGGTCAACGGAAACATTGTGAATCCCGCCCGTCTCGATCCGTTTCAGGCGACCGATATTTGTATTCAATGCCACTCCCAGGGTCAGCCGCGTATCAACCCCGTGGGGGAGTGGTACTACGACTGGCCCGTTGGGTATCGACCGGGCTCTCTACTCAGCGATTACTGGCGGCTCGATGAGCATCACCTCGGCGAGGAGAGCTTTACTCACTGGCCGGACGGTTCAGCCCACAAGAATCGGATGCAGGGCAACGACTACGTCCAGAGTCAGATGTATCTGAAGGGTGTGACCTGTTCCGGGTGTCACGACGTCCATGGGACAGAGTTCGACGCCGACCTGATCGCCCCTGGCAACGACGTCTGCCTCACGTGTCATGACCCCCAACTGCAGCCAGGTCCAGCCATGTCGATCGAGCGGCACACCCAGCACGCAGCCGACTCCGAAGGGAGCCGGTGTGTGGCGTGCCATATGCCGAAGATTGCCCGTACCGTTAGCAACGTGAACGTCCGGAGCCACACCTTGACGTTCATCTCACCGACGATGACCGAGCGATACGGCGTGCCGAACCCATGCACGAGCTGCCATGTCGATGAGACAGAACAGTGGGCTACAGACGCACTGAGGACGTGGCCCCACGTCTCGGCCTGGCGAGTGGCCCCCTGATGCCGTTCGGCCGACTGTGGCTCCCCGACTGGGCACCTAATCTGCATCCGGTTTTTGTTCATTTTCCGATTGCCTTACTGGTGACCGCGGTCGCCGTCGACATCCTCTCCGTCCTCAGCCGCGACCGATCTTTTACTCGCCGAGCAACCGGTTTCTACATGCTAGGGACACTATTCCTGATGATGACCTATCTTTCGGGGAGAGATGCGGCCGCTACGGTCTTCACTCCAGGTATGGCGCACGCGGTCGTCCAGGATCACTGGGCCTTGGCCATGTGGACGACTCTCTACTTTGTCGCGTTAACTGCGGCTCGGCTTCTGGGAAGAGGGCGACTACTTCAGGGTGACCGCGGGGTGCGCGGCATCTTTCTGATCGCCGGAACCTGCGGAGTCGTTCTTTTGACCATGACCGCTGAACGCGGTGCGCGGCTCGTGTATCAGTACGGTGTGGGTGTCGCGGGTGTTCCGTGATGTGGGGCCCGGCAGGCAGGAGTTGGGCGCCGAAATTCAGCCGCTGTCGACGTTTCTCAGAAGACGGACTACGGTGTCGTCGCGCTTCGTCTCGCTGTCCTCGGTGCCCTCCCTGACTCGAGCAAAAAACTCACGGTCAGCCATTGTTCGTTCGCGGGCGTCTTCAAGGGCCTAGGCCACTTCCAGCTCGGCGATGAAGTCAACCTGCTCGTACTTCATGCGGCCGGATTCCACGGCCTCCAGGCCGTCCCGGTTGTAGCCTTACTTTTTCAGTGGGCTAAAACCGATCGCTCGACCAGCGGACCGCTGGTCCATCTCACAGGTCTGGCCTGGTTGGGTGCATGTGTCGCAATCGGTTGGCAGTCTGGGTCCGGCACCTCGCTTTTTGAGACCTCAGCGGCCACCGTGTTGACCGGGCTCTGGCTGCTCACGTCTCTCGTGACCGCCGCATTCGAGGCCCAGGCGTGGATGCGTAGCGCACAGTACGGTCGACATCCCTACGCAGTCTGGATGTCAGCCTCCTCGCACACGCCGTCCAGTAGACCCCAGTAGGCGTCAAGCGCATCGACCGCGGCATCAAGGACGGTGGCCCGATCCACTCCATCGTCGAGGCACCGCTTCAGTACGTCACGTTCACCCTGACTGTGAGCGACATCGACTGTGGCGTGGACGTCGAAGTAGGCCAAGGCTGGCCGGGAGTCGATGCCGTAGTGGTCGCGGAGGCCGTCACGTTTCTGGGATGAGACCTCCGGTTGCTGCGATTCGTAGGCATAGAGCGCGGTCACACCCTCAGCGGTGCTGGAACGGGCGAGCCGGGTAAACGTCGCCACCATACGCGACGCGGCGTCGTGTGACTCAGAATCAATGAGAGACTGACGCGACTGACCCAGCGATTCCGCGAAATCCAACCAGAGTTCTGGGTGAGGCTTCGGGTTGGACCGCTCGTCGTCGAGATTGTCCTCGAGCGTGGTCCGGGTGACTGGGTCGTCGGTCGTACCTGCGGCACACTCCAGATAGGACGGAAACGCGCGCACATGTGGCCAATAGACTCGTGCGTAGGTGGCCAGTTGCTCGCGGGTCAGATTGCCCTGTTGCCACGCAACATAGAAAGGATGTCGGAGGATGGAGCGGGACTGAATCAACGCGTCGAGTTCGTCCAGGGTGTCGTAGCGATGCATGTAACGAGTTCTCCTCCGGTGAGGTGTTCACCGGTTGTTGTCGATTGACTGGATTATACCTCCCGGTCGGTTTCCCGGTGCTGTCCTCGACCGAGGTAGGATTGAAACTAGGATAGGAGATACCGCATGCCAGCCTTGGCCGAATCCGTCTTCTCGATCGCAGGCCTGGTGGTCCTTCCGGGTGGTACGAGCCCTATTCGGACGGTGCAACGTAGCTTTGTCTCGCGCGCGCGGTCATACCTTGGCCCGCGATACGTACGTCGAGATTGTGAACCTTCCCGTCCCGGACCGATGGGGCGAACCCCAGTACATACTGACTGTGTAGCTCCTGAGAGACGCGTGTGAACGTGGCGCCGAGCTCGTCCGTTTCCTCCAGCTCGAAGTAGCCGCCCCCGGTCTCCTCTGCCAGTCTTCGGAGACTGCGGTCGGGGCTCGTCCGCCGGTTTCGCAGGCCATCAAAATACTCCACCTCCATACCGATCGAGTAGATCATGACGTCCTCTGCGATCGCTTGTCTAAGAACGTCGCGCCAGCCGGTCTGGCTGGCGCTGTCCTGACCATCAGTCAAGACGAGAACGACCTTGCGTCCCTCAACCACTTTCAGGGCGTCGAGACTTGCCGCTATAGCGTCGAACAGGCGAGTTTCATTGCCGAAGTCGAGTCCATCCAGGGCCGCGATCAATGTGTCACGGTCGCCGACGAACTCCTCTGGCAAGATCTCGATCTTGTCGTTGAAGGCTCCGACACGTCCTCGATCCCCGGGCAGCATCCTGATGAGAAACTGTTCGGCTCCGCCCATGATCAGATGCTGGACGTTCGTGATGCTGATGCTTGAATCGAGCATCAGCACAACCGTGATCGGCCGCAGCTCGTTCTCGAAGAGGACGATGTCCTGGGGCTGGTCTTCGTCGAAGATGGAAAAGTCCTCCTGCACGAGAGCCGGGACGAGTCTCCCGTCCTTCTCGGTCACCGTCACATACAGATCCACGAGCTCGGTCCCGCTCCGGAACAGCGGTTGCTGTTGGCCCGTCAGCGACCCTTTCACGATCACGAGCGTCACGAGAACGAGAAGTAGCGTCGTCCGAAAATTCATCGAGCGTCTCCGAGCGTTAATGGCATCCTATTCTATTGCACGCTCGAGCGGAGCTGACCGCGACGAGCAAGGCCGGCAAAGGCTCTGAGTTTCCGGTCAGGTTTCTGGATCGGTCCGCATGATCGGTCCTTCTAGCGGACGGTACCCAACCAGCCGCAATTCCCCGTGGTAGAGTCAGGCGAGGCCAGCAAGACGGTCGTGTTTCTTGGTCGGCGTAAAGATGCGCTGGGTCTACGGGTCGGAGACAGAGGAGGCTGCGTGGGTTCTGAAGACGTCAACGTTCTGGCACTGGCCGGACCCCATCTTGGGGAAGAGTCGGTCATGGGTGGTGGGTGGAGGCAACGGGGATGATGCCGCGGATTGTCCTTGTATTGCTCATGTGCGGTCTGACCCCGGTCGAGACCATGGCTCAGAGTCCAACACCGAACGTCAACGACGGTGACGCGTTGCAGCGCGAATGCGCCACTGCCTTGAGGGCGGCTGATGACGAGCCGGAGGCTGGTCGTGACCCCGTCGAGCGTGGCAGCGAGATGGGGCAATGTCTGGGTCTTGTGTCAGGGGTGTGGCACACGCATATGATGATGGTTGACGAGTTTGACAGTCGGTCGGCGTTTTGTCCGACCGCCTCGATCAGTGCCGGAGAGATGGCCCGCATTGTGAGCCGCTATCTGCAGACCTATCCGGCGGAGCTCGGTCAATGGGACACCGTGCTGATTCTCCGGGCGTTCATGGCAGTCTATCCGTGTTCCTGATGTGGGCCTTGGGAGGCGACACGGATGTGTGATCGCTGGCATGTGCTTCTGGCTGCGGGATTAATTGTCCTGGTCACGGCAGTGGCGCCGCCCCTCCAGGCTCATCCCATGGACGAGCAGAACGCCGCGTTCGTGCAGTCCGTAGACGGCGTGGCCATCTTTCCGTTCATGTATCTGGGCGCCAAGCATATGGTGACCGGATACGATCACATTCTCTTCCTGGTGGGCGTTATCTTCTTTCTCTACAAGCTCAAGGATGTGGTGCTCTACGTTAGCCTCTTCACGTTGGGTCACAGCGCCACTCTGTTGGTTGGGGTACTTGGGAACATCGGCGCCAATTCGTACGTAGTGGACGCGATCATCGGGCTATCGGTTGCCTACAAGGCGTTCGACAACATGGGCGGCTTTGAGCGTCTGTTCCACGTTCGGCCAAACCCGAAGGCCACGGTGCTCGTCTTCGGTCTTTTTCACGGCTTTGGGCTGGCGACCAAGGTTCAAGAGTTCACGCTGTCCGAGACCGGCCTGATCGCCAACATGCTGAGCTTCAACGTCGGTGTCGAGCTCGGACAGATTCTCGCGCTCACGATCGTGCTCATCGGGTTTGGCTACTGGCGCGGTCGGAGCAGTTTTCAGCGGCACGCGTTCGCAACCAACGCCGTGCTGATGATGGCGGGGTTCATTCTCGCCGGTAACCAGATGCTCGGATACGTGTTCTATTCGTGAACGGAGGGTTTCTGGTGACACAGACAAACGACATCCCTTCGACCCGGAACCTTGCGTGGGCAACCGTCGGGGCGTTTGTGGTCGCGGTCGTGGTGATCGTCGCGGTCGTCTTACCGGCCGAGTATGGGGTCGACCCTCTCGGGACCGGTGGGGCCTTCGGTTTACTAGGACTGTCGCGTGCCCAGCCGATCGGAGCCGAGGACGACACGTACAAAACTGACGTCCTCGAGATCGAGCTGGCTCCGACGGAGTGGGCCGAATCGACCTACAGACTCGAGGAAGGGTCCAGCATGCTCTTCTCGTGGGAATCGACCGGCGCGGTGACCTTCAACTTCCACAGCTCACCCGATGGCGCCCCGCCCGGGTACGCCGAAACTTTCGATGCCCAGGAAGTCGGTCGGGCGAGTGGCTCCTACATAGCGCCGTTTACCGGTATCCACGGATGGTACTGGGAGAACCTCGGTTCAGACTACGTGACCGTTCGTTTGACCACCGCCGGTTTCTATAGCGAAGCTCACCAAGCCCGCGACCGTGTCAGCGGGTTCCGTTCGCTTCGAAATGCTCGGGGCGAGCTACTTGAGCCTCCAGACGAGTAGTCGGGGTCCCAGGCTCCGCACAGGCGGAGACTAGTGGACCACTTCGTCCGACATCTCCTCCAGGACATCGAGATGCGGGATCTCAAGGGAGCGGACGACGTTGATCGCCATTGAGAGGACGTCGTCGCTATTTGCCAGCTTGGTCTGACTTCGGAGTTGACGGCGTGTTGACCGCAGCACGCGCAGGACCTGGGCGCGGTCGAAACGTTGACCTTCACAGTGCTCACAAAAACCCATGGCCCATCTTACTCCTAGTGTCGGAACGCTGTGGCCCGCCCAGACTCTCTCATGGGGTGCCGGCCCAGGAGAAGTCCGAGTACAGCCCGTGGGTCTTCTCGAGCGTGAAATCGAACGCGTCGTCGTGGCACCGTGTGCTCCCACGAGACAGGACATGAACGACACCGTGGATGACGTTGAACAGGTTCGAGAGGATAGCCAGTTCGTCATCTCGGCCTCGAATGGCTTTCACCGTTGTGTCGAACAAACCGGGAACGGTCATTCGTTTGACCAGGTCGGCTTCTTCGAACTGGATCGGGGCAAAGGTCGTGTCGAGCCGCGTGGTGATCCCGCCGTGTCGGCAGGCCGTACCGGCCCTGTTGAGGTGGCGGATGGGCACCGCGGGCGATGTTACCTCTACAGCCTGCAGCAAGAGGGAGTCGCTGGGTAGCGTTCTCCCTTCACGAGTCTGCTGAACACTCCGTTAGAATATGTCAGCCTGAACGACTAGATAAGAGGAGTAGACGAATGGCCATTTATACATGCGAGAAGTGCGGGATGAGCGTCGGTACCATGACCTGCGGTCACTGCGGAAAAGAGCTGGTCCACGACACGCTGACCAAAGGCGACGGCGGCAAGGTCGACGTCGCCAAGTGCCCAGATGGGCATGGCAAGGTTAAGTCGCCGATGTGTTGCGGTGAGGATATGAGCTGCCCTGTCTGATGGTCTGGTCGGAGAGGTGGGCGTGTGACAGTCTAAACACGGCGCCCGGTGTGGGGAACCGGCTGAGGCCGGCCCTATCCGGCGTCGCCCGCCACCCGACGACGTTCCACCCATCTGCGTTCGATGTGCTGTCGCTGGGTGATAAAGAAGACGCGGAGGTCGATGCGCATGTCGTACGTGTTCGGGAGCCAGATGTCAGGCTTGACCCGCTCGAACTCCAGTTGCCCGGTTGCCAGGCTCAGCGATGCGACCAGCCCCCAGATGTATCGTACCGGCCGTAGGAGCCGGAAGTTAATCTGCATGATGCCATAGTCGTTTTGCGAAACGTACAGTTCCCCGCTTGACTGATTCAACGCCCTGTCGATCCGCGTATTGCGCGGGAGTTTGCCATCACGCGGCGTGAAGCTGATCACCCAGCAGCGTTCGCCTCGAACCGGTTCCTCGCCGACGACCTCGGCCTCGTATCTGGCCATGAGATCTTCGTCAAAACGCACCTGTCGTTCGTCATTGGTTTCGAGGATCCTGCCAGCCGCGGCGGCTTCTTGCACCTTACGTCTGAAATCAGCTCGGCGCTTCGCCTCGTTCCTGGTGTCCGACTCATCCAGCGGTTCTCCGTCGCGTTCGATCAGTTCTTCGTACACCGCACCCGCAGCGGCATACCGCCGGTGCAGGGTCGTCTCGGTGCCCGTGACCTCCGCCTTGTCGTTCAGCGACTCGACCGTCGTCGCGACGAGCGACTCGAACTGGAGTTCGGCCTCGCTCTCGTCCTGTGCGCTGGCCCGCGCGACCGCCCGCCGCATGATTTCAGAGACCGGAGGCGAGGTGGTGGCGCGTTCTGGTTGGGCGCTGGTCTCTGGGGTGGCCGGTGTCTGGAGAAGGGGGTGCGCGGTAGCGACAATCGCTACCAAGATCGTCGCTGCGAGTCGGACACGCATGGTCGTATCTTAGCAGGCGACGCCTGGGTCGATGGTCTTGGCACCTCACCGGCCATATACTCTCCCATTCATGACCAGCCCGATCATAATTACCATTGTCAGTTGTTCGCTCAATACCGCGAGTCTGTCGCACCAGCTCGCGCTGGCCGCCGAGGCATCGGTTCGAGCCGAGGGCGCGACGGCCGACCTCGTGGATTTGCGCGAGTGGGAGCTGCCGATCTGCGACGGGGCTGGCAGTTTTCGTCATCGGGCGGTCGAGCCGCTGTCGGAGATGGTCGACCGCGCGTCGGCGATTCTCGTGTCCGCTCCGGTCTACAACTACGATCTCAACGCAGCTGCGAAGAATCTCGTCGAAATGACCGGCCAGGCGTGGATGGACAAGCCGGTTGGGTTTTTGTGTGCGGCTGGAGGCGAACGGAGCTACATGTCGCCGATCGGGTTCGCGAACAGCCTCATGTTCGACTTTCGCTGTCTCATCATTCCCAAGTTCGTCTACTGCACGAAAGCGGATCTTGATGCTGATGGTGAATTCGGGGCACCGATCCTCGAGCGCGTGAATGAACTGGCCCGCACAACGGTCACGCTGGCGCGGGCGCTGGCCTGGGCGAGCCAGAAGCCCTAGTTGGCGTTGGCCGTGTCATCCTTGCAGGCCGGTTTAAGGGTCGCCTACTCGATGCCGGCGGCTCTCAAGCTGATCACATCGACCGCCGGCCCGACGTAGTCTTCGCGGTGGGCGATCTTCGTCGTCACCAGCTCGTGGCCGTCTACGAGAGGGTCACCGCGTGGCACAACCATGCACCCTCGACGGTTGTGGCCCTCTCTAGGCTGGTGGGGCTACTAGAAGCTGACACTGGAGAGCAGTGCGTTGAATGCAGACTCACGCTCAGTCACGGTTCGACTCGGACCGGTTAGCTTGAAAAAATACGGACCGGCTGATGTTTCCACGACCGCCGCTTTGAGTCTGAAACCCCTCTTGTAGTAACGCATGCCCGACCCCGGCTGCACCTCGGCGGAATAGATCCCAGGGACGTCCAGTACGGTCACCGGCATGCCGGCCACTTCGAAGCTCGTGGTCGTGGCTACATCCGACGAAGACCGTTCGTCTGGCTGCAACATCTGGTTCGTCCATCGCTCGAGATTGGCCTCGACGGCCCCGCCCTCGCCGCCGAAGTAGTACACGACAAGCTCAGCGTCCTCAGAATCTCCCGACGCCCGCGGTAACCCGAACTGCGCGACCCTCGACGGGGACGAGGTTTCGATTCGTACCCAGTCGGGCGGCGGATCAAACCGCAGCAAGCCCTGTGTTGCTACCGCGGCGGAGGCAGCTAGACACGTAAACGCGATCGACCACCATCGAGTCAACGTCATCGGTTCTCGAGATCTTAGCACTGCTCGCCCAGGCCTCCTTGGCCGACCACATCGGCTAGAATAACGTTCCTGCCTTAGCGATTCCATGGTGACCACGGTTCGATGCACGGTACAGACAACCGGTCAGGGCGACGTCCGTGACATCACACGCGCGGTCGCGACTGCGGTGGACGAATCGGAGCTCCACGACGGCATCGCGACGATCGCCGTCGTCGGCTCGACGGCGGCGGTAACAACAATCGAATTTGAGCCGGGAGCGGTGGTCGATTTCAACCGGCTCCTCGATGAGCTGGCGCCGAGGGCAGGTCAGTATGTGCACCATGAGCGGTGGGGTGACGACAATGGGTCGAGTCATGTGAGGGCTGCACTCCTGGGTTCGTCGGTTACGCTGCCGTTTACCAGTTCCCAACTCTCGCTCGGCACGTGGCAGCAACTGGTACTGGTCGAGTGTGACACCCGCTCCCGGACCCGAGAAGTCGTGGTACAGCTGATCGGCGAGTGACACAGTGCAGATCACCTTTGACAAACAGACGCTGAACAACGGGCTCGACGTAATCGTCCATGTCGACCACTCCTGCCCAATCGTCGCGGTCAATCTCTGGTATCACGTCGGCTCGAAGAACGAACAACCGGGACGCACCGGGTTTGCGCATCTTTTCGAGCACCTCATGTTCGAGGGCTCTGAGCATCACGACCAAGGCTATTTCTCGCCCCTGAAGGAAGCGGGAGGTGCGCTCAACGGATCGACGAACGCCGACCGAACAAACTACTGGGAGGTCGTGCCGACCGGCGCCCTGGAGCGCGCGCTCTGGATGGAGTCGGATCGCATGGGATTCTTGCTACCGGCCTTGACCCAAGAGAAGTTTGAGACGCAGCGTCAGGTTGTCTTGAACGAACGTCGTCAGAGCTATGAAAACCGACCGTATGGCATGGTGCCGATGGCGCTCATGCCGGCGTTGTTTCCAGCCGGGCACCCATATCACTGGCTGACCATTGGTGAACCAGCGGATTTGCTGGCCGCGTCGTTCGACGACGTCCGGGCGTTCTTCCGCACGTACTACCATCCGGGAAATGCATCGCTTGTTCTGGCTGGTGACATCGAGACGATCGAGGGGTTCGAGCTGGCACAACGTTACTTCGGAGAAATCCCGACAGGCCCACCGCGACCAGATGTCACGGTGTCCGACACGACCGTCTCCGCTTCCTCCCGCCTGCTGCTCCGCGATCGGGTCGAGCTGCCTCGACTCTACCTATCATGGCGAAGCCCACAGCTGTTCGGCCGGGGAGACGCCGCACTCGACCTCCTGGCTACGATCTTGTCGAGCGGCAAGTCGTCGCGTCTGTATCGGCGACTGGTCCACGACAGCCGAATGGCGACGGATGTCAGCGCCGCCCAGGGGTCGCGTGAACTGGCTGGTGTGTTCAGCATTGTGGCGACAGCAACGCCAGGGCATTCGCTGATCGAGCTCGAGGCAACCATCACCGACGAACTGAACCAGGTGCTGCATGACGGACCTCGCGACGAGGAGGTGGAGCGGAGCCAGGCGATGGTCGAGGCCGATTTTGTATATCGGCTTCAGAGCGTCGGCGATTTCGGTGGGCGTTCTGATCAGCTCAACGCATACAACGTCTACCTCGACGATCCCGGTCAATTCGATGCCGATCTCGAACGCTATCGGGAGGCCGACTCGGACTCGATCCGGTCGGCAGCGCAGGCCTGTCTGATCGAACCCAAGCAAGTGGCCTTGAGTGTCATCCCGGCCGGGGGCGATCTGTCGCTCGGATTATCCGACTCGAAGCCGGCGGACGTGGCGTGATGAGCGTGGACCGCAGTCGACTCCCGGAGCTTGGGCCACACCCATCATTTCGCCCACCCGAATTTCGGTGTTCCACCTTATCCAACGGCGTCGCTATCTGGACGGCTGCCCACCATCGTGCCAGGGTTCTCACGCTGAGGTTGCTTCTCCCGGTCGGATCCGCGGACGATCCGGTCGACCAGTTAGGTCTGGCCGCACTGACCGCCGATGTCCTGGATGAAGGGACTTGCAACCTGACTGATGTGGGCCTGCACGCCGCGCTCACCCGGATCGGCGCACATCTTGGTGTCGGAGTCTCGAGCGATGCCACGATCCTCACGCTGGCGACGTTGTCGAAGCACGCAGTCGAGGCGATGGCTCTGCTTGTCGACATCGCAGTGCATCCCCGTTTCGACCCGGACGACTGCGCACGCGTCCGCGACTTGCGGCTCAACCGTCTCCTGCAGATGCGTCAGGTGCCCGCAGCCGTGGCCGACAGGGTATTCATCGAATCACTTTACCGGGACCATCCGTATGGGCACCTTGCAGTCGGCACCGACACGTCTCTCCGAGCGCTCGATTCGTCCGACATCTCGGTGTTTCACGACCGCTGGTATCGGCCCGCAGCATGGACGCTGTTGGCGGTGGGCGATCTCTCTGACGACGCCCTGCTGAGAGTCGCCCGGACCGAGCTGGAGACGGTGTCTTGGCCGACGTCCTCGGCAGAGCCAGACATCGCATCGCGCCTCCAGGAGCCGACGCCGATCGCTGAACGGTTGGTGTTCGTCCCACGGCAGGGTGCGGTGCAGTCCGAGGTGCGACTGGGTCATACAGGCGTGTCGAGGGCGTCACCAGACTACCATGCGCTCCTGGTGCTGAACATGGTGCTCGGAGGCCAGTTCGTCAGCCGCATCAACCTCAATCTTCGCGAGGACAAGGGCTACACGTATGGGGCACGGACATCGTTCGACTACCGAGTCGGTCGTGGGCCGTTCGTGTTTCGGTCGAGCGTGCAGACCAGTGCGACTGTCAACGCCATGCGTGAAGTCATCACGGAGCTTCGTGCGATCAGGGAAGACCGCCCACCGTCCGAGAGAGAGCTGACGGTGGCTCGAGATGCCTTGACCCGTGGCTTTCCACTGGGACTGGAGACCGCGACTCAGGTTTCTCTAGCTGGGACGACTCTTGCTCTGCACGGGCTCCCATCTGACGAGATGGATCGCTTCGTCGAGCGCGTCATGGCGGTCGACGCGGAGGCGGTCGTCACCGCGGCACGGGCCCATCTGCACCCCGAGAACTTGCTGGCCGTAGTCGTGGGGTCACCTGACGACGTGCTGCCGTCTCTCGGGGACCTCGGTCTGGGCGAACCTGCCCTGGTAGGCTGACCCGGTGCGGGCGGGGTACGAGCCCGGTCGGTTCCTACACGACCCCGGCATTCCGCAGGCCTGAACGTCCACCGCGCCGCCGCTCGTCGATTCGGGTTGCGCGGGTGATGGGAGTGTCATGAGCTTCAGCCGTTATGGGATGAGCATGCTCGGCATCATGGGTCTGTTTGCGGCCACACCCTGGCAGCGGCGACGACCTGGCTGGTCTTGACCGGCCCCGTCACGGTGCCAGACGCCGTTACCGAAGAGGACATCACGCTCGTTACAGAGAGCTGGCCAGCATTGTCTTTGAAGCTCTGCACGGGCTCCTGAGATACCTGTGAGGCGCGTGGTCCTGGTCAGAGTTCTGTTCGGAGAAACTTCACCAGGGCGTATCCGTCCATCCAGCTGAACGGCGCGACGGCCGTACTGTAGTGGCCGCATGGCAGCACGAACACGCGATGCGGGACGTCTCGACGCTTGAACTCCTCCACCAGCTGCCGGGAGAGGTGGATCGGAAACGAGAGGTCGTAGCGAGCGTAGACCAGCAACGCGCGCTTGTGTCGCATCCGTTCGATATACGGTTCCGGACTGATCGGGAGCCACAGACGGCGCAAATGCTCGAGAGCTATATGTCCATCGAGTCCGGTGCGGACGTGGGCCGTGGAGAGCCCTTCCCACACGACGTCGGCGAAATATGGCGAGATGTGGTTGAGTGCAGCCGCGGTGACCCGTGGCTCGTGAGCAGCCGTCAGCATCGCGAGACACGAGCCAAGGCTCGTACCGAGGATGCCAATCCGTTCGTACCCCTGGGCGGCCAACCAGTGTACCGCGCGTCGCGCGTCGAGCACGGCTTGCCGGCAGACCTGTAGCGTCCGGCCCACGTTGGCACTGACGATGTAATCGGCGCGGTGGAGGTCGGCCGGTCTCCGACGGTCATGATACGGCAGGCTCAACCGCAGCGTGCTGACGCCGAATCTGGCGATCAGCCGGCTGAGGCCCATGTGCTCTTCCGGCCCAGCGTTCCAGTGCGGAAGCACCACAACCGCGCGTCGACGGCCCTCCTCCAGTGTGGCCGGCTGGTAACGGGCGTAGACCGTGTTGTTGTCGCGGTCAGGTGTTTCGAAGGCGCTGGGAAAACTAAGTAGCCCGTCGTTGAGATGATATCTGTCTGTGGCGGGGGTCTCAAAAAACTGGTCGGTGTCCTGCATCGCCTTGGCCGACCATGCGCTGACAACCTCGGGGGCCGCCGCACTTGGCTGTTCGCTGCCGTCCAGCCACTCGGCGCCCCACTCGAACCCCTGGACGACTCGGTCTGAGGTCACGGCCGCCAGACGTCGCTCCCAGGCGTGGAATAGACGGCCGATCATCGCGACGGTAGGAAGTGCGGCGGCCGGTTGTGGGATCGCGTCACTAATGGGGATCGTCCGAAGCCTGAGGTCGAACCGGGCCTCGAAGGAACACCGCAGGCTGATCGTCAGATGGCGCCACGACCATGCCGGGACGGGACGCGGTCGCGGCCCCAGGCCGTTGGTCACCAGGTTGGGCCGAACGGTCAATCAGGTGGAACGGCTGCGGAAGCAACTCCCTCAGCTCCTCGATCTCATCGCTGTCGAAGTCGTCGAAAGACGACCCCGAACCGAAACCGGTGTCCAGCATTGGTCCTCTCTGGGCCGGGACGGGACCTGGTACGCTTGATCCGAACGACGGTGTGTATGCGCTCGAGACCGGCCGTCGACTCGTGGCCATCACGAGCACGCGGCCGAAACTGGAACTTTCGGCTGTGCGATCGCCTCGCGGGGCTGCAACATAGCCGGCGGCCTCGCGGAGCAGGACGCGTAGTGCTGTTTCCTCCGGGACGTCGACGAGCTGGAGTCGCACCGGTTGCCCGATCAATTTGTCGGTGTCGACAAACTCGGTCTCTCCAACCTGCGACCACTCCTGCAGGATCGCCCGCACCGGCACATCAATCGCGATGACGGTCACCCGGCCATTGCGGAACGACACCTGGAGATCATCGGCGGCCATGGCCGGCGCACCTGTCAGTAACAAGATCAGCGCACCGATCTGAATGACGTCACGCACATATTCAGTATATGTCACGAGCGAGGGGTGCGCGTTCGCGCACGCCGAGACCTCACTAGGTGGCAAATCTGAAGTTGATGACGTCACCGTCGTTGACGATGTAATCCTTGCCCTCGAGGCGCACCTCCCCGTGATCGCGGCAGGCGGCGAACGTACGCCGCTCGAGCAGACGACTATATTCGACAACTTCGGCTCGGATGAAGCCTCGTTCGATATCGCTGTGGATCTCACCGGCTGCTTGCTGGGCCCGGGTGTTTGCTGGTATCGACCACGCACGGCACTCGTCCTCGCCAACCGTGAAGAACGAAATGTAGCCGAGTAGGCCATAGGCCGCCCGCACCACCCGGTGGAGTCCCGGTGCCTCAAGGCCGAGGTCCTCTAGGAATACCTGCGCGTCGCTAGGGTCGAGCTGGGCGATCTCGAGCTCGATCTTGGCACAGACAGCGACCGCTTCCGTGTTCGGCTGGCTCAGCATCTGTCCGAGATGGGTCAGCTCGACCGCGTCGTCAGCCGAACCGATGTTCGCCTCGTCGAGGTTAATGACCAGTAACAGGGGCTTCGCCGACAGGAACTGGAAGCCGCGCAGTGTCTTGGCTGCCGCCTGGTCTAACTCCATGCTCCGGATTGGCAACCCAGATTCCAGGTGCTCGTGGCATTGACCGAGGAGCTCCGCTTCCATGTCCAGCTCACGACTCGCTCCCTTCTTGCGCTCCCGAGCGATTCGACCGAGGCGTTTTTCAGTGACCGCGAGATCGGCAAGGATCAGCTCGACCTCGATGGACTGGGCATCGGGGGCGGGGTCAATCGCACCTTCCCAGTGGGGTATCTCATCTGCGGCAAACGCGCGTACCACATGGAGGAGTGCGTCTGCCTCGCGATAGGCCGCGACATCAACCAGTGAGCGTGTAGCCGTCGTTCCCCCGATGTCCGCGAACGTGACCGTGGCCGGTACGTGCTTCTTTGGATTGTAGAGCTCTGTCAAGCGGTCGAGGCGAACGTCCGGGACAGTCGCCACACCCATCCTGGCCTCCGTCCGGCCAAGTTTGCCGGCCGACGAGCCTGCAGGCCCGCGCGTCAGCAGCTGGAAGAGAGTCGTCTTTCCCGTCGAGGGAAGTCCGATCAGTCCTGCGCGTAGCGTTCCCATAATCTCGCCCAATCCACTTGCTTAATAACCCTTTTCCGTTGACAACGATCGCTCTGCCTGCCTACTATCGTCGTGGACTAATGTGGAGTCAAGTGGAGTAATTTGGTGTTACGGGGCAACTTCTCAGCAAGAATTGATAACAAGGGTCGGCTCAAGATCCCGGCCGGCTTTCGGGCGCCGATCGAGGAGACGTACGGCTCGTCGTTGTTCGTTACCAGTATCACTGGTGAATCGGTCCGCATCTACCCGATGCCGGTGTGGATCGGCATTGAAGAAAAGCTCGCACGCGTACCCTCCACCCATCCTTCTCGCAATCGGTTCTTTGACCGGGTCAATTTCTTCGGTCAGCCAGCAGAGTTCGACAAACAGGGGCGTGTGTTGGTCCATGGCCGGGTCCGCGAGGCGGCCAGCATGGTAGGGGAGGTTGACGTCTTTGGTCAATACGACCATCTCGAGATCTGGAATCACGATCGGTTCGTCGAGCGTCTCGACCGCGACCCATACACAGACGACGATGCACGAGCCCTGGCGGAGTTTGGGATCTGAGCGTGTCGAAATCTGACGGCTCCACGCATCTCGTTCATCTCCCGGTGATGACTGCCGAGGTGGTCGCCCGTCTCGAGCCGAGACCTGACGGCCTCTACCTCGACTGTACCGTGGGTGCCGCCGGTCATACCCGGGCTCTGCTCGATGCTGGTGCGGGTCAGATACTGGGTCTCGACCGCGATCCCGAGGCCTTGCCGTTCGCGCGCGCAACCCTGGCGTCCTGGTCTGACCGCGTTGAACTCGTACACGCCGATTTCCGTGAGATCGACCGAGTGTTGGACGAACGGGGCATCGCCATCGTTGACGGCGCGGTTGCCGACCTTGGTATGTCGTCAATGCAACTCGAGGCAGAGGGGCGCGGGTTCAGCTTTCGGACTGACGATCCGCTTGACATGAGGATGGACCGGTCGCAGGGTCCCACCGCGGCCGACCTGCTACGTGACGTGCCTGAACGGGCGCTCGCTGACCTCATCTTCGAATACGGAGAAGAGCGGTTCTCCCGTCGGATCGCCCGCGCGATCGTCAACGCAAGACAGCACGAACCGCTCATGACCACGGCCCAACTCGCCGCGCTGGTTCGGCGAGTGGCCCCGAGAAAGGCCCGTCAGCGCATCGACCCCGCGACCCGCACGTTCCAAGCGTTACGCATCTGGGTCAATGGTGAGCTCGACCGGCTGGATCTGTTCCTCCGGTCCGTCTGTCGACGTCTCCGAGTGGGTGCGCGTCTGGCCGTCATTTCGTTTCACTCGCTCGAGGATCGCATCGTCAAGACCGTCTTTCGTGAGCTTGGTAAAGGGAATGACGTGCCCGTGCGTGTCCTCACGAAACGCCCCATCCGCCCGGCGTCTGAGGAGGTTGTTCGTAACCCGCGGGCCCGGAGCGCAAAACTGCGGGCGGTCGAGAGGTTGGCATGAGCGGCCAACGACTTGACTTCGAGCGGGATATCAAGCGGGATATCCGCAACAACCCTATCGTTCAAGAGGTCGACCAGACTCGTCAGCGCGAACTCTGGCACTCGGTTGGAATCGGCGTGTTCGTCGTTGCCGTTCTGCTGTTCTCGGCCTGGCAGCATTTCGAGCTCCTCAGACACGGCTACCGTATCGAGCAAGTGCAGCAGGAGCGAGCCCGCGAGCTCGAGCTCAATCGACACCTCCGCTTGGAGATCGAGACCCTCAAGTCACCAAAGCGGATTGAGCGAATTGCCACCGAGCAACTGAATCTGGTGGCACCTAGTAGTAAGGACGCGATTGTCCTCGAGCGCCTTGTTCCATCCGCCGGGCCAAATCCGGGGATCGTTGCGGTGCGGCGTGGGGAGGTCTTTGACGAAACAGAAGCCGAAACAACGGGCCTGGACGTGCGGCGCTAGCTGGCTCGAGCGGCTGCGTGGTGTGACTCGCCGCGCCCGTCCGGCGCGTCCTGATCGTCGAAACAGACGCGGGCGCGGACGAACCGCACAGACGTGGCGGCAGGTTGTGCGCGGCCGACTGGTGACGACCGGTCTGTGCTTTGCCGTCTGGGCCGTCGGCATCGAGGCGAGGCTCGTGTATCTGCAGGTTGTTAGCTACGAAGAGTTGACGGCTCGCGCCGAAGGCCAGCAGCAGCGCAGCATCGAAGCCAATCCGAAACGAGGGGAGATCCTCGACCGCGACGGACGGATTCTCGCGTACTCGGTCGACGGGGACACGATCTATGCCGTGCCAAATCAGATTACGGATGCCGTGAGCACGACATCTGGTCTCTGCGTAGCGCTTGACTGCTCAGATGAGATGCGGGCCAACTTTGAGTCACGACTCTCTCGGTCGAGCCTGTTCGAGTATGTGCAGCGTCAGGTCTCCCCAGACATCGCACATCGGGTCGCCGAATTGAATCTGGCCGGTATCGGTTTTCTGCCGGAGAATCGCCGGTATTACCCCAATGCTGAGCTGGCCGCCCATGTGCTCGGCTACGTGGGTATCGACAATCAGGGTCTCAGTGGAATCGAGTCCACCTACGACGACGAGATCAGAGGCCGCCCCGGGAAAATTCTTGTTCAAACTGACGCTCGCGGACGAGCGTTCAGTCGGGTGGAGCGACCCCCAACAGCCGGCGCCACACTCGAGCTCACCATCGATACGTATTTGCAGCACATCGCAGAGCGTGAGCTGGAGCAGGCCGTTCTCGAGCATCGGGCTGACGCTGGCGTGATTATCGTTCTCGATCCCCATACCGGCGAGACGCTGGCGATGGCCAACTGGCCCACCTTCAACCCGAACGTGTTTGCCGATGCCCCGTCCGCCGCTCGCCGCAACCGAGCGATTCAGGATGTCTACGAGCCAGGATCGACCTTCAAGCTGGTGACCGCGTCGGCCGCACTCGAAGAGGGTGTCGTCACCCGAGACGAGCGGTTTGACGTCAGTGCTGGCTCGCTACGTGTCGGTCGTACCCGCGTGAGAGACATGAGTGTTCATAGGGAACCACTCACGTTTGACGAAATCATTATCAAGTCAAGCAACGTTGGCGCGACCATGGTCGGGTTGAGGCTCGGTCCCGAGCGTTTGAGCCGGTACATCCGCCGGTTTGGTTTTGGTCAAGCCTTGGCGCGTGATCTGCCAGGGCAGGGCAGTGGCATCGTGCACCCCCCTGCCGCCCTGGACAACGACCGGGAGATGGCTTCGGTGTCGATCGGGTATGCCATCTCGGTGACGCCCCTTCAGATGGCGGCGGCGGCCAGTGCTGTGGCGAATAGTGGTGAGCTCGTGGAACCCAGGCTGGTTCGAGCCATTATCCGGAACGGGATCAGAGCAGAAACGCCGGTTCGCACGATTCGCCGTGCCATCAGCTCGAAAACGGCGTCAGAGCTGACCCGCATCATGGAGCGGGTCGCCGAGGAAGGAACTGCACGCTCTGCCCAGGTGCCGGGCTACCTGGTAGCTGGGAAGAGCGGGACCTCGGAGAAGCTTGTCAACGGTAGTTATTCCAACACCGACCACATCGCCTCGTTCGTCGGATTCGTGCCCTCGCGACGACCGGCACTCACGATCTTGGTGATGATCGATAACCCGCGCGGTGACCGGTTCACTGGTGGCGGCGTAGCGGCGCCAGTATTTCGGCGAGTCGCCGAAGAGGCACTTCGGCATCTCGCGATTCCGCCGACAGTTAACCCCGCCCCTCCACTGCTCATCGAGGTGTCGGCGACACCGCGTCTGATTCCGGCTTCAGCTCGCCACGCGATGCCGCCCGCGTTGTCCTCACCCACCCGCTTGGGGCCGGATAGGCGGTGGATGCCTGACTTACGCGGGATGAGTGCGCGGCAGGCGATAGAGGCACTGGCACCACTTCGCGTGACAGCTCGTCTCGAAGGGGACGGTTTTGTCACTCGCCATGAGCCGATAGCCGGGAGCACCGTCGAACACGGCGAGACGGTGAGGCTCTGGATGGAGAGACGACCCATACCCGCCGCGGAGGGAAGCCAGTGACGATCGGCCAGCTCTGCGAGCGTAGCGGCCTGGGACTCGCCACAGGTGGCGATGTCAGCGACACGGTGGTGACCGGCGTTGTTTACGACTCCCGCGTCGTGAAGACGGGTGATCTGTTTGTGGCGGTTCAAGGAGAGCACTTCGACGGTGCCGCGTTTGCGGATGACGCCCTGGCTCGCGGTGCGGTCGCTGTTGTGGCACAGGATGTCCAGCCTGGCACCTTCGATGCGCCCTGGATTCAGGTCGATGATGCTCGAGCGACGATGGCGGTCCTGGCGGCGGCGTTCCACGGAAATCCAAGTCATGAACTGCTTGTCGTAGGCACGACCGGAACGAACGGGAAGACAACGACCACGTATCTCATCGAAGCCATTCTCGAGGCAGCGGGGATCGCGTGCGGGCGCATCAGCTCGGTGTCGTATCGGGTGGGGCAGGATGAACGGTCAGCCGAGCACACCACGCCGGAGTCACCGGATCTCCAGGCGATGATGCGCAAGATGGTCGACACTGGCTGTCGAGCCTGTGTCGTGGAGGTCTCTTCGCACGCGCTCGATCTTCGCCGAGCCGATGCGATCCGGTTCGGTGTTGCCGTCTTTACAAACCTGACCAGTGATCACCTCGACTTTCACGGCGACATGTCTCGGTATTTCGCGGCCAAGTGCCAGCTCTTCGACATGCTCGCCGACACGTCGCCAGCGGTGATTAACATTGACGATCAATATGGCCGAGAGCTGTCCGCGGCCGTGACTCGACCCGTGACCTACGCTATAGATGCCGTGGCGGATGTGCAGACAGAGCGGCTCGATCTTTCAGTCGGAGGGATAGAGCTGGATGTCCGCATGCCACGTGGTTCGCTGCGTCTACGGTCCGCTCTGCTAGGGCGTATCAACGCGTACAACGTCCTCGCCGCCGCGGCTACCGGGGTGGCCCTCTCGCTCTCCTCTCGAGCGATCGAGCAAGGTCTAGCGGCAGTCGAACGTGTTCCCGGTCGGATGGAAGTCGTGTCGAGCGCTGCCGATGATGTCAGCGCTCTCGTCGATTTTGCGCACACCGATGACGCGCTCAGAGGTTTACTCGAGACGGTTCGGCCGCTGGCCCGCGGGCGCCTGATCACCGTCTTTGGTTGTGGCGGGGACCGAGACACGACGAAGCGGTCGCTCATGGGTACGGTTGCTGGACGGTTGAGCGACCTCGTGGTGCTCACGTCCGACAACCCGCGCTCCGAGGACCCGGCGGCGATCGTGAGCGACATCGAGCTGGGGTTGACCGGTGGCGACACGCCGTGGAGCACCGTGCTTGACAGGGAAGAGGCCGTTACTCGCGCCATCCGCGAGGCGCGACCAGGCGATCTGGTCGTCGTTGCCGGCAAGGGGCACGAACGGTATCAGCTGGTGGGGATGCGCGCGTTGCCGTTCGAGGATTCCGCCGTAGTGCGCGCGGCGTTGAAGTGCCGGCGATCACGTTCTCAGGTGGGGTGAAGGACGGTGTCGACGCGGTCCCCGCTTGTGTTGCGAGCTGACGAGCTTGCCGCCGCTGTCGGCGGGCAGGTCGTGGCGGGGCGGGCCGACATCGAAGTCGGCGGTGTGGCCATCGATAGTCGTCTGGTGAGTCGAGGTGATCTATTCGTGGCGATCCGTGGTCAGCGGTTCGACGGACATCGCTTTGTGAATGACGCGGCGAGCAAAGGGGCGGCCGGACTGGTCGTCAGTGACCCGGCGGTGGCTGGAGTGACGGTGACCGATGGACCCAACCACGAAGGCCCGGTGGTGGTCGTCGTTCCGGACACAATTCGCGCCCTGCAGCTCATGGGGCGCTTTGTGCGCCGGGCCTCGGGGACACGGGTGGTGGCGGTGACCGGCAGTGTCGGAAAGACGACGACTAAGGACTTGATCGCGACCCTGCTGGCAGATGAGTACGACGTGAGTCGAACTGAGGGCAATTTAAACAACCACATCGGCCTCCCGCTGTCGCTTCTAAATCTTCGTCGGTGTCCGGACGTCGCCGTGCTCGAGCTGGGGATGAATCACGCTGGAGAGATCCGCACCTTGGTGGAGGTCGCTGAGCCCGAGATTCTCGTGTGGACAAATGTCGCTGAGGTGCACTCTGAATTCTTTGAATCTGTTGACGCGATCGCCGATGCCAAGGCCGAGATTCTCAAAGGTTCGACCGCGGCGACATGTCTCGTCGCAAACGCCGCCGACCCTCGAGTGATGGCCAGGGTGGCGAATTTCCCTGGCAAGCTGACGACGTTTGGTATCGACGTGTCCGCTGATATTCGGGCGAGCGACCTTCGGTTTCTCGGTCTGGCTGGGATGGAGGCAATGCTTCAGACGTCGGAGGGCTCACATACGTTGCGGACCACGCTACTGGGCGAGGGCAGCGTGGCCAACATTCTCGCGGCGATCGCTGTCGCTCTCCAGTTTCAGTTACCACTCGAGTCGATGCTCGCCCGTGTAGCGACGTTCGAGGCCCGGCCCCGTCGCGGCCAGGTTATTCGTGCGGGTGCGGTCACCATCGTCGATGACTCCTACAACTCGAACCCGATGGCGCTGGACCGGGTGCTGGCGGCGATCGGACAGGCAGAGAACGGCACGCGACGCGTGGCCGTGCTGGGAGAGATGCTCGAGCTGGGCCGATGTTCTGAGGCGCTTCATCGCCGGTGCGGTCGAACGGTCGTGTCGGCCGGGTTCGACGTCCTGCTCGTCGTCGGCGGGGCACCAGTTTACGCGCTCGCTGAGGCCGCCATCGAGGCCGGACTACCGACCGCCTCGGTCCTCAAATGTGCCACCAGCGACGAGGCGGCCGACCAGATCGGTGGATTGGTTCGAACTGGCGATGTAGTTCTCGTGAAGGGTTCGCACGGAATTCGGACCGACCGAATCGTTGACCGTCTCAGATCGGAGCTGGGGTGATGCTGTATCACCTATTGCACCCACTCCACACGGAGATGTCGCTACTGAACGTCACGCAGTACATCACGTTCCGAACGGCTGCGGCGAGCATCATGGCATTTCTGTTTTCGATCGTTCTTGGGCCTTGGGCGATCCGACTGCTTCAGCGTCTTCAGATCGGCCAGATCGTACGTGACGACGGTCCCCAGAGTCATGAACCCAAGGCTGGGACCCCCACGATGGGAGGGCTGTTGATACTTGGCGCGGCGATCACTCCCACGTTGCTCTGGGCAGACCTACGCAACTCGTATATCTGGGTCGCAGTGCTGTCCACGGTTGCGTTCGGGATGATCGGATTTGCCGACGACTATCTGAAAGTTGTGCACAAATCGCACCATGGCCTGCGTCCGCGCTACAAGTTGTTGTGGCAATGTTTGGCGTCGGGCGCCGTCGGTGTATCGCTCTTGCTGTTGAGCGAGAGCGGGCTGTACAACACGCAACTAATGTTCCCGTTTTTCAAAGGGCTGATGCCCGATCTGGGATGGCTCTATGTGCCGTTCGCCGTGCTCGTACTGGTCGGCGCCTCCAATGCGGTCAATCTGACTGACGGACTCGACGGGTTGGCGATCAGCGTCTTTACAGTGGCAGCCGTCGCGTTCACGGCGCTCGCCTACATTAGCGGTCATGCGGTCTTTGCCGCGTATCTGCTGCTGGTGCGATTTTCTCCCGCCGCTGAACTTACGATTTTCTGCGGGTCGTTGGTTGGAGCCGGCCTGGGATTCCTTTGGTACAACTCGTATCCGGCCGATGTCTTCATGGGTGACGTCGGTTCGCTGGCGCTCGGAGGTGCACTCGGGACGGTGGCTCTCCTGATCAAGCAAGAGCTGCTCTTGCCGATCGTCGGAGCTGTGTTCGTTTTTGAGGCTCTCTCCGTCATCATCCAGGTTGGCGCGTTCAAGTTGACCGGTCAGCGGGTTTTCAAGATGGCGCCTCTCCATCACCACTGCGAGCTGATTGGCTGGAGCGAGCCGAAGATAATCAGCCGATTTCTGATCGTCGCGATCGTCTTTGCGTTGTTCAGTCTGATGACTCTGAAACTTCGATGACCATCGAGAGACAGGATGGGTGAATTCTCGGTCGACGGGGCACGGGTCGTGGTGCTGGGTGCTGCTCGGAGCGGTATCGCGGCTGCCATGCTGCTGGCACGACGTGGCGCACGTGTCGTCCTCAGCGAAAACCTGGACTCAATCGCCGATGCGGACCAGCTCAGAGGGGCCGGCGTGACGCTGGAGCTCGGCGGTCACCGCGCCGACACGCTCACGAACGCGCATCTCATCGTATTGAGTCCAGGCGTATCTCCGAGGCTCCCGGTGATTGACCGCGTCCGAGAACAGGGGACTCCCGTGATCAGCGAGGTCGAACTGGCCGCCCGCTGGCTGCGTGGTCGGGTCGTAGCCGTAACCGGCACCAAGGGGAAGACGACCACGACCGTTCTCACCGGACGTATGCTGGAGGCCGACGGCCGTCACGCTCTGGTCGGGGGGAACGTGGGCACGGCCCTCAGTAGTCAAGTGGAGGCTTCGTCGCCGGATGTGATCCATGTCGTCGAACTGAGCAGCTTTCAGCTCGAACTGACAGAGACGTTCCGTCCTTGGATTGCGGTCCTCCTCAATCTGTCCCCCGACCACCTGGACCGTCATGCGAACTTCCAGGAGTATGTCGACGCCAAGGCTCGAATCTTTGCCAATCAGACACGCACCGACACGATGGTGATCAATGCGGATGATCCACAGGTCCTGGAAGTCGCCCGCCAGGGTCGCGCAAGGCGCCTGATGTTTGCCCTGACCGAGCCGATCGATGAAGGAGTCGTCGTCGCCGAGCAGGTCGTGAGCCATCGCACCGGTTCTGGTGATCGCACGTTGTTCCCGCTCTCGACGGTGCATCTGCCTGGGCGGCATCTTCTGAGTGACGTGCTGGCGGCTGCGGCGGTCGGCACCGTCGCGGGTATCTCGGTCGATGGAATGCGCTCTGCGGTTGAGTCGTTTGATGGGATCGAGCACGCCATGGAGGTGGTAGCGGACTTCGAAGGCGTCCAGTTCATCAACGACTCCAAGGCGACGAACGTCGTGTCAGCGCGGGCGGCCATCGAGTGCTTCGACCGCGATCTAGTCGTCATCATGGGAGGTCGTTTCAAAGGCGGCGACCTCCAGGATCTAGTGACGGTGCTGGGAGAGAGAGTGAATGCCGTCGTCGCGATCGGGGAAGCCAGGGCAAGGTTCCGCGAGGCGTTAGGCAGCGGTGTAGACGTCCACGAGGCCGACGAAATGTCCGACGCCGTTCGTCTGGCATTTCGTTTGGCTCGGCCTCAAGGATCGGTCTTGCTGGCACCCGCGTGCGCCAGTCTCGACATGTTTTCAGATTATGCCGAACGCGGCAAGGCGTTCAAGGAGGAAGTGCGACACCTTGCCGAAGAACGGGCTGCACGGTGAGCCGTCAGCAGTCGTCAGCCGGACTGATGCGGTGGAGAGCAAGCCGCTGGGAACGCAGGCTGCCCCGGTCTGCGAGGCGAGTGTCTCCACCCTCGGCGCTGGCTGATGACTGCTGACGGCTCAGGTGCACTGGTGGTTTCGGGCGGGAGGCTCCTCAGCTTTAGGCCCGCCAGCTCCTCCGGCCCAAGGGAACGCTGAGTATGGCGCGAAAACTGAAATCGGACAAGCTGCTGTTCCTCTCGACATTCCTGCTGGTCTGCAGCAGTGTCGTGATGGTTTACAGCGCCTCGGCCGTGCTCGCCATGGATCGATACCAGCAGCCGTACTACTTCCTATTCAAGCAGGTGACATGGGTGGTGCTCGGCCTCTGTCTGCTCCTGATGGCGATGCGAGTTGACTACCGTTATCTCAAACAGCCAGCCGTGATTTGGACGGCGCTCGGAGGGTCGGTTCTCGCGCTGATCGCGGTCCTCTTGATTGGACCGGAGATCAATGGGACTCGTCGCTGGTTTGCGATCGGTGGTGTCGGGGTCCAGCCGTCAGAGCTGGCAAAGGTTGCGGTGATTCTTTTCACCGCTGCGGTCCTTGAGCATCGCATGGACCGAATCGATGAGGTTTCACACTCCCTGCTGCCGGTCGCCGTGGTGGCCGGAGGGGTCGGGACCCTTATCGTGTTGGAGCCTGACTTTGGCACGGCGATGACTGTGCTGATAATCGTCGGAACGATGGTGTTCACGGCTGGACTCAGTTATCGGTATCTTTTTGGTCTGGCGCTCACCATCGGTCCACTTCTGTATATCGTGCTGGCCAGGGCGCCGTATCGACGGCAGCGCCTTCTCGCGTTTCTCGATCCGTGGAGCGATCCACTGGGGTCTGGTTTTCAGATCATCCAGTCGCTGATCGCGGTCGGCACCGGTGGCATCTTTGGTCAAGGGCTGATGGCGGGGGTACAGAAGCTCTTTTTTCTGCCGGAGCCTCACACTGACTTCATTTACGCCGTCATTGCGGAAGAGACCGGTCTTGTCGGCGCGACGCTGATTCTGTTGTGTTTTCTCGTGATCACGTGGCGGGGATTGCGTGTCGCCGTGCTGGCGCCGGACCGATTTGGATCGTTGTTGGCCTTGGGGCTGACCATGATGGTCTCAATGCAAGCGTTCTTAAATATCAGTGTCGTTCTCAGTTTAATGCCGACAAAGGGCCTCCCACTACCGCTCGTCAGCGCCGGGGGGTCCTCAATGTTGGTCAGTTTGCTCTGTATGGGAGTGCTGTTGAACATCTCCCAGTATGCGTCGGCGGAGGCATGACAGCCCCGCGGTGGGTGCTCGAAGATAGGGCTTTCGGATGTGACGGTGAACGGTCGGTCCGTACGTGTGATATTCGCTGGTGGCGGGACTGGAGGGCATCTGTTCCCTGGTATCGCTGTTGCGCGGGAGTTGAGACGCCGCGATCCGAAGTCGCAAGTCATGTTTGCCGGTTCGGGCCGTGCGCTGGAAGCGCGAGTCCTGGCACGCGAAGGACTGGCCCTGGAGCGAGTGCGCGCAGTCGGGCTCGTTGGCGGCTCGCGACGCGCCCTAGTAAAGGGACTGGCTCAATTACCGGTCGCCTTTCTCGATGCGTGGCGTTTGCTGAACCGGTTCCGACCCGATATCGTCGTCGGACTTGGTGGGTACAGCTCGGGTCCGGTTGTATTGCTGGCCGCTCTGAGTCGGATTGCGACACTCGTCATGGAGCAGAACGCTGTGCCGGGTGTGACCAACCGCTTGCTGGGGCGGGTGGTGCAGGCGGCGGCAGTCTCGTACGCCGAGACACGGAGCTGTTTCCGTGCGAAATGTTTCGTAAGCGGCAATCCGGTGCGGGCGGGTTTCTTCAAGGCTTCACGGCCTCGACCTGTGGTGGCCGAGCCTCGAATTCTAGTGCTCGGCGGTTCACAGGGGGCGCATGCGATCAATGTCGCGATGGTCCAGGCTGCTCCGGCGCTCGCGGAGGCTACTCGGCCGGTTCTGGTGACCCATCAGTCGGGCGACTCCGACCTGCAGATGGTGCGACACGGATACCGATCAGCCGGCGTGACGGCGAGGGTAGAGCCGTTTCTTGAGTCGATGGACAACGAGATGTCAGACGCAGATATCGTCGTGTGCCGGGCTGGAGCCACGACCATCGCCGAACTTGCTGCGGCAGGGAGACCGGCGATTCTCGTGCCGTATCCTCACGCGACCCACGACCATCAGCGGCGCAATGCCGCCGCGTTTCAGACGCAGGGTGCGGCCGAGGTGATCGATCCTGACGAGCTGACGGCGGCGCTATTGAGTCAGCGGCTGCTGGCCCTGACCGTGGACGACAAACGGCGTCTGGCTCGAGCAGATGCGGCCTACCGGCTCGGGATGCCGGACGCCGCGGTGACGATCGTTGATCGGATGGAACGCTTGATTGTGGGCGAGGAGAGCTGACGGCTGACTGTGAACGAACGTGTGCTCACCCGCGCCAGACACATCCACCTGGTGGGTATAGGCGGCATCGGGATGAGCGGGATTGCGGAGCTGCTCATCAACCTGGGGTTTGATGTCACGGGTTCGGATTTGTCGTTGTCACCGATCACATCACGGCTTCAGAGTCTTGGGGCATCGTGCTCGGAAGGGCACCATGCGCAGCACGTGGCTGGTGCCGAGCTCGTGGTCGTTTCCACGGCAGTGCCGATGGACAATCCTGAGCGGGTCGCGGCTGCCAACCTTGGGATTCCGATTGTCTCGCGTGGCGCGATGCTCGCAGAGTTGACTAGCCTGAGGCGGACCGTGGCGGTCGTTGGATCGCACGGTAAGACCACGACGACGGCAATGGTCGCTGTGGTACTCGAGGCTGCAGGTTTGGACCCGACCGCCGTGATCGGTGGCCGACTGAGCACGTTCGGAAGTAACGCGCGTCTTGGGCGCAGCGACTTCATGGTGGTCGAGGGCGATGAGAGTGATAGGTCGTTTCTGGAACTGGAGCCCGAGATCGCGATTTTGACGAACATCGACGACGAGCATCTCGAGGCCTACGACGGTATAGCAGATCTCGAAGCGGCGTTTCTGGAGTTTGCCCAGCGTAGCGCCAAACGCGGCTGTGTCGTGGCCTGCGGCGACGACCCGCGGCTTCGTCGTGTTATTTCCCAGGTCGAGGGCCGGGTCGTGACGTATGGTATAGACGACGAGTCGGCCCACGTCCGTGCCTTGGACATCCAGCTCGAGCCGACCCGCTCGCGCTTCAGCGCACGGGTGTCCGGCGACCGCCTCGATCCCGACGTCTTTGATGTGAGCGTGGCCTCGCCGGGTCGGCACAATGTAGAGAACGCGTTGGCTGCGGTGGCCGTGGGTACGGAACTCCAGGTACCCCGGGACACGCTGGCACTGGCGCTTGCCGGCTTCTCAGGCGCCGACCGCCGTTTTCAGGTCTGTGGAGAGGTAGATGGTGTGGTCGTGATCGACGACTACGCCCATCACCCGACCGAGATCGCGGCGGTACTGACTACCGCACGACTGCGAACCACAGGTCGGCTTCGAGTCATCTTCCAGCCACATCGGTACAGCCGAACCCTCCGTTTACTTGAGCGGTTCGGCGAGGCGCTGGCCGCGTCAGATGAGCTATTCCTGACCGACGTGTATGCCGCAAGCGAAACCCCGATTCCTGGCGCGACGGCCGACGCCATGGCGCAGGCCGTCGCCCGCTTCGGGTCTGTTCCGGTACGACGGGTGAACACGCTCGACGATGCGGTGGAGGCTGTCACCCGCGACGCCGAGCCCGGTGATGTTGTGGTAACGCTCGGGGCCGGGTCGATTGGCACCGTACCGTCACGGATCGTCGACACCCTGCGAGCGAGACGGCCGAGGAGGACAGTTCGCTAGTGGCCGTTCAAACCAGGACCGACCGACGTTTTCGACGGGCCCATGTCAGGCCTTCAAGGCGTCGACGCAGCTCCACAGCGAGGCGACGACTTGCCGGGGGAAGCCTCGTGTTGTTTGGGGTTGCGCTGGCGGCGTTCCTTCTTCCCGGTGCGTTGAGCAGCGCCGGCTTTCTGCAGGTCACCACGATTACTGTCCGGGGAAACGAGCACGTCTCGCCCGGAGAGGTCCTCGCGTTGCTCGGTCCGTTGCGTGGACAGAACATCTTGATGGCCGATCTGGAGACGTATCGGCAACATCTGATGGCGTCAGGATGGGTCAAGACCGCGACGCTGCGGCGAGTGCTACCGTCGACCATCGAGGTCGACGTCGACGAGCGGAGCGCGATCGGTCTTGCCCGAATCGGAGGACGTCTCTATCTCATTGACGCCGCCGGAACCGTGATCGACGAGAATGGCCCGCGATTCTCCGAAGGGGGTTTACCGATCGTTGACGGGCTGTCGACGGGGACCGACGACGCGGCCGACGAGATTCGGGCGCAGCTCATATCGAGCTTGGTGACGGCACTGGAAGCCACTCCTGAGCTGTCGTCCCGAATCTCGCAGATCAACGTCGAAGATCCGTACAACGCCGTCGTGCTTCTCAGCGATGGTCCGACGCTCATCCATCTCGGCCGCGAACAGTTTGCCAAGCGACTTCGAGAATACCTCGATCTGGCGCCGGCGCTGCGTGCGCACGTCGCAGACATCGACTACGTCGACCTTCGGTTCGACCGGAGGGTTTTCATTCGACCGGCTGAGCCGGGTGCGAAGTCCCCACTGGTCGTGTCAAGCCACGCGAGGAGGGTCGAGTTTCAGTGATCAGTGATCGTTGGCATCGGAGGGTGTGTGGCGCGTAGGGAGCAGTATCTCGTTGGCCTGGATGTTGGGACGTCCCGGATCGTCACGACCGTCGGGGAGGCCACCGAGGATAACGGTGGTCTCGATATCGTCGGGATCGGTCTCGCGGAGGCCAACGGGATCCGTCGTGGCGTTGTCGTCAATCTCGAAGCGGCGGTGGAGTCGATCAAGAAGGCGATCGAAGAAGCCGAACTCACCGCCGGCGTCGAGATCGACTCAGTGCACCTCGGGCTGTCCGGTGCGCATGTCAAAGCATTCAACAGTCGCGGGGTAGTCGCAGTGGTCGGCAAGAATCGTGAGATTACCCGTGATGACGTGCGCCGGGCGATTGATGCGGCCAAAGCTGTGGCGCTCCCGAGCGGCCGGGAAATCGTGCACGTGTTGCCTCAGGACTTCGTCGTCGATGAGCAAGACGGCATCGGCGCCCCCGTCGGGATGACGGGGGCGCGTCTGGAGGTCAACGTCCACATAGTGACCGGGAGCGCGTCCACGACCCAGAACGTGGTGGCGTGCGTCAACCGAGCCGGCGTGGCGGTGATCGATACGGTGCTGGAGCAGCTCGCTGCGGCGGAGGCCGTGTTGACCCCTGACGAGAAGGAGTTGGGGGTGGCACTCGTGGATATCGGTGGTGGCACAACCAGTTTCGCCATTTTCGAAAAGGGTAGTTTGTGGCACACCGGTGTGGTGGCGCTGGGGGGCGACCACTTCACCAACGATATTGCGGTTGGCCTCCGCACGCCGATTCCTGAGGCCGAAAAGACCAAGCGCCGTTCCGGCTGCGCGCTGGCGGCGATGGTTAATGACGAGGACACCGTCGAAGTGGCCAGCGTCGGCGGTCGGCAGCCCAGGCTGATGTCCCGGCGGATGCTCTCGGAGGTCATTCAACCTCGCGCCGAAGAAATCTTCCATCAGCTGTGGGACGAGATTCGCCGTGCCGGCTACGAGCGCTCTCTCAACTCGGGAATCGTGTTGACAGGCGGGGCGTCCGTTCTGGACGGGATGCCAGAAATCGCTGACCAAATTTTTGATCTGCCTGTTCGGCGCGGCTGCCCTGTGGGTATCGGCGGCTTGAACGACCATGTGAACAACCCCGCGTTTGCCACGGCGGTGGGTCTGGTGTTGTATGCCCGCCGCAATCAAATCAGTGAGCGCGGCCATTCCATCGGCGTCGGGTCCCTGAGTCGCGTGGCTGGTTGGCTGCGCGGGTTTTTCAAGGAGTTCTTTTAGTTCGGAGGAGGATCGAGTCATGACAGACTTCCAAGGCCCCAGCGGTGCTGTGAGCCCGGACGAACAGTCAGAGCCGCGGCTCACTTTTGAAAGCGACTTCAAGCTCGGGGCGCGCATCAAAGTCATCGGCGTCGGCGGTGGCGGGAGTAATGCGGTCAACCGCATGGTCACCGCCGGACTGGAGTCGATCGACTTCATCGTTGCCAACACCGACGCCCAGGCATTGGCGCAGGCCTCCGCGCCCGTGCGGCTTCAACTTGGTACGTCGCTCACCAAAGGGCTCGGCGCCGGGGCGGACCCGAATATCGGACGTCAGGCCGCCCTCGAGGATACGGAGCAGTTGATTGGTGCGCTCGACGGCGCTGACATGGTGTTTGTCACGGTTGGGATGGGCGGGGGAACCGGCACCGGCGCGGCGCCGGTGATCGCCAACCTTGCTAGCGAGCTTGGTGCCCTCACGGTGGCGGTGGTCACAAAGCCGTTCAAGTTCGAAGGAAAACGTCGCGATCTGCAGGCGACCCGCGGCCTTGAAGAGCTGAAAGAGTGCGTCGATACAGTGATCACGATTCCGAACGAACGACTGCTCGCCAAGATTGATCGAACCACGAGTCTTTCGGAGGCCTTCACCCGAGCCGACGATGTCTTGTATCAGGCCGTACGAGGCATCTCTGACCTGATCGTCATGCCCAGCTTGATCAACCTTGACTTCGCCGATATCACCACCATCATGTCAGGTATGGGACTGGCCATCATGGGTACTGGCGTCGGTGAAGGTGAGAATCGAGCGATCGACGCGGCCACCCGGGCAGTATCCAGCCCACTCCTCGAGGACGCATCGGTGGAGGGCGCGCGATCGGTCATCGTCAACGTGACTGGTGGGTCAGATCTTTCGATGATCGAAGTGAGCGAAGCGACCTCGGTCATTTACGAAGCGGCACACGAGGAAGCCAACATCATCTTTGGCGCGTTGATCGATCCGTCCATGCAGGACCGGGTCAAAATTACGGTGATCGCGACCGGGTTTGGTCAGCCTCGGGCAGACAGGCAGCCGGTGGCGGCGTCCGCTCAAACCCCTGTAGACCTGCAGAACTACACGGAGTGGCAGTCGGACGCGCCCGCGTCTCGGGCTGGCGTCGGCGACGTGACAATTGCTCGTCGGCCGGTGGTTGCCTTGCCGGCGCTGCCTCCGGCCCACCCGTCACAGGATGACGGGGAACGGCTCGAACTCGATACGTCGCTCGAGACTCCAGCGTTCTTGCGCCGACCGGGTAAGTAGTTTTGGGAGGTCCTCGGTTGTATCGAGGTTAGACGGTCCACATGGTCGATACGCGATCTTCGTGTTCGGCGTAGGCTCGAAGAATACGGTCACGGAGAGGATCGGTTGTTGCGGTCTCTTCGGCCGCTCGGAGTAGCACTTAATGGCGGCGCTCCCAGTTGGTTGAGTACTGGCGGGCCGGGAATGTGACGTTCCGCCGCGTCCGTTCCGTCCCTCCCAGATCGCGAAACCAACCAGTTTCAACCCAGAGAGCGGACCGTCGTCAAAACATAGCTCGGCTTCTGCGAGCTTGCCCGCCGAGGCTCCCTGTGTAGTCGATACGATGTGCACAAGCATTTCCAGCCTCCGATCTAGTTGTTGGGCACTCCCTGCCTGTGACGGCAACATCAATGCCGAACTGGACCTACGGCTCCAAGTTGTTCTTTGAACGTCGGTTTGCGGAGGGGGACGTTGGCGCCGGTTGGCATCTCGAACGCCTAGAGCCGTGGGCGCCGTCATCTGGAGATGACGCTCGTGACTAGACGAATTCCGGTCAGTCTTTGAGCAAGAGTACCTGTGCGAAGGCGAAGTCTCCCGCGTGGGTGATGGTGACCAGTGCGCGGCGGCCTCCCAGCTGCCGGAAACGTGAGGCGGCACCGCCGTGCAACCGGAGTTGCGGAGGACCCGAGACGCGCATTACCTCGACGTTGCGCCAGAGAATACCCAGCGTCCGGCCGGTACCTAGCGCCTTCATCGTCGCCTCTTTTGCGCAGAACCGACCGGCAAGATGCTGAGCCGGAAACCGCCGCCGGCGACTGTAGGCGATCTCGTGGTCGGTGAAGACCCGCGTGAGAAACCGGTCGCCGTATCGCTGAAGCAGCGTGTCGATTCGACTGATCGACTCGAAGTCAACGCCGATCGACAGCACCGACTCGTGAGGGATGTGGCCCGGCGCGATGTCAAGCGGAGGTTCTGGGATTGCCGCGGCTGGAGCGGGTGCGATCTCGGCCGATCGGCCATCCATGGCGAGGTTGGCCAGTCGGTCTGCTTCGGCGTTCTCGGCGCGGGGAACGTGCTCGAATGTGACGCGCCCCAGACGCGCGACCAGTCGTGAGGCTTCCTGATACAGCGGCGCCAGCCCCGGGTTGCGAACACGGTACTCACCGGCCATCTGTTTTGTGAGCAGCTGCGAGTCGGAGCGGATCGTCGAGTCGAGATAACCGTGTTCATCGAGAAACGTAAGGGCGGCAATGAGGCCACGGTACTCGGCGACGTTATTCGTGGCCACACCGATCGAGCCGTGGAGTTCCTCGATCAGCGCGCCGTCGGCAGTCTCGACCCTGACGCCGTATCCAGCGGGTCCGGGGTTCCCTCTCGCTCCCCCGTCAATGTAGGCGACGATGGAACCTCCGGCCATCACCCGGCTACGGCCTGATGCTCGGCGAAGTACAGAATCCGCTGGCAGCTTTCACACTGAACCAGTGCGTTGTTTGAACGGATGTCATTAAACAGCTGGGGCCTGAGGCGAACGTGGCAGGAGGTACACCTGCCCTGACGTGCTTCGACCACGGCGACGCCGCTGCGTCCCCGTGCTAACGTATCGAACAGATTCATCACGTGGGCGGACAACTGCTCCGCGACCGTGTTTCGCGCCGCATCGAATGTCGTAAGCTTCGCCTCGAGTGCGGTACGTTCCTCCTCGATGCGTGCGCGTTCCGCGTCGACGGCCTTCCGTTCTTCCGCGAGTTGCTGCTCCGCCTGGACGGCGTTCCGACTGAGGTCGTCGGCTTCGAGCATCCGTTCGAGGAGCTGGTCTTCAAGGCGTCCTACCTCTCGTTCCCCGCCCGCGATCTCGGTTTGCATTGCCTGATACTCCTTATTGGTCTTGACGGCCATCAATTGCTCTTTGAAGCGGCTGAGCCGAACCTGGACCTCGGCGACGTCCTTTTCCAGCGTTGCACGTGCAGTCCGGTGCTCGCTGAGGGCCAGGTTTGAAGCATCCACACGCTCGGCGTGCGTGGCAAGACGCGCTTCGATGGCTTCGAACCTGGCCGGGATGAACTCGAGTTGTCCGCGCGCTTCAGTTGCGGTGTTCTCCAGTTGTTGCAGACGGATCAATTGTTGGAGCTCAGGCAGCATGGTCTCTGTCCTGCAGGGCAAAAAAAAGCCCCGCCTGGGCGGGGCACTATCATATTTAATGGCTCGCGGTGCCGCGAGCCTGACGTTCGCCGCCAGGCGGAGCGGTAGGTTACTGTGAATGATGGGCTCATCAGAATCAAGATCGTAGCATGATCGCCATTGTCAGCCGAACCCCACGATGAGATGAGACTATGTAATTCTAGCCGATTCGAGTGGGTCTCGAGAAATAGGCGTGCTAGCCTAGCGCCCCCACGAATCCCGCGGCACTCTACTAGGGGGCGCGACCAGTGGGAGACACCACGCTGATGCAGGCACGCACGATCTGCGGCTACGTGGCGATCCTCGCCATGGCGTAGAACCCACTTTCGTGGGGCGCGAACGCGGTCGGTATCGTTGACGCCCTGCGGGCTACGATGGACCCTGGCCTCTGGCTGACCCGACTGTTGTTCTGGATGCACCTTCGGATATCGTGCTCAGTAGCTTAGGGTTCGGTCTACTGGCGTTCTTGTCATGACGTCCACTCGACGATCGGAGTGTCGCATCTGAGCTCCACCACGAAGCCGACTGGGCCATCACGCATATACGAGACCTCCACGTTCTCGACGCGGCAGGGGAGGTACAGCTGCATCGCGACTACGGTCGATGGCACCAGCGAGTTGAGGATAGGATCGCCAGTTTTGCCAAGCGATTCCAGGCGGAATACTCTGCTTTCATGACCCAGGGCGACGATTTTTAGGTCGACGTTCTGACGGGAATCACTCTTGAGCGTTCCAAGCGCCACAGCCTGATCGAGCTGAAGGCCAGGCGGCTACGCTCGCTCATCCGGACGATTCAGGCGTCGGGATGGTTTGACTGAAGAGAAGGGTGATACTTCATTCCGAAGACATGGGCAACACCTCTTACCCCTAGAAGGGAGACATGCGCTGGGGGACCGTCGGGTCGTGGAAGAACGCCTCTCGCCAGTTTTCATTGCGAAAATCGTGAGAAAACAGTTAAGTTGTAGGATTCTTGGATCAACAATTATGTAGATCTCTGGTGTGAATCAGACATTCCGGTGAAAATGCTGCCCGGCTTTGTCGGTTCTCGCTTCTGGCTGGTCTTCAACGGCGACAGGATACCCGTGCCGTCCTGCTCGCCGAAGCCTTCTGGGACGATGTGGGAACCGACGCACCCAACCCGGCCGAATCTGTCATGACGGCGCGACCAGCTATCGCCTACGAGAGTGTCGAGACCTCCGGCCTAGATCAGACATTTTCGTTGAACCTGACCTGGTGTCCGCTCATCACGGTGTCAACGACACGCGGGTTTTCAGGTCCGACTGGCGACTCCTTCATACACCACCACGTGGCGCGACTTTTGCTAGTCCTCTGCAACAGGATAACGTACTCGGCCTGAGCAGGATCCGTGGCCACCGGCGGATCTGGAAGGTGAAATTATGGACATCATGAACCTCACGAAATCGAAGCGGAGCATGAAAAGGTGTTTTTTGAGTGCTGTCGTAGTCACAGGTGTGTGTGTGGAGCTCGTGCTAGGGCCAGCCCTCGTCCATGCCCAGAACACACCCAGGGGGGACGCCGAGACCGGAGGTGGCGCAGCCAGCTTCCAGGTTGAAGAGGCGACAATCGACGACCTGCACCGCGCCATCCGGAATGGACGCACGACATGCACGGCCGTCATTCGCGCCTATGTGGAGCGTGCCCGTGCGTATAACGGGAGCTGCACCCAGCAGGTGACTAGCGATGGCGCTAACATCACGCCGCGGATGGGCGCGGTGAGGGCAATGACGCAGTCGTCGTTTCCTGCCGCGACGGTGGCGATTACAGACGTCCTCCCTGATTTCGATCAGTATACTGGGCTGCCGATCGAGTACGGTCGCCTGGAACCGACCAAGTCAGACCCCAGTGCGTATCAGCAGTACGGCATGGTGGTCGGTATCGAGGATAAGGGGCAAATCAACGCGCTCAGTACGCTCAACCTTCGCGGCGAGCGATCGGTGACATGCAAGGGCGTCTTTGACGCGCACCCGTCCACCGGGCCGCTGCCCGCAGACGCGCCGCCAGGCTGCGAGGCGTTCCGTCAGCAGCCCGATGCCTTGGAACGGGCGGCTGAGCTCGATGCGCAGTATGGCCGAGAGCCTGACCTGCAGAGGCTGCCGATGTATTGCGTAGCGTTTTCCTTCAAGGATGTGATCGACACGACCGATATGCGGTCGACAGGAGGCGCCGACGTCGACTATGCGATGGACGCCGCCCCGCTGGACGCCACCGTGGTCGGAGTACTGCGCGGGAAAGGCGCGATCATCTATGCCAAGGCCAACCTCTCTGAATACAACGGCGGCAGTGGCAACCCGGGTGGCACGGCCGAGGCGCCCTCCCGGACCTTCGGCGCCGGGACCCGAAGCTCGTGGGGAGGCTCGGCCTGCAATCCCTATGACACTGCCCGCGAGCCGGGAGGATCCAGTTCAGGGTCGGCGACCTCTGTCGGTGCCAATTTGGTCGAGTGCTCGATCTGCGAGGAAACAGGCGGTTCGTGCCGCCAGCCCGCATGGCGCAACAGCGTGGTGTCGCTCGTGACGACGAAGGGACTGATCCCTTTCGGCGGCGCCATTGGCGCCGACCCGTATCTGGACCGCGCGGGAATCACCTGCCGTACGGTGAGGGATACCGCGCTTGTCCTCGACGCGCTAAAGGATCCCGAGCGAGGCTACTTCGATCCACGCGACATCTACACCGCCCTGCCAAAGGCGCTGGTGTCGAAGGAGCCTTATGCTGCGTCCACACCTACCGCGGTCGAGACGAACGACAAGTCGCTGAGCGGCCTGCGGGTTGGCATCGTGCGCGAGTACATGGTCAAGCACAGCGCGAACGACCGGAGCATGAGCAATCTGGTCGATGGCGAAATCAAGATGGTTTTACGTGACCGGCTAGGTGCCGAGCTCGTGGAATCAGTCGACCCGCTCTACCCGGACGATCCGTCGATTCCGAACATGGTCTACGACTTTCAGCAGGCGATCGCCGAGATCCTACCGTTCCACATGGCCGAGATCCTTCAGCAGGTCGACGAAGACGGCGATCTCCTCTACGCCGTGCCTGGTTTCGATGTCACCACGCGCGACTACCTGGTCAAGGTCGCTGAAGGTCACGCCCCACTTTCGTCTAGTCTGAATCTTCGCAGTATCAACAACGGGCCCCGATCTGCCAGCTTTGGCTTCAATCTCGCCCAGTACTTGCTGAGGCGGGGGGACACGCGGGTGAGAGACTGGGCCACTCTGAATGCAAACGCCAAGCACTACAGTGAGTCGCGCATGGCGGCGATGAAGAACTGGGAGGACAAGATCAATCTGGCGTCTGACGGGATAACACATGATGTGAAAATGCGCGAGGTCATGCGCCTCGTGATCCTCAAGGTCATGCACCAGAACGACCTCGACGTCCTGGTCAATCCGACGACCACCATTCCTCCGGCGAGGATCGGGTATGCAAGCCAGCCGGTCGTTAACAGCCGCTCGCGCGGGCGATTTCCGACGAGCGCCAACCTTGGCATTCCTGAAATAACCGTCCCTGCCGGCTTCAACACGAGTATCTTCGAACCGCAGTACGGGTTGAACGCAGCGAAGGATGACTACATCTCGGTCGCCAACGAAGACCGGCCGTCTACCCTCAGATTGCCGCTGCCCGTAGGGATCTCGTTTTGGGCCGGACCCGGGGACGAGCCGATGGTGCTCAGAGTGGCAGCCAGCTACGAGGCGGTCACCAAGCACCGGAAGGCGCCGCCGGCGTTTGGCCATCTCGAGTCACCGTAAACACAGTTGCAGCCCGGGATGTCTTGAGCAGACAATGAGCGCCAACCAAAGGAAGAACTATGAATGTAGTGCACAGACTAACCACGATTGCCGCTGCGGCATTGGCAGCGCTCGTCACCTTGAACGGATGCGCACCGCCGGTTCCCGAGCCACCAGCCATGGTTTTTGCGCTGGAAGAGGCGACGATCGCGGACATTCGCGCCGCATTCGATGCGGACGCGGTGACGTGTCAGGAGCTCGTGCAGCTGTATCTCAACCGCATCGCGGCGTATGACGACGGCGGTCCAAAATTAAACAGCATCATCACGGTCAACCCGCGGGCGTTGGAGACGGCCCAGGCCCTCGATGAAGAGCGTGCGTCCACCGGTCCGCGGAGCGCGCTGCACTGTATCCCGGTCCTGCTCAAAGACAACATCGACACCGACGATATGCCCACCACCAACGGGTCGGCGATCCTCAAGGACGCGATCCCACCCGACGATGCCTACATTACGAAGGCCTTACGGGATGCCGGTGCACTTGTCCTCGGCAAGGCATCGATGGGAGAGTTCGCCGGTGGCAGCTACAACTCGGTCGACGGACAGACCGTCAATCCCTACAACCTCTTGCGAGCCACCGGTGGATCTAGTAGCGGGTCCGGCGCCTCGATCAGCGCCAATTTGGCGGTCCTGGCCGTCGGGAGCGACACCAGCACGTCCGTCCGTGGGCCGTCATCGTTCAACGGGATCGTCGGTCTCAGACCGACCACTGGGCTGATCAGCCGTGATGGCATTGCACCGAAGAATCTGAACTTTGACACCGCGGGGCCGATGGCGCGGACGGTGACGGATATGGCGATGCTGCTGACCGCCATTGCCGGCCCCGACCCCGCCGACGCCGACGGCTTGAGTCTACAGGTCTACGATGCCCACCCGGCGGGCGCGGCCGCGCTCGACTACACACAGTCCCTGGAGCGCGGCACGCTCCAGGGCGCCAGGCTCGGTGTGGCGCGTGACTACTTTGGGGGTGACCCGGAAGTCGATGCCCTCGCCGAGGCCGCGATCGCCGCCATGCAAGAGCTGGGCGCCGAGATCATCGACCCCGTGACATTCGACGGGTCGTTTGTCGATGAGGTCAGGAGGATCGCCGATTACCGGTTCAAGGAGGATTGGGAGACCTACCTGGCGACCTTT
>Ga0310123_10000326_pt1 | contig 42966 bp, 37 predicted proteins | sample CB6_AW_1057_MG_FD_203505 | JGI IMG/M metagenome (GOLD analysis project Ga0310123, IMG submission 203505) | Marine microbial communities from Western Arctic Ocean, Canada - CB6_AW_1057 | ecosystem: Environmental > Aquatic > Marine > Oceanic | place: Canada: Western Arctic Ocean | collected... | reverse complement strand
GCCCACGATTGAACATCCGGTTCGCGCGGCGACCCTTGGCATACGTATGGATGTTGTGCAGCTCCGAGTCACTGTTGTGGAACGTCAACTCGGTGCCGGCAACCGTGGGGAGCACCCTGGGGACGAACGTATAGTCGATCTGATCCATCAAGATCGAAGCCGACGAGGGGACGGCCCCCTCCGAAGCCGCCTCGAGGCCCTCTCCTGTGAGGTAGATTACGGCATCCGTAGGTGCGAAAAACTCGTCGACGGGAACGCTGGCGAAGGTGATGTGGCCCGCGACGATACCCGTGAGATTCTCGGCCACGTCAGGCGCGGGCCGCTCGGCCAGCCAAAGGAATGGAGCGGCGGCCATCGCCAGCAAAGGCAGGATTTCGTATCGGGGAAAGATCGTAGCTTCTCCAGGGTCTCGACCATCTTTTGGAAACTTCCAGAAGAATAGTCTCCACCCGGTCCAACTGTTCCCAGCTCGAGCCCTAGCGGTCCAGTCCGGACGGGTCGACTCTCATGCCACGGGCGGTATGGGAGACCGGTGCCGGACCGGACGGCTTCCGATCAGGGAAGCCAGAGTGTGGTGGCTGGATGGAACGCTGCCCAAGAGAACCAGAACGACACGAAAGCCTCCGGAAGCAGGTACTCGACACCTGCGTCGAACGGACCGACCAACGCCGGATCTTGCAGGGACGGGATACCGTCACGCGATACGCCTCCGGACGCGATCAAACTCTCGTCGATACTACAGAAGAGCGGATCCGTGTCACCCGGAGCGGAAGGATCTTCGCCACAGCCCGATAGCAGCATCACGGACGCAATAAACGCGACTCCGAGACTCTTGCCTTCAGCGGTCGAAGTCGGGCTGGATAAGGTCATGTGCCCTCGCGGCTCGAGGAGCACCATCTGTTGCCGAGATCCAACTCCTGTGACCGAGTTCGAGTTCCCATCCGCCGATCCAGTGGGGACCTAGCTCGGCGAGCCCCTTGTGGACCCACCCGTCGCGCCAAATGTTGCTTGGCGGCTCGTCCGCGAACCGCGGACGAGGTGAGCCCCGCTGAAGAGCCATCGCCGTATTGGAGGCAGAAAATGAACGAAGGCATCCGTCCGTTCGCACCCGCACGCTGGTACGCCGGAGTACTTCCCACCGTTCTGGCATGCTCCCTCACGCTGTCCTCGGCGGCGGAAGCCGAAGGACAGCGTCAGGACGAGACATGGGATGCCCAGCAGATACTGCAGCAAAAGACGTTCATATCGCCGCCCGACCTCGTCGCCGAGGCTGTCTTGGCGCCCCGTTACCTCAACGTCACACTGTCGGCGGTGAGCCCCGACAAGGCGTGGTACGCGCACGAGATCGGCGACGGTCCGATCACGATGGACGTTTTTTCGAAGCCGTTCGACGAGTTGGGCGGCCAGTTCATCGATTTTCGGGCCAACCGAAGCCGCACCCTGACCATCAGAAACAACGCCGGCCTTGAGACGATCTCCGCCTCCGACGGATCGAGAGTACGCGTCGAAGTTCCGGATGAAGCGCGTGTCTCGAACGCGACCTGGTCCCCTGACGGCTCCCGCCTGGCCTTCTACGCCCACACGGGTGACGCTACCCACATTTATGTGGCGGATCCCGCGACGGGGCGCTCGCGCCAGATCACTCGCCGCCCTGTCCTGGCCACCTTGGTGACCACCTTCGAATGGACGTCGAACGGCGAGGGGATCGCGACCGTCCTCCTGCCCGACGACCGCACCCAGCGACCCATCGAAAGCACGGTGCCGACAGGCCCACAGGTCAAGGTGACCGCGGAGGGCGAGAATCTTCTCCGAACCTACGCCAGCCTGATGGCCACACCGCATGACGAAGCCCTTCTCGAGTGGCACGCCACCGGCCAGCTGGCGGTGATCGACGTCGAGAGTCGAAGCATGCGGGAGATCGGGCGACCCACCATGATCCGGAGCTTCGATTTTTCTCCGGACGGCCAGTACGCGCGGGTCACACGGGTTCAGCCGCCCTTCAGCTACATCGTGCCGGTGAACAACTTCGCCACTGTTGAGGAGGTTTGGGACCTGGAAGGAGCAGCGCTCTCCCAGTGGGATGAGACGCCCATGAACGTGGGCATTCAGGATCCGAACCAACCCCCCCGAGGGTCGAGGCAGTTCGGCCAGGAAACCGAGGAAGGCCCCCGCGAGATCGCTTGGCGCTCCGATGGTCGGGGTCTGACGTTCATGGAGCTGGAGCCAGCCCCCGAAGGGGCAGAGGCCGGGGGGGCCTCAGCGACCGCCGGGCGCCGTGGCCGGAGGGACGCTGACGCCCGCAAGGACCGGGTGATGCTGTGGAGTCCACCCTTCGACGACGCCAATCTCAGCGTGGTCTATGAGAGTGACTCGCCCATGAGCAGTCACCGCTACTCCCCCGACCTGTCCACGTTGTTCATCAACGAGCGCGACGACGGCATGGTGCGCGAGTATGCGGTCTTCCTCGATGACCCCGAGACGATCTACACGCTGGCTGACTACTACGCGGACGACTTCTACGCGAACCCCGGTATCCTCGTCATGACGGGTGGGGCCGTTCCGACCGCGAACCGTCGGCGTTTCCGTCCCGGCCAGAACGCCGGAGGCGGTGGAACCGTTCAGGTCTCGTCGGATGGCGAGCACGTGTTCTTCTATGGCACTCAGTACGATGAAGACCCGCTGGCGGTCGCCCCGATGAGCTTCATGGACCGAGTGTCGATCCGGACCGGCGAAGAGGAACGGATATTCGAGGCCGAAAACGACGGCCTGTCCGAGAGCGTCGTCTCGATCTTGGACGTCGATGCGCGCCGATTCGTGGTCTCGCGGGAGTCGACGGAGAGCGTGGCGCAGTCCTACTTGTGGGAGGGCGGCAACGTGCGCCAACTCACCCAGAACATCGACTACACACCCGACTTGACGACGGCCCCCAGGCGGCGATTCACTGTCGAGCGCCCGGACGGTTTCAAGTTCAGGGTGAACGTCACGCTGCCGCCCGGCTATCGGGCGGGGACCCGGTTGCCGGCCATGTTCTGGTTCTATCCGAGGGAGTACGAGGATCAGGAGAGCTACGACGAAGGGGCGCGTACGTACGACAAGAACGCCTTTCCGAACTTCGGCACTCGGTCGATGGAGTACTTGGTCCGGCTGGGATACGCGGTAGTGGAGCCCGACGCCCCCATCATCGGCAAAGCGGGCCAGATGAACAACAACTACGAACACGACCTCCGAAACAACCTGGCGGCGGTCATCGACGAGCTCGATCGCCGTGAACTCATCGATCGCCAACGCCTCGGGATCGGCGGACACTCGTATGGAGCGTTTTCCACCGCGAACGCGATGGTGCACACGCCCTTCTTCAAGGCGGGCATCGCCGGCGACGGGAATTACAACCGGACGCTCACGCCCCTGACCTTCCAGAGCGAGCGCCGCCTTCTCTGGGACGCGAAGGACGTCTACTTGAGCATGTCGCCGTTCTTGCAGGCGAACAACCTCACCGGCGCGCTCCTCATGTACCACGGGCTCCACGATCAAAACGTCGGGACCGATCCCATCCATTCGCCCAAGCTGTTCCATGCCTTGAATGGACTCGGCAAGGACGCGGCCATGTACCTCTACCCGTTCGAGGACCATGGCCCGGCGACCAAGGAGACACTCCTCGATCTGTGGGGCCGATGGTCGGCGTGGTTGGATGTGTACCTGAAAGATCCCGAGCTCGTCTTCGAGTAAAGAACCCGAGCTCGTGGCCGCATAATGTTCCGCACTCGCGGGAATAATCCCGCGCCACCTCCGAGGAGGATTGATACGATGTCTGGAGCCCATGACCTCCGCCGAACCGTGATCGCGTTCGTTTCTCTCTTCACTTTTCTGTGTTTGCTGCCCGCGCCCGGCGCGGCTCAACAGAACGGTGACAGGGTGGTGATAAACCAGTCCGACAACCCTCTCCTGCGACCGTTCCGCTGGCGTTCCATCGGGCCCATCGGACAGGGAGGCCGGGTTGACGACATCGCCGTGTCACCCGAAGACCCGCGGGTCTTCTTCGTGGGCTTCGCCACCGGTGGTGTGTGGAAGACCACGAACAACGGAGTGACGTTTCGGCCCGTTTTCGACACCTATGACATCGCGTCTGCCGGGGCCATGGCCATCTCACCCGCGAATACGGACATCGTGTGGATCGGAACCGGTGAATCGAATAATCGACAGAGCTCGTCGTTCGGAGCGGGCGTGTATAAGTCGACGGACGGGGGAGAGACATTCACCCTCATGGGTCTCACGGAGACCCAGTCGATCGCCCGCATGATCGCTCATCCGACGGACCCCGACGTGTTGTGGCTCGCAGCCAACGGACGCCTGTTCGGACCGAATCCGGAACGCGGCGTCTATAAGACTACCGATGGTGGAGACTCGTGGGACCGGGTGCTCTACGTGGATGAGAATACCGGCGCCACGGACCTCGTCATCGACCCGTCGAACCCCAACACGCTCTTCGCCGCGACGTACCAGCGTCGACGCACGGCGTGTTGCTTCGTCGGGGGCGGGCCGGGAAGTGGTATCTGGCGGTCCGACGACGCGGGCGAGACCTGGTCGCGCGTCACGGGCAACGGATTGCCCAGAGGGACCATGGGGCGGATCGCGCTCGGTATGACGGCAGCCGATCCAAACATGATCTACGCCCAGATCGAGGTGGCGGCGGACCGTGAGGCGCCCCTTTCAGCCAGCCAAAGGGAGGAGTGGGAGCGCCTGGACGACAACGATGAAGAACTTCCCCCAGACCCGCAGTACAACGGCATCTGGAGATCCACCGACAAGGGTGAGAGCTGGTCGTTCCGCAGTAATGAGAATGGCCGACCGATGTATTTCAGCCAGATCCGGGTCGACCCGACGAATGCCGAGATCGTGTACGTCGTGGACCAGCGGGTCCACAAGTCGACGGACGGGGCTCGGGAGTTCGAGCTGCTCGAGGGTTATGGGCACGTGGACCAGCACGCAGTATGGATCAATCCGAACGACGGCGATCACCTGATGATCGGTAACGACGGCTCGGTAGACATCAGCTACGATCAGGGGGAGGAGTGGGAGTCTCTACGTACCTGGGCGGTGGGTCAGCCCTATCACGCTTCGGTGGACATGAGGAGGCCGTACTACGTGTGTACCGGCCTCCAGGACAACGGGACCTGGTGCGGACCCAGCTCCGTTCGCACGGGTCAGATCCTTTCCGAGGACTGGTACCGAGTCGGCGGGGGGGACGGCTTTTATTCCGCCGTGGACCCAACGGACCATGCGGTGGTCTATAGCGAGTCCCAGAACGGAAGGGTCCGGCGTGTCGACCTGAGGACGGGCGAGCAGGTGAACATCCAACCTCGGCCGCCCACAGAGGACGACGAGACGAGCAATATCATCCCGGCCCCTGCCGTGGACACCGAACTCCGCTGGAACTGGAACACGCCCTTTATCCTCTCTCCGCACAATCCGCGTGTCGTCTTCGCGGGGGGCAATCGCCTGTACAGGTCCTTGGATCAGGGCAACAGCTGGACCATGAGCCCCGACCTGACGAAGAACATCGACACGGACGAGGTACAGATCATGGGGCAGTACATCGCCCTGCCGCGCTGTGGACTCCTCGATCGCGGTGAAGAGTGCATCCTGTCCCGCAACGACGGTGTGAGGAACTACAGCACGCTCGTCACCATCGCGGAGTCCACCATCATGCCGGGGCTCCTATGGGTGGGTGCGGACGACGGCAACGTTCAGGTCAGTCGAGACGGCGGCGCGACCTGGACCGAGGTCGGACAAAACGTACCGGGTGGGACGATGACTTACTACGTGTCACGTGTGGAGGCCTCCCACTTCGATCCCGCGACGGCCTACATCTCCTTGGACGGCCATAGGAGTGACGATCTTCGGCCCTACGTCTTCGTGACGCGCGACTACGGACGGAGCTGGCAGTCGATCTCGGCGAATCTGCCGGCGCACGGTAACGTCCACACGGTGAGGCAGGATCTACGGAACCGGAACCTGTTGTATGCCGGTACCGAGTTCGGGTTCTACGTCTCGTTCGACGAGGGCGGGAGCTGGCAGGCGTTCATGAACAACCTGCCCACCACGCGGGTCGACGACGTGCTCGTGCACCCACGAGACAACGACCTCGTGCTCGCAACGCATGGACGCAGCGTCCTCATCATGGACGACATCAGTGCTCTCCAGGCGCTGACTCCCGAGGTCCTCGCCTCCGACGTTCATCTTTTCGAGCCGCGCGATGCGGTGCTGTGGAAGGAAGATCGCACCCTGGCGAGGTCCGTGACCGGGAACAAGACGTGGCAGGGTGACAACGGTCCGCGAGGTACGGTCATCCAGTATTACCTGGACGATGACACCCGGGGTGACGTAAACCTGACGATCACCGACCTGCGAACGGGTGAAGTGTTCCGGGATCTGGAGGGCACCGGGGAAGCAGGACTCAACCGGGTCGAGTGGGACTCGCGCGGCAACCGACCACCTCCTGGAGAGGGCGGTGGTGGCGGCGGCGGCTTCGGCGGTGGCAATCAGGGGCCGCTGGCCCAACCGGGAGCGTACCGGGTGACCCTCACCGTAAACCAGAACGAGTACACCACCGCCGTGACCGTTCTCGAGGACATTTGGTTGGACCAACGCTAGAAGCGGCGGACGCCCTCGTCGGGCTCGACCCGACGGGGGCTACCGCTACGGCACTTAGTCCTACCGAGGACCCCGCACTCAGGAAGCTGACCATGGAATCCCCCCGAGCCCGCCTTGTCGCCGTCGCCCTCACCGTCGCCCTCGCGTGCGACGGCTCGCCGCGGCCGATCGACGTGGTAGAAGCGACGATCGCGCAGATTCAAGACCAGATCCGCTCGGGGCGGACCACTTGCCGACTGGTGGTACAAGCCTACCTCGATCGCATCGAGACGTACGACGAGGCCACCGTGAACGCGATCACCGTAGTGAACCCGAACGCGCTAGCTCGGGCGGACGAAATCGACGACGCCATCCAGGCAGGCGAGGAGCTGGGATCACTCTTCTGCGCTCCCCTTCTCGTGAAGGACAACTTCGACACTCATGATCTGCCCACCACGGGAGGCTCGATCGCGCTCATGGGGAGCCTTCCGCCCAACGACGCCTTCATGGTACGGCGTATTCGGGAGGAGGACGCGATCGTCATCGCGAAGACCAATATGGCGGAGTGGGCGTTCAGCCCGAGGCAAACGGTGAGCTCGTCCTACGATACGACGGCCAATGCCTATGCTCTGGACCGTGTGCCGGCCGGCTCGAGCGGAGGCACGGCGTCGGGGGTGGCCGCGAGCTTCGGTGTTGCCGGGCTGGGGAGCGACACCGGCAACTCCATCCGTGGACCCTCTTCGCACCTGGCGCTCGTAGGCATCCGCTCCACCATCGGATTGACCAGCCGAGACGGGGTTATTCCGCTCTCCTTCGACCGTGACATCGCTGGACCGATGGCCCGCACCGTCGAGGACGCCGCGAGGATATTCAACGTGGTGGCCGGATACGATCCGGCCGATCCATATACCGAGGCGGGAAGAGGACGCAAAGAGCCCGACTACACCGTTGCACTCGACCTAGACGGGCTCCGCGGGGCGCGAATCGCCATGATGCGGGAACTCGTGAACACCGAGGACGCCGACAGCGCCGTCGTGAGAGTCTTCGAACAGGCCCTGGCCGATTTGGCACGACTCGGCGCGGAAATCGTCGACCCTTTCGAATTCGATCTTCAGGAGCAGCGCAGCCGTCCCAACATGGGGTGCAGACGTTTTCGCTACGACATGCATGTCTATCTGGAATCACTGGGAGAAAATGCCCCCATTCATGATGTGCTCGAAGTACTGGAAACAGGGCAGTACTCGGATTACGCGGAGAGCTCGCTGCGTCGTTACGAGGGCATGCCCGAGGACGTGCACCCGGCGGATGCCGATCCGCCATGTCCGGACTACCTCGAGAACGAGGGAAGACAGGCCTATCTCTCGGCTCTCGTGGCCGCCATGGACGCTGCCCAGGTCGATGCTGTCATCTACCCGACGTGGCGTAACCCCCCCGCGCACCTCGACCGTGGAGACGAGGAGTACCGCGGCGACAACAGCCAGGTTGTTGCCCCTGCCACGGGAATGCCGGCGATCACCGTCCCCATGGGCTTCACGTACGGAAGTCTACCCGCTGGCCTTCAAATCTTGGCTCGCCCCTACGACGAGTTGCTCCTGTTCCGGCTCGCCTACGCCTACGAGCAGGGAACGCAGCATCGCGTGCCGCCCGAGGGCTTCCCTGCGTTATGAGCGCATTGCCCCCGCTTCCGCTCACCGGACACGTGACGAGGAGCTCGCGTCGCTCTCGGCGGCCCGCGAGGGCTCTAGGCAAGCAATCTTCCTGAGGGGTGAGACGGGCATAGGCAAATCGCGCCTACTCCAGGCGGTGGAAGAGGGCGCAAACAAGCTCGGCTTCTTCGCGGTCCGCGGCCAGGCATACAGGACCGACAAAGGAGTGCCGTATGGACTCTGGTCTGACGCTTTCCTGCCGGCGCTCAAGGACATGGACGACGCCTCTTTCGCAGTACTCACCCGCGGAGGCGATTCGGATCGGGGAAGCCGGCCTGAAGATCGCCGAGAACACGGGCTACATCATCTGGGCGGTTCATCGCCTCCTGCCCATCATCGCGGAGGCCTACCTCCAGCTGCAAGACGCCCCAGGAGCGGTTCACATCGAGGAGCGCATGCGTCGATATGGGAAGGCGATGGATAGCGGCATCGGGATGGCCTGGGCGGATTCGTTCGAGGCGGTCAAAGTCTGGCACGCCGGGGACGTCGAGCGAGCGGCCGTGTTGTCGCGGAAGGCGGCAGAAGCACTGGAAGCCGTCCCGATGGTTTTCGATGCCGCGCGCGTCCGTCGGCAACTGGCCGGCCGTCTGGCGGATCTTGGCGACCGCGAGGGGGCGCTCAAGGAGCTCCGTACCGTTCACGAAGTCTTCGCGCTCATGGGTGCGGAGGGGGAACTCAGCAAGACCCGCGGCATGTTCCGAGAGCTGGGGGTCCGGCCGCCGAGCCGCGTGGTGGGGGAGGGAGTCGAGGGGCTCTCTCCTCGCGAGCTCGAGATCGCCCGGCTAGTGGTCGGGCGAAAGTCGAACAAGGCCATCGCCAAGAAACTGGGCATCTCGCCCCGCACGGTCAGCACACACCTGTCGAACGTCTTCCAAAAACTCAATCTCACCTCACGGGGCGAACTAGCCGACTACGTCCGGGACAACGAGCCGTCCTCCGGGATGCTGGAAGCGTAGATCCCAGCGTCCGCGAACGATATGCATTGCCCCCACCTGAAGGACTGCCCATAGTTACGCGCCTTTGCTCCACTCGACCGCGAGACGCTCGACCCCGAGAGAGGATCTACATGCGTGCAAGCGGGACCATCATCTTTTTCTTCGTCGTATCGGTCGCGTTCACATTGGGCGCGGTTCGCTCGTCGGTCGAATCCCAAGAGGCGATCTTGACCGAGGCGGACTTCGCAGCCGCCATGGAGGAGATGGACTACGTGTCTGGGGATGCGGAGCTCCATATCGACGCCAAGTACTGGGGAGACCTCGGAACCGATACGGACGCCATGAAGGCTCTGTTGGAGCAGGTGCGGACGTTTTGGGTGGCCCGGGAGGTGCAGGGCGCGATCGACTTCACCGAACAAGCGCTCGCGGCGACCGCCGCGCTTTCGAGGGCGAGTGGCACAGGGGACGGCGGCCAGGCAGATCAGGCGTTCAGCGACTTGAGGGCGACGTGCCGCTCATGCCACCGGGAATTCCGCGAGCGGACCGAAGACGGGGGTTACCGAATCAAGCCAGGAGGCTAACCTAGTCCCGTGTAGGTCCTCCGAGCCCAGAGGTAGTAGATCGGCAGGCCGATCAGCACCATACCCATGCCCAGCAGACTGTCCATCGGCTGGACGACGATCTGGTTCGCCACGATGGCGAACCCCGAAAGAGCGAACACGATCGGTACCCAAGGATACCCCCAGCAGGAGTACTGCCGCTGAACGTCGGTGCGGCGGCGGACGATAAGCACGCCCAGCGCCATGAGTCCGAAGAAGATCCACTCGGTGTAGATCACCCGAGTGAACAACGCCCGGTACGTACCTGTAGCCACAAGCACGGACGACCAGATCGCCTGAAGTAGGATGGCCCTGTGAGGCGTGCGGTACCGAGGGTGCACCGTACCAATCCACTTGAAGAGAAGTCCGTCCTTGGCCATAGCGTAGTAGACGCGCGGACCCGCGAGCACGATCCCCGACAGTGCCCCGAACGCCGAAAAAAGCACGACGACCGACATGACCGCGCCTCCTCCCCTCCCGAACACGGCGTCGGCGGCGGCGGCCGCCACACGTGTGGAGGTCGCCACGGCATCGAAGGGCAGGAGATACAGATAGACCGCGTTGAGCGCGATATAACACGCGGTGACGAGCAGCGTACCGATGATCAGGGCCCGTGGGATGGTCTTTCGTGGATCGAGGGTCTCTCCTGCATTGTACGTGACCATGTGCCATCCACCGAACGCGAACAGGCCCGCCACGAGAGCGAGCGCGAAGCTGGAAAACGTGAGCCCCTCCTCCACCGACGCGCCTGCCCGAGCCGCTGCGTCCGCCGCCGCGTCCGCCGTGATCGCCACCTCATGGGCGTCACCGCCGAGGGAAAAGCCCACCGCAATGATGGCCAGGATGGCGAGCACCTTCGTCCAGGTGAAGGTCGCCTGAAGAACGCTTCCCTGTCGGACGCCCCGATAGTTGACCCACGAGAGGACGAGGACCGCCGCGATCGCTACCGACCGGGTCCCGACATTTCCAAGCGGCACCAAAAACCCCACGTAGCGCGCAAACACCGTGGCGACGGCCGCGATGATCCCCGAGTGCATCGTCCAGAACATCGCCCAGCCCCACAAGAAACCTATCGCTGGAGAATACGCCTCACGCAGGTACACGTAGACGCCGCCCGACTCGGGAAACGTCGAAGCCAGCTCCGCACAGACGAGGGCTCCGAACATCGTGAGAAGGCCGGCGACCGCCCAAACAGCGAAAATGCCGAACACAGTCGGGACCTGGCCAGTAATCTCGGACGGCTGCACGAAGATCGACGCTCCGATGATCGTCCCCACCACCATGGCGGTGGCGTGCCTGAGGCCGATGGCCCTCTTGAGCTCGCCTTCCGGTGCATCGTCGTCCATGAGCCGGGTACCCTCACTGTGCGAGAGAGTCGATCGTGGAAGCCGGCAACGTAGGAGCGGAGCGCCCGGTGACGCCAGCCGGTTGTCACTCGCTACGCACCTCCGCATGTTGGGTCCGTTACGCCCTTTTCACCGATCAACCGAAGGTCACAGACCATGAGCGATTGGCCGGCGGCGCGCGAAGCGAAGTTCCGCCAAGCAGCGTTCGTCTATCTACATGTCGCCATCCTCTACGAGGCTACGGCATTCGCGATGCTACGAGCCGGCCTCTTACCGTCGCGCCTGGGGGCCCCCTGGATATGGCTTGTGGCCGGGGCGGCGGTTGCCGCCCTCATCTTCGTAGGCCTCTACCGTTGGCGGAACGTCTGGTTCGCACGCATCATCTGGGGAGTCCACGGCTTGCGCCTCCCCACGCTGATCGGAGGCGCATTCTTCCCTGCTCAGGACGTGATCACCCCACCGGCCTTTTACATCACGGCCATGGTCGTAGTTGTGATCAACATGTGGATGCTCGCGCGCGCAGGATGGGATCTATAGGCGGGAACTGACTGGTCTAGGACCGGCCCATCTCCGTACGTACGCTTGCGGGCGTTGCACCCAGGTCCTGCAGGCGCCGGGCGATGCGTTCGGCCAAATCGTGGTAGGGGTCCGGTTCGGAGCGCGACGCTTTACGGGCGACGATTCTTTCCCCCACCCGCTCGAACAGCAGCGTATCGCCGTCCTGTAGGCCGAGCCGCGCCCGAAACTCCTTCGGCAGTGTGATCCGTCCTGTTTGGTCTAACATGGCAGCGAACCGTACCATCACGTCTCCTCTCTTCCGTCCTCATCTTCCCACCCCTCATCCGACACCCTAGCGGGCACAGGCGAGCGCGGGCTCATCGTGTGACAGCAATAGTTACGTCACTGGGGAGGGAAGCTTACCGGGACCAGGGCGGCACCACGTGGTTCATGCGGGCGTACGCGATCGACTGGCCGAGATGCTCGTTCATGTGAGTCACGAGTTGGAGCAGGACCGCCCACTGCCCTACATCACGTCCGTACAGTCGAGTCTGTTCCTCGAGATCCTCCGAGGACATGGCGGAAACCACCCGTCGGACATGCTCCATCGACTCGGCCAGGATCGCGACAGCCTTTTCCTTGTCGGCTACACCCGCCTCCCAGCTGTCATATTCCGCAGCGCCCATGGGTGAGTGCACGTCAAGGGCGATCTCCGGATAGAAGTAGTTGTAGCGTGCCACGTGCATGTATACGCTCACCACAGAGGCCACGCCGTCCATCGGACGCCAATCGTAGCTCTCCGCCGGCATCGCCTTGGCAAGGGCCACAAACTTGTCGGCGGATGCCTCGAATTGCCCCTCGAACTCCACGAGAAAATTCGGCGGCGTGCTCTGCGCCCGGACGTTCGATGTGTAGATGGCAGCGAATGCCAGGATCAGAAGCGCGGTGCGTGCACTACCCATGGGACGACTCCGGCTGAGACGGATGATGACGGGAGGCAATATAGGGGAATCAGCTCCCGATTTCCTCCTCGTTCTGCTCCCACTCGCCCATGAGGGTAGCCACGTCACCCTGAAGTGTGGTGCGTTCAGTCTCCAACTCTGTCACCTCACCGGGTGGAGTCCGCTCGTAGTAGGTGGGCTCACAGAAGAGCTCGTCGATCTCCTTGATGCGGGCCTCGGCGGTGTCGATGCGGGCCGTGAGCTCGTCCTGCCGCACCTGCAGGCGCTTCCTAGCCTGAGGGGACTTCTCCTTCGGGCCCCTCTCATCCGACCTGCCGCCACTATTGGACCGCGCCCGCTCGGATTCCTCTTTCCTGCCCCCCTTCTTCCGCTTCCGAGCCTTCGCCTTGAGAACTACGCGGTCGGCGTCCAGGTGGTCGTCGCCACAGAAGTGCACGTACTCGTCGTACGTTCCGTGGTAGTCGCGGATCTCGTCGGGTCTGATTTCTACGATACGGGTGGCTAATTTGCTGACGAACCAACGGTCATGCGATACGAAGATGAGGGTGCCCGGATAGGCCCGCAGACCCTCGACGAGGGCCTCGATCGACTCGAGATCCAGGTGGTTCGTGGGTTCGTCCAACACGAGCACGTTGGGCCGGGTGATGGCCAGCCGACTGAAGACGAGCCGCGCTGCCTCTCCCCCGGAGAGCGCGCTCAGTCGCTTCTTCGAGTCGTCGCCGGTAAAGAGCATGAGTGCCATGCGGCTTCGCACGAAGCCGATGTCCTTATCCTGGCAACAGTCCCAGACCCAGCCCTCGGCCGTACCCTCCGGCGGAGTCAGCTGATCCCGATGGTCTTGGGCGAAATAGCCCGGATGGGTTTCGTACCCCCACTCCACCTCACCCTGGTCCGCCTCGAGCTTCCCCATCACGATCTTGAGTAGTGTCGACTTGCCGATACCATTGGGGCCCATGACCGCAAGCCGCTCGCCCCGCTGGACAAGCAGATCCACTCCGTGGAGCACCTCGTTATCGCCGAACGCCTTCTTGATGCCCCTGATCTTGAGCACGTCCCGTCCGCTGTCGCGCACCTGTTCGAAGCGAAAGGTCGGATAACGGCGAGAGCTCGGGGCGAGCTCGACCAACGCCTCCGCCTTCTTCTCGATCATGCGGACCTTGCTCTGTGCCTGACGCGCTTTGCTCGCCTTGGCCCGGAAGCGATCCACGAACTTCTGGTGGTGTGCGATTTCCCGTTCCCTTGCCGCGATGCCCTTCTCCCGACGCTCCCGCTCCGACTGCTTAGCGCTCAGGAAGGCGTTGTAGTCTCCGTGATAAAGGGTCACCGCCTCGTAATCCACGTCGAGGATGTGCGTCGTGACGTTGTCGAGGAAGCGGTGATCGTGGGAGATAACCACCACGGGACCCGCGAAGTCGCGTAGAAAAATCTCAAGCCAGCGGATCGACAGGATATCGAGGTGGTTGGTCGGTTCGTCGAGGAGCAGGACATCCGGGGCTCCTGCCAGGACTTGAGCGAGCAGCACCCGAAGCTTGAAGCCTCCGGAGAGGGTGGACAACGGATGCCGGTGAATGTCGCTCGGGAGACCCAGCCCCTCCAGAATTTTCGTGGCACGCGCCTCGGCCGTGTACCCATCCAGACGCTGTACGGTCTCCTCCAGCTCTGAGAAGCGATCGGCATCGAAGTGCGAATCCGCCTTAGCTAGAACCGCCTCCTTCTCGACCATGGCTCGCCAGAGCTCCGGATTTCCCATCATCGCGACGGCGAGGATCTCCTCATCCTCGTACAGGAACTGGTCCTGGCGAAGTACTCCGAGTCGGAGCCGCTTGGGAATGGACACGCTCCCTTCACTGGCTTCTAGGTCCCCACTCAAAATATTGAGGAACGTCGTCTTGCCGGAGCCGTTGGCTCCCACCAGTCCGTAGCGTTCTCCAGCGTTGAGCTGAAGGGAGGCACGGGCAAAGAGGGTCTGGTCGCCGTACGACTTACCGAGATTAGAGATCGAGATCATGGCGGGGAATTTAAACAACGTGGCCCCCAAGTCAGGGGGGGCGTAGCTGCCGATCCTTGCAGCATCGAACGAGACATGCCCATCTTGTCGACCATGTCCAATCGAATTCCATTCACTCGACAAGAGGTAGCCGCGCTCATCGAGCGTGCCCAGCAGGACGGGATATCGCGGCGCCAGCTCCTGAAGATCTTCGCGGTCGGAGGACTGAGCGGCGTGTTCGCCGCCTGTGAGCGACCCCCGACGCCGTCCGGATCTTCTGGCTCAGCAGCCGGTGCCGCAGACGTGCCCTGGGTGAAGAACTCGGCGCCCTTCATCGAGTATCCGACCAACCTCGAGACCCGCCTCGAGCTGCTCGACGGCGTGATCACGCCCAACGAGCTGTTCTTCGTGCGCAACCACGCCCCCACACCCCACATCGACGCTTCCAACTATCAGCTCCACATCGAAGGAGACGCGATCGATGAAGCGGTCGAGCTGACCCTGGATGACCTCCGCGCCCTGCCTGATGAGTCGGTAACGGCCTACCTGGAGTGTGGAGGCAACTGGCGAAGCTTCTGGGGCTCGGTCGTGGGTCGATCCGCCACTGGCGGCCAGTGGGGCACAGGCGGGATCAGTTGCGCCGAGTGGCGTGGGCCTACGCTCGCCTCGGTACTCGCTCTGGCCGGAGTCCGCTCCAGCGCCGTGGATGTCGACTTGATCGGACTCGACGAGGGGAACTTCAGCCGGCCGATGCCGATCGAGCGCGCCCTAGATCCCACCACCCTTCTGGCTCACACCATGAACGGCGTAGACCTGCCGCCCGATCACGGCTTCCCGGTTCGAGGCGTGGTCTCCGGCTGGGTGGGGAGCAGCAGCGTCAAATGGCTCGGGCGCATCGTCGTCACCTCCGAGAAGGTCTGGTCGAAGAACAACCTGACGTCGTATGTGCTCGTCGGTGAGGACTGGCCCGCCGAGGAGTACGAGCCGGCGGACGGTGGGCCGATCACCACCGGTGTGGTCAAGAGCGCGCTTGCTCTTCCACGACCCGGGGCTCTTTCCGCGGGCTCTAACCTGATCTCGGGGTTCGCCTACTCCCCGAGTGGGCCCGTTCGACGCGTCGAATGGAGCTCGGACGGCGGATCCACCTGGCAAGCGGCTCGCATCCTGGATCCGGTGCTCCCTCATGCATGGCAACGCTTTCAGTTCGAGTGGGACGCGCCAGCCGGCGACCATACGCTGCTTACGCGCGCCACCGACGCGGACGGGCAGAGTCAGCCCGACAGGGTCGCCTACAACAGCAAGGGTTACCTGCTGAACATCGTTCTTCCCCATCCGGTCACGGTGAGTTAGGGTTGCGTCCCAGCAATCTGGGACAGAGCGCTAGCGAAATAGACGAGCTTCGACGCGGGGAGAGGGGTTAGTCGATGTCCAGGCGAACCAGCGTGACGTTGACAGCAGGCGTGCTTCTGATGACGGTGATCGCCATCCTGCTTCCACAGCGGGCACGAGAGCGGCGGGCCCAAGAGCGGGCGCAGGCCGCCAAGCTGTATCAAATGCGTTGCGCGGCCTGTCACGAGTTCGAGGGCGGTATCGGCTCTCCACTCGACCCCCGTGTCCTCGTTTCTTATGGGACCGCACAACTCCTCTTCAACTATGTGCGACTCGCCATGCCGTACGAAGCGCCGCGGACTCTTTCCAACGACGAATACTGGCTGGCCGTAGGGCATCTCCTCCGTTCTCGGGGGCTGGTGGGTGAGGACGTACCCGTGAACGCTGAGACGGCGGAGGGGATCACTCTCGATGGTAGTACAACTCTCGACAGCGGTGCCACTCTCGACGGCAACACGAGCTGAATGGGAAACGACGAGTACCCGCTCGAGCCCTCGCCGGAGCAAATGCGAGCGATGGTAAACAAGGCGGCCGAGCGTGTGATCGAACACATCGCTTCCTTACCGCGACAGCCGTCAGCCTACGACGAATTCGACGACGATGCACGTGCCAGGGTCAACGCGCTGGCCGAGCCCCTCCCCGAGCGGGGCACGGATCTCGATGGGTTACTCGACCTGCTGTTTCGGGAGGCGGTTCCACTCTCGTACAACTCTGCGGGCCCCGGTTATCTCGCCTATATCCCCGGGGGCGGCGTTTACCCGTCCGCCATCGCCGACTTCATCGCGAATGCCGTGAATCGATACGTGGGCGTATGGATTGCGGCCCCTGGACTCGCCCAGTTGGAGCTGAACGTCGTGCGGTGGTTCTGCGAGATCATTGGCTATCCAGCAGGATCCGGTGGCATCCTCACGAGTGGCGGATCCTTGGCGAATTTCACCGCGGTGGTCACGGCACGTCGAGAACGCCTTCCCGACGACTTCAGGGGGGGAACGATCTACACGTCGGATCAAACGCACCACTCCGTACGGAAGGCGGCAGTTCTGGCAGGCTTTCCGGAGGATAACGTTCGTGAGATACCCACGAATGAGCACTATCAGATACGGCTCGACGTGCTGCACCAGCGAATCGCTGAAGACCGAGAGGCCGGACAGCGACCGTTCATGCTCGTGACCAGCGGGGGCACCACGAACACGGGCGCCGTGGATGATCTCGCCGGCTCCGCCGACATCGCGGCAGATGAGGGCCTGTGGCTACACGTCGACGCCGCGTACGGCGGCTTCTTCATGCTCACGGAGCGAGGGAGGGAGTCCATGCGAGGCATCGAGCGGGCCGATTCGGTCGCACTCGATCCCCATAAAGGATTGTTCCTCCCATACGGCAACGGGTCGCTACTCGTGCGCGACCCTGAAACTCTGCGACGGGCTCACGCGACCTTCGCTGATTACATGCCAGAAATGCAGCAGGACACTGAGTTTGTCGACTTCTGCGAAATATCGCCCGAGCTGTCCCGGGACTTCAGGGGACTACGAGCGTGGCTTCCTATCAAGCTCTTTGGAATCGAGGCCTTTCGCACGAGCCTGGATGAAAAGCTCGATCTCGCTCAGTGGGCGACCGACCAGCTCAGAGGGGTGCCGGACATGGAGATCCTCGCCGAGCCCCAACTCTCGCTCACGGCCTTCCGTTGGGCTCCGGCAGGCTACTCGGATGACGACCTGAACGACATGAACCGTGAGCTCCTCGCGCGCGTGAATGCCCGGAAGAACGTGTACATCACGGGCACGATGCTCAGCGGTCGATACGCGCTTCGGATCTGCGTGCTGAGTTTCCGGACGCATCGAGACCGGATGGAGCAGTGTTTGGCAGACATCCGGGGATGCGTAGGAGAGCTATCGAGGCAATAGGACGCCGGACCTAACCCACAATTAGTACTTGTCCACTCAGGCAGCCTTCTACCGCCTTACTGTAGGCCAGACCCACCGCTTCGTTTGATACATGTACGTGGCCATGAAAGAAGCCCTCATATTTTGCTCGACACACTTCCAGCACTTCGGGACTGACAGCATTGATGCGAATGCCGCGAGGCATATCAACCGCAGCACCCACCACAAAGCCATCGAGTGCGCCATTGGCGGCGGCGGCACAGGAACCACCTGAGATCGGATCCCGGTTCAATACGCCGCTAGTCACGGTGAAGGACCCCTTGTCATTCATGTAATCAAAGCCTTCTAACACGAGGTTGACCTGCGGTAAAACCTTGCCTAGAACGCCCTCCATGAACTGGTCGCTGGTCATTTCATGTACCACACCAAAATGGACATGGCCAGCAGCGCTCACCACGGCATCGACTCTGCCAACCTGCTGATACATCGCGCGAATGCTGTCGACGTCTTCGATATCCATTTGCACATCACCGCTGGTTCTACCAACGCCGATGATCTCATGCCGACCGGACAGGGCCTCTACTGCAGCTGTTCCAACGGCACCGGAGGCACCCACGATGACTATTTTCATCACTATGTCCTCACTGAAGCGGCACGCCCTCGCCACGCCCTCGCCACGCCCAACTCCCACAGAACCGATGTCCTAACCCGTGAGTTTCGATAGCCCATCGGTCATGTCATCCCTCTCCATGGGGACACGACGCCCCCTTTTCTATCCATTTCCTCTACCTTCTTCCGCACCATCCGAAGTAGCTGCTGGGTAGTCATGTCTGCCATACGCGCTTCCACGACGATCTCATGCACCTTCTCCAGCAGGGCCTCCTTCCGCACCGAGCGCTCACGCTGCCCTCCGTTGTCAGTAACGTAGAAACCGGAGCCCTGACGGCCCCGCAGTAGCCCCTGGTGCTCTAACTCCTGATAAGCCCGAACTATCGTGTTGCGATGCACACGCGTTTTCACAGCCATCTCACGTATCGCCGGAAGACGGTCCCCGGCCTTCAATGAGCCCAAGGCGATGGCCATACGCACCCCGCCAACGACCTGCTTGTAGATCGGCTTCGGACTGGTTGGGTCCACTGTGATGTTCATTCCGCGTGGCCTGGAGAAATAATCAATCGATCCCTTGTGACATCGTCGCGGTCCCACGTCAGCCCCACCCCATTCCACCTTAGTCCCACGGTAGTCACGGATAATTGTCACAGGTATTATGTGACAATTATCCAGCATATCAAGGACCATCACTACTCCATGGGATATGGGGGCACGCCATCTATCACCCGCTCAAACAAGTGAGTGGGGGTAGCTTCATGTTCGTGCTCGCGACGAACGTCGACGAAAGCGATCTGGGACGCAAATCCGTCCCAAGCCGTCTGGGGTGCGACCACCCTTGAAACCTTGCTCGGGGATTGGCTCAAGGAACGCCGGTTCAACGTCGTGTTGTTGTCGTCGTTCGCGATGATCGCTGTGCTACTCTCGGTGATAGGCATGTACGGACTCATCAGCTTTTCTATGGAGCAACGCGTCGGAGAGTTAGGAATCCGCAGGGCACTCGGTGGCCAGACCCCGGACGTGCTCCGGATGGTCCTCAAGGAAGGCGCGACCCTGGCCGGGGCCGGCGTAGTGCTGGGCATCGTAGGCGCTTGGGTCCTGACACGCTTCCTCGCGGGCAGGCTGTTCGGCGTTGAGCCAACGGACTGGCCGACGTTCGGGCTACTGGCCCTCGCCGTGCTTATGATTTCGTCGTTGGCCACGCTCGTGCCAGCGATTCGGGCCACACGTGTGGATCCTATGGAAGCGCTCAGGGACGGTTAGGTTAACTTACAGGGCTGACTCGCCCTAACCCCCATATCGTCCTGAACGAACGGATGCTTCGCACCAAGATCGTCTGTACGCTGGGTCCTGCCACTTGCTCCCCGGAGCGCGTCCGCGCGCTGGTAGAGGGTGGCATGAACATGGCCCGCATCAATATGTCGCACGGCGACCACGAGGGTCACACCAGGGTCATCGGGCATCTGCGCGAAGCGGCCGACCTGTGCGGGCGGCCTGTGGCAATCCTGGCCGATCTGGCGGGTCCGAAGATCCGGGTGGGCGACCTCCCGAAGCCGGTAGAGCTCATCCCCGGTGAGCGCATCACCTTGGCCCCCGAGACTTCGGTCCAGGACGGGGACATCTCCACGACGTATGCCCGCCTGGCGGAGGATCTAAAGCCAGGAGATCACGTCCTCCTGGACGACGGGCTCCTCGAGCTCGAATGTGTCGAGATCCTGGGGCCCAGGGCCTCGTTCGTGGTGGTGCGGGGGGGTGTGCTGACGAGCAGTAAAGGCCTCAATATGCCTGGCGTCGACGTGCAGGTCCCGTCTCTCACGGAGAAGGACCTGGTCGATCTCGATTTCGCGTTGAGCCAGGGGGTCGAATACGTAGGCCTCTCGTTCGTCCGAAGGGGTGCCGACGTCGAAGACCTCAAGAAGAGGGTGGGCCAGCAGGCCCTCGTCGTCGCCAAGATCGAGAAGGCCCGAGCGCTGGACGCTCTCGACGCTATCATCGCCGCAGCCGATGCGGTCATGGTGGCCCGGGGTGACCTCGGCGTCGAGCTCCCGTTCGAGCAGGTGCCCCTGGCCCAGAAGCGCATCGTCCGGATCGCCAACGCCCACGCCCGCCCAGTGATCACGGCGACACAAATGCTCGAGTCCATGATCGAAAGTCCGCGTCCTACACGGGCAGAGGCCTCAGACGTGGCGAATGCCATCCTAGATGGGACAGACGCCATTATGCTGTCCGGAGAGACGGCGGTGGGGAAGCATCCCCTGGCCGCCCTAGAGGCGATGGTTCGCATCACCCGGGAGATCGAATCCAGCGGGGTGCTGGACCGCGGATCCGTCTACGAATCGTTCGTCGACGTTCACGCAGGAGGAAGTGCCACCGATCGAGAGCACGCCGTGGCTTCAGCCACGGTCGAGTCGGCGCAGCGGGTGAACGCGCCGGCCGTACTCGTGATCACCCGGAGCGGGCGCTCGGCGAGGCTCGTCTCGAGCTATCGGCCCTCGGCCCCCATCTTCTGTGTTTGCATCGATGAGCACACCTATCGACAGATATCGGCGGTGTGGGGCGTGTGGCCCCTGTTGGCCGTGGACGAGGAGGTCTCGTACGACTCCCTGACGGACTTCGGCAAACAAGCCGTTCTCAAGTCGGGCGTGGGCGAAGCGGGCCAGTCCATCGTCGTAACGTCCGGGCACCCCTTCAATACCTCTGGCAGTACGAACACCATGCGGGTGGAGATGCTCTGAGACCTGGCCTCAGCGGTGATGGTCAACGATCACCACCCGCGTTCGGCTACAGCTCCTTTGAACGAACGACCACCAACTTCTTGATCTGCATGTCGTTCATCGTATAGGGGATCCCCCCCACGCCGATGCCCGACTCCCTCAGACCAGCGAACGGCATCCAATCCACACGGAACGCGGGGTGATCGTTGACCATCACTGCTGAGGCGTCGAGCCGGCGGGAAGCCCGTAGCGCTGTATCGATATCGCGTGTGAAAACCGAAGCCTGGAAAGCGTAGGGAAGTGAGTTCGATCGTGCGATCGCCTCATCCAAGTCGTCATACGGGTACACACAGACCACTGGGCCGAAGATCTCCAGTACCGAGACCCGAGCGTCGCCAGGCGGGTCGTACAGTACCGTGGGCGCGTAGCAGGTCTCGGACATGGCCTCTCCTCCGGCGAGCAACTCACCACCCCGATCTACCGCTTCCCTCACCCATTCTCCCACGCGCTCCACTTCGGCTGGACGGATGAGGGGCCCGACTTCGGTATCTGGGGAAGTCGGATCACCGACGCGCAGGGCGGTCGCCGCTTTGGCCAGCCGCTCGGCCAGGTCGCGAGCGATGCTTCCGTGGGCGAAGACGCGCTGAACAGAAACGCAGACCTGGCCGGCGTGGTAGAAGCCACCCTTGCTGATCAGCGGAAGCACCTGGTCGAGGTCGGCGTCTGCGGCTACGACAACGGGCGCGGCGCCTCCGTGCTCCAATGCAGAACGAGTGCCGGGGGCAAGCTTGGAGCGCAACATCCAACCTACCCGAGCGCTGCCGATGAAGCTGAAGAAACCCACCCTTCGATCGGTGGCCAACGATCCGGCGACGTCCAAATCGGTGGTCAAGAGGCCCTGGCACCACTCCTCCGGGAGACCCGCCTCGCGGAGAATCCCGACGAAGCGCATCCCCGAAAGAGGTGTGGCTTCGGCCGGTTTGATGATGCATGGACACCCGGTTGCGACCGCGGGGCCGACTTGGTGCACAATCAGGTTAAGCGGATGGTTGAAGGCGCTGAAGGCGACTACGACGCCAATGGGTTCGTGGCGGGTGAACGCCAGGCGGCCCGTCGAGGCGGCATTGAGTCCCATCGGGATCTCTTCGCCGTGTTGAGTGCGCAGGAGTTCGACACACTCGTGCACGCCGTCGATCGCCCGGTCTACTTCGACAAGTGAGTCGACGAGTGGCTTTCCACCTTCCCGGGCGGCTTCGACGGCCAGCTCATCTCGTCGCTCCTGCATGATTACTGCGGCGCCCCGCAAGATGTCGGTGCGTTGCACCGCGCCGAGCCAGGCGTCCCTGTCGCGGAAGAGTCGGTAGGCCGTGTCCAGCGCCTTCTCCACCACTTGCGGTCCTCCACGCTCTACCGTGGCGATGAGGCTCCCATCGTAAGGTGCATGGACGTCGGCAAGTTCGGCGTCTGGGGTAGCGCCCGGGACCAGGAGTGGGAACGGATCAGGCATTCTCGTATCTCCAGTCGTTATGTTGGCGTTCCGCCCCGCGCCGGTCAGCCATCTCGTCATGCACAACGTCGCGCTTCGAGCGGCGTTCTACTAGTCGTCGTCCCGTGTCCGTCACGGAATGTCCATAACCCCGCCGTGGAGAGGTATGACCCTTGCACTCTTCTAGGAACGACGGTTTGTCCAAAGTTCTGATGAGGAGGTGAACAAGATGATCAAACACAGCGCATACGCAGCGTTACTCGCACTTTTCGTCTTCGGTTCAGCGGCTGTATCACTACAGGCACAGACCCAAAAAGAGGACGTCCCTGTCGCTCAAAGTGAACAGGGTTTTCCCCGACACGGCGCACCGGTCCAAGTCTACGTGACGAACGACAACTGGTTGGACCTGCGGATCTACGTTGTGGAGACCACCACCGCGGGGGCCCGTTGGCCCCTCGGCACAGTCACCGGGAAGAGCACGGCCGGCTTCGACATCCCCGACCACCTGGGAGCTGACCTGGGCAATCTGGTCCTGGTCGCAGAGTCCATCGGTTCTCGCCCTCAGCTGCGCACCGAACCTCTTCAGACGTGGCCGGGAGCGTTCGTGGACTGGAGCATCGGTGCCCACCTGGGCCTATCGTTCATAGCGATCTCGTAGACACCTAAAAGCCGGGGGTGAGCCCGTTGTGGGGGCTCGCTCCCGGCCCCGTCACTGATATCCCGCCAGCAGGGGCTACGACGACGCCCGGTCCGAATACACCCAATCGGGACGGCGCGACATGAGGGCCCGAAGGTCCATGCGGATCTCCTCGGACGTGGGACGGCCGACGAACCACCAGCCGTTGTAGACCTTGTAGATGGTTCGATCCCGATCCAGGATAAACGTATAAGGGATGTAGACCTCGCCGTGCACCTTGTCGGTTTTATCCGTCATCTGCAACTCGTGAAGCAGGCGGCGGTCCGGATCCATGAGAAACGGCCAGTCAGCCGCGAGCGCGGTACGGGTCTCGGTCGTGTTCATCCGGTCGTCAACGGACACCGTGATCATCCTGCAATAGCTGACACGGAACTCCGCTTGCAGCTCGTTCACATAGGTCGCCAACTGACGACGGTCTTTGCGTCAGTAGTATCCTCGGCTGAACATCAGGACCGTGGGGAAGCCCCGGATCAATTTGGACAACTGCTGCATCTGGTCGTCCTGATCAGGCAGCTCGAAGTCTGGAAACTGACTGCCAACCTCGAGGTCGGGATGCATGGGATAATCCACAGACTCCTCCTTTGCTAGTCTAACTTCTCGAGTTGGTGCTCGAAGAACCCGGTCCAGCTGTCGGGCAACGCAGTCACCGCGATGGCCTTCTGCAAGAGCGCGACGTTCCCCCTTTGGGTAGTGTACAGACTCGTGACGTCGGCGACAGACAACCCGTCCGGATGCTTCGACGACAGCTCGAACGCATCACCCGCCTGCACCTGCCCCTCTTCCACCACGCCCACGTAGAAGCCGGAGCGCTGACTCTGTAGAAACCGTTTCACTATATCGGTCCGGCCGAACCGGATGCTCAGCTTGAAGCACGGCATGCGTGGCTCGGTCACTACCACCCGGGCGGTTCCGACGGTGAACTCATCGCCGATATTGATCGACTGCTCGTCCATCCCGTCCACGGTGAAGTTTTCGCCGAAATGGCCCCAACCCAGCTCAACGTCGGGCAACTCCTGGCGCCAATACGTATAGTGCTGCGCGGAATATACGTACACCGCTTTGGTGGGCTCCCCATGGACGGAGAGGTCGGCTTGACGGTCGCCGTCCAGATTGTGTTCACGCAAGGCCACGGGGCCGTCCACCGGACTCTTGAAGATGCCCGTGGTGACGGTCTGATCCCCCCACTGGACGGTCTTGGGCAGACCCACGTTTACGGAGACCACCCTCCTCTGCTCTGGGTCACTCATGACGGGGTGTTCCCTCGGTCGTCTCTAGTTCTGCGAATGGACTGCAGTGTCATGATCGAGGGCATGATTTGTCCTCCCTTGGCGAAGAATTCTAAGGGGAATCCGGTTCCCGCAGGAGGGCCTACCCTCACTCATATCGTAACGCCACCATCGGATCGACTCTCGAGGCGCGGGCCGCCGGCACGTAACCGGCCCCGAACGCGACGACGCTCAGTACCACTGCCACGCTAACCATGATGAACGGATCATTGCCCTCGAGTCCAAACAGCAGGGACTCGGCGGCCCTACCCAGGAAGAAGGCCCCCACCAGCCCGACTGCACCGCCGATGGCCGTCATCTTGGCGACTTGTCGGAGCACCAGCCCACGAACCTGTCCGTTTCCGGCTCCCAGAGCGATGCGCAGGCCGATCTCCCGAGTGCGCTGCGCGACCGTGTACGCTAGGACACCGTACAATCCCACTGCGGCAAGAAGCGTGGCCAACACGGCGAACGCCGCCGACAACGTGCTGATGAGACGGTCGAGTATCACGTTTTCCTTCGCCTGCTGCACCAGCGTCGTGAGATCCTCCACCGGAAGGTTGGGATCGAGGCGCCTGATGAGGGCCCTGACCGCCGCCTGGGTCTGCGGCGAGTTGTGGGGCATGCCCCTTGAATGAGGCGTGCCCGTTCCCTTAGAGATGGGTTCACGTCGCATACCAATTTCAGGTCGCATACCAGAGGACCGCGAAAACGTGGCAAGTGGAACCTGCTAGAACGAACAGGTGCCAAATGAAGTGGTGGTACGGGAGGTGGCGGGCCCTATAGAACACCACACCCACGGTGTAGAAGAGCCCCCCAGCAACGAGCCATCGCAGCCCGGGCGGATCCATGCTGAGCACCAACGGTCGAATCACGATCACGACGGACCACCCCATGATCAGGTACAAGGCGGTGGACAGCCGGGGACGGCGAATCCCGGAAATCAGCTTGTCATACACTCCGACCGCGGCCGCGGCCCACACGATACCGAACAGGGTCCATCCCCATGCTCCGTCCAGGACACCCAGAGTGAAAGGGGTGTAGGTGCCGGCAATGAGAAGATAGATGGCGGCATGGTCGAGCCTGTGTAGGCGTTCCTTGAATCGCCCGTTCGGCACCGCGTGATACCAGGTGGACGACAGATAGAGCAGCACCATGCTCCCCCCGAAGACGCTGCTGCCCACCACATCGGCCACGCCCCCGCGGTTCACCGCGCCGACGATGAGAATCGGCGTCGCGGCCAGCGCCAAGAGGAAGCCAACGCCATGGCTGAGACTGTTTGCGAGCTCTTCCCCAGGTCTCGCCGGTCGGCCCGTCACCAGCTCGAGCTCCGCAGCCTGCTAGGCGCCATGCTTCGCGACTAATCTTCGCACTGTCGTCATGTTGCGCATCGTCGTCGGCACGTCCCCCGTGGCCTTCTGTAACCCCGTACCAAACAGGGGCGAGTCCGTGACCTTCCCCTGAATATGCCAATAGATCTCACGGCCCGAAAAGCTGAAATGGTCCATGTCAGATTCGAGGTCGGAAAATCGCGACCGCAAGTCGTCGTCAGGAGCCGCCGATAGGAAGGCCACGTACAGGGACAAAGCTGATCCTCCTCCCTGCCCGGACCGGGAAGGTTCGAAAGCCGCGATCGCCTTGAGCTCCGCTGGAGACCGTATGAACGTCGCCACGTCGTAGCCCAAACTTCGGGCGAGATGACGCTCGATCTCCCGAGCGAACGAACTGAAGCCTACCGCGTCAGATCAAAGAGACGGCTGTACTTGATCACGAGCTGCCGCTGCCGGGGGCCGGCTACGATCCCGGTCCGCGCAAACTCACCCAGATGCTCCGTGTCGTTGTACACGATGAACAGACCGGTCCCCGCCGTGTCGAGCCACCCGAGTCGTATGTTGGTGCCGAGGTTCTCCGTGTCGTCGCTGTATTGAACGTTCGCCTGAAGGTACAGGCGCGGCGTAAAGGAGTACGACCCAGCGAGCCTGTAGAGAGCCGTAGTGAAGCTGCCCTCGTCGAGGCGCACATCGAAGTAGTTGGCACTCACTGACAGGGCGAAGCGATCCTGGAACCGATAATTCACTGTCGCGTTGGGCCCGAAGCGGGTCCCAGAGAAGAAGCCACCCCACTCCCATCCACCCGAGATCGACAGCGGCGCACCGCGGTTGGTATTCGCTCGGAACTGCATGTCGATGTTGTTGTAGCTCCCGGCAGGGATCACGATACCCTCGCGAATCTCGAAGGGTTGCTCGAGCCCCTCGCCGGTGAAGTTGAGGCCGGGAAGTTGGAAGAACGCGCCGTTCTCGAACGCGAAGTGATTGTCTACGTGAACCAGGTAGGACTCACTGAAGCCCCCGAGCGACCAGAACTGATTCCAGCTGATGTGGGGGCGGAATTCTCGGAACCAGGATATGCCGTCCGTCCGAAGGTGCCGCAGTATCCGCGTGTTTACCTGTCGATACGCGCTCCGATTCAGGAACCCGACCTCCGGATTGAACGTGTCCCCGATCTGCCGATAGCCACCAGAGATCTGCCAGTCCCGCGTCACATAGTTCGAACCAGCGTTGAACCCGTACTCACCATTGTTGAACCCGGTCCGCGTATCGGCCTCACCGCTGGGTACGGGGGTCGTAGTCAGCCCCATCCAGCCGTCGAAGGTCAGTGCCTGGCCGACCCCGAGTCGGCCATCCAGGCCGTAGGTCATGTTGTAGTCGTCGGTGGTGGTCGTGTTTAGACGCGACACGAGGATCCCGCCAAACTGAGTGCGATTGTCGAACTCCTGAAACAGCCGAATGACCCCGAAGTTGTTCGTCGGAGCGATCTGTTCGGGCGGCCCGTACAGGCTGAGCTTGCTGAGATCGTCCGTTTGGATGTTCAGCACGCCTATCTGTAAGCCTCCGACCTTACCAGTGAGTCTGGCCCCAGCCTGAATGGGGACCTCGCTCCCCGACGCAAGTCCAATACGGCGGCTGAAAAAGAGCTCGGCCGAGCGGCCCGACCCCACCGAGAACGTCCCGGCGTTCTCCAGAAAGAACGCCCTCTTCTCAGGAAAGAAGAGAGAGAAACGGGTGAGGTTCACCTGCTGATCGTCCACTTCGACCTGCGCGAAATCGGTGTTCACCGTCAGATCGAGCGTGAGGCTCTGGTTGATGCCCACCTTAGCGTCGCCACCTATCCGTTGGCCAAAATCAGCATCCGGGGCGGCAACTGTGTAGTCCTTGAACGCATCACCGAGCACGTACGGACTTACCGTCACGATGCGCTTGGCGGGCGCCTGGAGGTCGAGCGTCCCTGCCATCGAAACGCGGTAGAGGTTGAACTGGCGCGGGATCGGCGCCCACACCGACTGCTCACTTCTCCGCCGAATGTTCCTCTCGAAGTTAATGCCCCATTTCTGTTCACCGCCCTGACCGTACCGGAGCGTCGAAAAGGGGATTCGCATCTCGGCGTACCAACCACGCTCGTCGGTGGACGTGGCCACCTCCCAGCTCCCGTCCCAGTTCAGGTTGAAGCCACCACCGGAGCCTCTCTGCTGACGCGCACCACCACCGCCACCACCACCGCCCTGACCCTCGTTGGAGACCTGCCCGTCGTACTCGATGCCCGCCGGGGTGGTGCCGAAGACGAAGCCGTTTTGACGATCGAGGTACGTGTCGATCACCATCACGAATGCGTCGGAGTCGTTCACCGACGCGTCACGGAGCGTTTGCCCCACCACCAAGGACGAGGGGTCGGAGTCGAACATCCACGCTCCGACGTACATCGCCTCGTCGTCATAGACGACGCGCACCTCGGTGCGCTCAGAAACGGACCTGCCCTCCATGGGTTCGCGCTGAACGAAGCCCGCCAGTACGTCGGCATCAGCCCAGGCGCGGTCATCCAGCCGGCCGTCGATGGTCGGCGCGAGGGCAACCTGTACGCCGATCGCCTGGGGCCCCTGTTGGGCGTCTAGAGTGGCCCCGATCGAAAGGATGGCAATAGGCACAATCCAACGTACTGCTGGCATAAAATCTCACGATTTGTTTGGCGAAATCAGGCTCGCGAGCGCGGCGGGAGACGAGTCGGCCAGCGACTGGCCTGTCGTCTTTCGCTCTCGAAGCGAGAGTCTAGTCTGCCTGGTATACTCCAGCCAGACAAGAGGCTAGGACCGCCTCACCACGCGGCGACAGATACCCCACCTTCAGGCTCTCGGTTAGGCCAAGGCCCTTCAACTTGCGCACATTGGCCTTGAACGCGGACCTGAACTAAGCGCCAGTCGGCCAGACTCCAACACCTGCACGACGTCCGGGTGCCACGAGAAGGGCGCATCCGGACCCTCGAAAAAGCGGGCCCAGCCTCGTTCGATCGCGTCACGCCCTCGCAGCGGATCGTTACCGTTGAAGAAGACCGCCTCAGGAGACACAAAGGAGAGGAAAGCATCCAGATCACGGTCCGCCATGGTCTTCGCGAACGCGATCTCGCGGGCCTCTACCTCGGCCGCGGATCCGTCCACCTGCCCTTGCACGGCGAAGGAGGACAGGCTCATGCCGCCCATGACCAAGCACGCTACGCGCTGCATACCGCCATCCGGCCAAAGACCACTCACTCGTCTCCTCCCCGACAGTCCCGCACCCTATTCGCTCGCGGACAGTCGCTTAGCCTAGATCTTGACCAGCGAGGTGAGAACGAGTTCGAACACGAGGACCGCATCCCCCGGGATTTTCCCTCTCCCTCCCGATCCGTACCCCAGACTGGAGGGCATTACGATTGTTCTCGTTCCTCCAAGCTTCATGCCGATGACGCCCTCGATGAATCCATCAATCATAGCGGTCTCACCGAGCGTGATTTGGAGCTGACCGCTATCGAACTCGTTGGCCTTCGCCAACCACCCTGTGTAGGACACCGTGACGACGTCTCTCATTGCGGCGGCCTCTCCGGTCCCCTCAACGTCGTCCCGATAAAACAGCCCGCTCGCTGTCTCGGTCATGCTGTCGAGGTCGATCTCGAGCGATTCCGCAAACTCCACATCCCTGGGATTGGGGCCGAACAGGTTTGGCCCCGGGTCGACCGGATCGTCGCCGCAAGCGACGAGCGCCAGGGTCACCGCAAGCGCCACCACTCCAAACGTCCTTCTCGAACTTTTCTTGGTCATATGAACTCGCGCTCTAGTCGATTATTTGTGTTGACCTGTTAAGGGATAGCCAGGGCAAAAAGTTTCTTGATGAAACGCGCGGCCCGAAAAGCCTACCGCGTCCCACGCTACAGCGCGGGATTGGCCTCCGCGCCCTAGTTCGAGCGCAGTGCCTGAATCGCATCCACCGTGAGCTTCGTCCGGAACTCGATGAGCTTCCGTCCGAGTGCCTGCGTCTCAGAGAGCGGCTCTAGACTGATGCCATTGATCGACGCCCGTCCGGCCTTCACGCGCTGATCAAAACGGATCGACGTCGGATCGATCACCGACATGATCGACGTGATGGAAAGCTCTTCATGGATTCCGTCGGAGCCTGAGCTCGCGCTGTATTCCATCTCCTCGGGTATTCCCAACGTTTCCTGGATGTACTGACGGACCTTGTCATGGTTGTAGAATTCCGGAACATGATGGAAACGCGTCGGAGTCCCGTTGTATTTAGCGGTCAGCGCATCTGCCGCCGCCTGCATCCCACGTCGGTTGCCGCCGCTATCTCCGAGGAAGTAGACCTCGGTAAAACCCATTCCTCTTAGACCGTCGCCCATGTCGGTCAACCACGCGATGTACGTTTCTTGGGAGACCCTCGGTCCCGTACTACCGATCGACACTGGACCACTCGGATTGCCTGGCTCGAGCGTGACCAGAGGTGCGATCAGCGTTTGGCCGAGTGCCTGCGCGACCGATGGGCCCATGAGCTGATTCGAGTAGTTGTGCTTGCCAGACGCCAGGTGAGGTCCATTGGACTCTACGCCGCCGGTCATGATCAGCGCGGTCGTATTGCCGGCCTTGATGGCATCGCGGACTTCCATCCAGGTGAGCTCTTCCAACCACAAGCTGGTAACCGCGTCGATCGGTCGCGGTGCATTCATCTCGGCTCGCCGCGCGGCCTGCTGCTCAGGAGTCAGTTGCCGGCGTCGGCGCTGGTCACCGGGTTGTTGTGCCGCCGCGGTTGCTGCGAACACGCACATCGAAACCAAGACCATCAACTTCGTTTTCATGGAACTCCCTCGGTGGCGGGGCGGTGACTTCCTTTCGGAATCACGATGTTCATATCGGCTCCGGACGAGATAGCTTTGCCGACACAGCCCGGTTTGCACAAGGCCAGTCGTGTGGCGGCGAGCGAAGACAGTCGCTCTCAGCCGCCAAGTTGGAGCTGGCCCGCACCGAGAGAAGCGGCTATGAGCGTGCCCGTCACGCGTAGTGACAATCGAGACGTCACCTCCCAAGCCAACCCAGCGGACGCCCCGGTGCCGAGACCGGACCTACGTATCTCGGCTGCCTAGCGACCGCCCCCTCTTCGAATGCCCGGCATCCGCCCGTTCAGCCCGGGTTGCCAGGGGTCGCCGACTCCGGCTCCTTCACAGAAGTCCCCGGTGTCGAGGAAGTGCGTATGCAGGCACTCCAACGTCGAGCCCAGGCTCTGTAGCAGCTCCACGGTCTCCGGGAAGGCCACGCGGGTGAAGAAACCGCCGCGCCCCCCGCGGGCCATGTCCGCCGTAGACTGTCCGAGACGTGTGATCACCGTCACGTCCGCGCCCTGGGACACCAGATACTCGATCATCTCGTTGTCCCCGCGAGAGGCCGCGTAGTGGACCGGCGTGTAGAGCCACGAGTCGAGCAGGTTTACGTCGGCGCCGAGCTCTTCTATCAGGTACCGGACCGCGGGCATGAACTGGTTGGGTGTGCTACGAACGCTGAAAGCTCCGAGCCCCAGGTATCCCCCACCTGCCGCGGCATGGAGGGGGTAGGCGTTCTCCACACCCTCCGGGATGGACGGCAACCCGGAGTCTTCCTGCTGCCGGCCGTCCTGCTGCCGGCGCTCCCGCATCCCAATAGAGGGCCAGCGCGTCGGGATGTTCGGATCGGCGCCGTAGGAGGTGAGCAAGCGCATCGCTCCCAGGTCCTGGGCGAAGGCGGCCCGCCAGAACGGCGTCGCACCGGTGAGGTCGATCCCCATCTTCGTGAGGCCGAACTCCCAGTACCACAAATGCGTGTTGAGGCGCAGGTCGGGATCGGCTCCCGCCTCCAGGAGCGCCCTCATCACGTCCAGATACTCCGCCCGCTGATCGTCGTGCGCGCGGGGCTGCGGATAGTTTGACTTCGGAGCCCAGTGGGTCTGGAGCGCGGCGAACAGCGGTGTCGCCCCATCGGTGGAAGCCGCCACATTGGGATCCGCGCCACGCGACACCAACACCATCGCCAGGTCGAACTGACCGTTCAACGTAGCTATGAGAAGCGCGGTGGTATTGTCGGCGCTGACCTGATCGATGTCGGCGCCTCCGTCGAGCAGGGCGATCGCCGATTCCAGGTGACCCTCACGAGCCGCGTGCAGCAGTGCGGACATGCCGCCGGTCTTCCCGACGAGCACCTCACGGTATGGGGGACGCACGACCTCCGGTCCCCCCGGATAGTCGGCCCGGACCCGCCCGAGTGACTCTCCGTCGACCTCTCCCGGATCATAGCCGGACATGACGAAGTCACGCTGCGCCAGGATAGCCGCCTGAACCTGCTCCGGGCTGGGCTCCCAACTCCGTCCCTCCACTTCTGCTTCACGAGCCTCGGCGATCGCCTCGGAAAAGCGACGGCTAGCTTCCCGATCGACGGCGAGGTTCCGGAGCACGTCGACCGTCACGGTGCGTGTGGCAGGGTTGGCGCCGTGCTCGAGTAGCACGGCGACCACCTCCGCGCGACCATACACGGCGGCGAACATCAGCGGGGTCTGGCCCGACGAGGACTCGAGCGCATCCACCTTCGCGCCGCTCCTCAGGAGCGCGCTGACGGCATCCGCCCCGTCGAACGCGGCGGCCGCGAGGTGGAGCGGGGTGACGCCACTGCCCGTCGTGGTCACCCCAGGATCAGCACCCGCGTCGAGGAGTGCATTCGCGATCGAGCCGTGACCGCTGCGGCTCGCCAAATGGAGCGGCGTGTAACCACCGACCCGGGTCCTTGCTTCCACGGCCGCGCCCGCGGCCAGGAGCAGATCTGCGACCGCGGCGTGTCCGCCTTCCGCTGCCCAATGCAGTCCGGTCATGCCGTCGCCCTGCGCCGTATTCACGTAGGCGCCTTCGGCCAACAGTGACCGAACGGCCTCAACGTCGCCGTTCCTCGCCGCGTCGATGAGCGGTGCGTCCGTCGGAAGCGCCGCGGCAGCGAGCAGCGCTGCCAAGCCGAAGGCGACAAATGCCTTCACAGTGTTCATGCGCCCCTGCCTCCACTGGAAGACACGCCGCGTGGGAAACTCAGATCGAAGGCCTCCGTACTGTCGCCGAAGCTGTCCAAGTCGTGCCCAATGCCCTGCATCAGCGTCACGAAGACGTTCGCCATCGGCGTGCCCCGGGGGGCTCTCAGGTGCAGACCACCCTCGAGGGCTCCATTCGCGTGACCCATCAGAAGGAGGGGGCAACGGCGGTGGTTGTGGAGGTTCGGATCGCCCATGGGGGAGCCGAAGACGATCGCGCTCTTGTCCAGCAGAGAGGCCTCACCATCCATCGTGTCACGCAGCTTGGCGAGGAAGTAGGCGAGCTGGCTCCCGCGGTACGTGTTGATCTTGTTGAAGTCCAAGACGTCCGCAGGGATGTTGCCGTGGTGTGACGCCCCGTGCACGCCTTTGTTCGTGCCGCTCTCCGGATGGCTCCTGTTCGACTGATCGAACCCCATCTTGAAGGTGATTACACGTGTCAGATCGGATTGCAACGCGAGCACCTGGAGGTCGAACATCAGCTTCATATGTTCTTCCCAGTCGTCGGGAACACCGGAAGGCGCCTCGGGCATCTCCCTTTCCTCACCACTCGCGTTGCGCGCTTCAACGAGCTCGATTCGGCGCTCGATCTCTCGCATATGCGCCACGTACTCGTCCAGGACCACGCGATCGCTAGCTCCGATCTCCCGTCTCAGCCGCGCTACTTCGGTCGCGACCCAGTCGATCATGCTCCGGTCCGTCTGTCGTCGAGCTGCCCGGTCCTCGGATGTGTCTCCGGCCCCGAAGAGCCGCTCAAAGACCACCCGCGGCTCTCTGATGGCAGGGAGCGGCTGGTTGGGTGAAGCCCATGAGAGCGAGGTCGTGTACGCGCAATGATAGTTATAGGCGCAGCCGCCCCCACGGTCGATGCCCTCGATGCAGAGCTCCAACGAAGGCAGCGCAGTGTCCCTTCCAAAGCGTTTGGCATGCAGCTGATCGAGCGAGGTCCCTAAAAAGAAATCAGAACCCTGCGTCTGCTTGGGATGGGACTGCGTCAGGAACACGCCCGTCGAGCGGTCGTGGTCGCCACCGATCTCCTCGGGCCGGTAGGCCTCCGCCATGCGGCAGTCCGTGTCGCTCACGATGGTCAGGTAGTCCTTGAAGTCCGCCAGCGGCGCCAGCTGACTGTTCGGCGCGAAGTCGAAGTCCCGACCGACCTGAGCAGGAGCGAACAGGGCCTGAGTGTCTCCCCAATCGTTCGAGCCGGCGGAGCCCATGGACTCCTCGATGCACACCAGGCGCGTCGAGGCGGCCTGCTGTGTCGGGTCGCGCCAGGGTCGCCCGGCGGGCACCATCGCGTCCAGGAACGGCAACGCAATCGCGGCGCCCGCGCCGCGGATGAACGTTCTGCGGGGAAGGTGTTTCCCGGTGATGAACTCCATGGTCCTACCTCTCTTGCTGGGGATCAGCCTCTGTCACAACTCGAGCTCGTATCATCTGGAACGGGTCGCTCCGCACGACCGCCAAAATGAACGAGGACATCCGATAATCGTTTGCCTCGGCCTCCCGATTGATCGCCCGGATGGCCGGTTGGTCGTAGTACTCGACACGCCTACCCATTGAGTAGGAGAGCAGATTCGCCGTAAAAGTTCTCACCAACGGGATCGGTCGCTTCAAGAGCACCTCCGTGAGCTCGCTCGGAGAGCTCACATCGCTGCCGTCATAGAACGTGCCGCGCGTGTCGAGCGGCACGCCGTTCTCCCGGAACCGAAACCTGCCCGTTACGTCATAGCTGTCGAGCGCCAGACCGATGGGGTCCATGAAGCGGTGACACGAGTTGCACGTCGGGGCGGCCCGGTGTTTCTCCATGCGCTGGCGCGTCGTCAGAGGCCGACCGTCCGAAAAGCCCTCGGTTTCCTCGAGCGCCGGTATGTCAGGCGGGGGGGGCGGCGGCGGCGTGCCCATCAGCACTTCCATCACCCACTTCCCCCGGAGCACGGGCGACGTCCGCGCCGACATCGACGTGAGCAGCAGGAAGCTCCCGTGGCTCAGCACGCCCCTACGTGTATCGGGCGGGTACTGGACGCGCCGGAACTCGCTACCCGACACACCTGCGATTCCATAGTGACGGGCCAACCGGTCGTTGATGAACGTGTAGTCCGCCGTGTACAACTCGAACAGGCTCCGGTCCTCCCGCACGAGGTGCTCGAAAAGCAACTCCGTTTCCCGCACCATGTCGGCGCTGAGTTGACTATTGAAGTCCGGATAAAGGAATGGCTCGGGTTGGTTCTTCTCGGCGTCCTGTAGTCGCAGCCACTGGGCAGCGAAGCGTGTAGCCAGCGTCGATGCACGCTCGTCCTCGAGCATGCGGTCCACTTGTCGCTCCAAGACTCCCGGCTCCGACAACCGGCCCTCGGCCGCAATGCTCAGGAGTTCTTCGTCCGGCCCCGCGGCCCACAGGAAGAACGACAGGCGGGTCGCGAGCTCGATATCGCTCAGTCGGTAGCTCTCCCCGGGTTGCAGGCCGGAAGGCTCGCGCTCGAGTCGGAAGATGAACGATGGGCTCACCAAAATCGCCTGGATTCCCGTTCGCACGCCGACCTCGAAGCCCTGCTCTGCGGCAGTGGACTCGTAGAAGGCAATCGGGCCGGCGAGATCTTCAGGGGTGACGGGTCGCCGGTACGCCTCTCCGGCCAGTCGCGAGAGGATGGACTCCGCGCAGGCGAGCTCCTCGGCTGCGTCTGCTGAATCCGGGTAGCAGATGAAGATCTCTGCACGACTCGGCGTTTCGGAGACGCCGGCGGCGACGCGCGGGCCTGTGATCATGAACTCGCTCAGGTGCGGCAACGCCGTGATACCGTAGGTCGCCCAGGACTGCGAGTCCTCTCCGCCGACCATGGACCAGTTGAACGGGCTAAAGCGATCGTCGTAGGGGCCGTCGATCTTTCGGACAAAAGCCGCAGAAATTTGGTGCTGACCGGCACGGACAAATATGGGCTCGGTCCTGATGGGCACGCTGGAGCCTCCGCCGTGCACCAGGGCCAGGAGCGCCACACCCTCCCCGTCGATGGCGAAATCGACGTCCTCGAACCCGGTTCCGTTGCCTAAGAGGGTCTCCACCTCGAAGACGTACTCGCCGTCCGAGGGAAAGTTGTGCGTCACGACAATCCCACCTCGGGTTCCGAAGGGCGTACCCTCGATGTGGTCCCACGCGTGTTGCGAGACTTCGATGGGGTTCGTGTACTTGCTCGAGGCCGACAGTGCCCCCGGGTTGCCCATGGCCATCCGGCTGATCTCTGTCGCGGCCCTCATGTACCCCTCCATCAACGTGACGGAGAGTCCCTGAGCATCCGACATGTTGTCGAAACTGCCCAGATACGTGTCGGCCGGGAGCCAGCGCCCGGCGTCAACCTCCAGCGCGAGGAGGTCATGGACCATCCTGGAGTACTCGGTTCGGTTGAGCCTCTGGAACCTGCGAGAGCCCGGATTCGGATCGGCGCTCGCCGCCGCGTCCATCGTACCCTCCAGACTCTCGACCAGCGCCAGCAGAGTATCTGGACTCGGCCGGGGCGCCCCAGGAGGCGGCATCATCCCGGCCCGTAGCTTCACGATCATCTTTTCGGCCTTCTCCGGCCACTCGGCTGCGCGCTCGACCGCGAAATCCTGTAGCGTCTGGTTTCCAGTCCTCATGACATCGTTGTGGCACACCACGCAGTACTGGCCAACAACATCGGTCAGGTCATCGGTGGAGATGTCCAGTCCTGAACCCGCTGGAGCCTCGCGTCCGCGCCCCCTAGCCGCGGCGGCACGAACCACCACCTCTCGATCGGAGAAGCCCTCCAAATAGCCCTCCACCGCTCCGGCCAAGATTTGGGACGGGGACGTGCTTGGCGCTTCCGGGGTGGCCGACGACGCGACCGCTCCCTCTTGGCTCGGCGTGGAGTCAAGGTCCCCGATGCGACCCGCGAGAAGGAGCAGGGCGACGACGACAGCGGCGCTGAACTTCTTCATTCTTCCATGTCCTTCCGTTACGTGCTGAGGCCCGCGTACTTCCTCGACCGGTGACCATCCCACTACTTCTCTTGTGACCACTCTCGGACCGCCGCAGGGTCACTTTCTCTTCCTGACCGGCCACACATCCATCATTAAGAGGCGTTCGTGCTTATATGATGCCACCTAGGCGCCCGTTCTGCCAGCGGGGGCCGGAACTCCTCGAGCTACTACCATTCGCGGCCTGCTCTGCGATCCGGCTCAGCTGATCTGGGTGACTCCCGCCTGCGCGAGCACGATCAGCATCACGCGCTGGACGCCGGTGGGACCGTCTACGTTTCGGAACCACTCGCCGAGCGAGTGAGCACCGGAGCCCTGCCCACCACCGCCGATCGTGATCGCGGGGATACCCATGGAGATCGGGATGTTCGAGTCGGTCGACGAACGCCTGAAGGTGGGCTCCAGACCGAAGACACGCGTCACTGCGGCCGCCTGTTGCACATACGGGTCGCCCTCGGCGAGCTCACCCGAGGGTCTGTCTCCGATCAAATCGACATCGACCGTCAGCGGCTCACCGCGTGTCCGTAGGTCGTTCTCCTCCGCGAGCGCTCGCTGGATCGCACCCTGCAGGATCGCGTCGATTGCCACCAGCGTCCCGACACCCTCAGAGCGCATGTCGATTTCCATCCAAGACTCGAAGGGAACCGAGTTGACCGATGTCCCGCCACCGAGTCGGCCGACATTATAACTGGTCCGGAACGGCGCAGTGCGCGTATATGGGTCCGCTCCGTTTTGGAAGTACGCGATCGCTTGACCCATGGCGTGCGCCGGGTTCGCGAGGCCAAAAGCACCCCACGAGTGGCCGCCAGGCCCCCTGAACGTCACCCGATAGCGGTGTGATCCGAGTCCCATGTGCGTGATGCCTGTCGAGCCGGTGCCGTCGACGGAGATGAAGTGGTCGATGCGGGGTCCACCCTCACGGAAGAGGTGTTTCACCCCCCGCAAGTCACCGATTCCCTCCTCGCCGACATTGCCGATGAAGAGCACGTCGGCCTCGGTCTGGACGTTCCCGTCGTTCATGGCGCGCAGCACCGCGAGCACGGTCGCGAGACCGCGCGTGTCGTCCGCGATGCCGGGCGCGAACAGTGTGTCGCCACTCGCCCGGATGGAGACGTCGGTCTCGGGGGGGAACACCGTGTCCAGGTGTCCAGCGATCGCCAGCACCTGACCTGAACCAGAGCCACGCCGCACGCCGATGACGTTGCCGACATCGTCCACCCAGGCGCTGTCCACCCCGATCTCCCGCATCATGTCGAGGAATGCTCGCCCGCGCTCGCCCTCCATGAACGGAGGGGCAGGGATTTGGGTCAGCGCCATGAGGTCGGCCATGGTCTGGTCGTCGGTCTCTTCGATGTGCTCGAGCGCGGACTGGACGGCAGGATGGCTCATGAGCGCACGGATTTGTGCGTCGTACTCCGCTTGCGTTTGAGCTGCGAGCGGAATCGGCAGAATCGCGCCCATGGCAAGCACGGTGACGATCAATGGGAGCCAGGACGCAACGAGCGGAAGCCAAGACACACGGGCACAAAAGATCTCGCGGATGCTGAATCCTGCCAGTCGAGACAATGTCATGACAAGTCGGGGGTTCGGGGATCACGCTGACCACGCTACTAGAACGCTGTCCATACCCCGGGAAACAATCCGTTGTTCGGCCCGGCCAAGGCTCGTGATACCCACACACCTCCCCTGTCTTCCCTTGCCGGCCACTGGGACGGCGGGTACGACTTCGCCCGTCACCCGTCGAGGGGGCGTTACAAACGAGTTCCAGGGAGGTGTCTTGTGAGACGTGTTCTGCTTGCGGCCGTAGTGCTCGGCCTGACCGTGACCCCGGCGTTCGCGCAGACCGTTCCAGAACTTCCGTTCGAGTCGGTGCCGAACCCACTGACACTGCCCAACGACATCCACTTCGGTGAGATCGCCGGTATAGCGGTCAATTCGAGGGGCCATGTCTTCGTGTTCTCGCGCGGCAACTCGACCGGGCCGTCCTACATGGCCACCGCCTCCCAGCTCCTCGAGTTCGACGCCAACGGGACGTTCGTCCGCGAGATCGGCAAGAACCTGAATGCGTGGTCCTACGCGCACGCCGTTCGCATCGATCCCCAAGACAACATCTGGGTCGTCGACAAAGGATCCAACATGATCCTCAGGTTCACGCCCGAGGGTCACGTGGATTGGGTCTTCGGCCGCAAGGGCGAGGCCTCGCACCTCATCGTGCCACCCGACTACCAGACCGTGATGGCCAGACTGCTCCTGCGCGCCGGCGTAGACATGGACATCCCCGAGAGTAACAACCCGCGCTGGCCGCTGCCGGTGCACCGGGACAACGTCTTCAACCAGCCCACCGACGTAGCTTGGGACTCGAACGGCAACTCGTATTTCACCGATGGCTACATCAACTCTAGGGTTGGCAAGGCCAACGCGCGCGGCGAATGGGTAACCAGCTGGGGATCGCTCGGCACCGGTCCCGGCGAGTTCGACACGCCGCACGGCATCGCGGTCTCTCCTCAGGACGAAATCTACGTGGCGGACCGCGGCAACCGCCGGATTCAGGTGTTCGATCCCGACGGTACGTACCTGCGCCAATTCACGATCGACGTTCCGGTGGATATGTCGCGGGGCAAGATCGTCTACGGGCGGGAAAATCCGAACGGAACGACCGGCTCCCAGTCACCGGGAGCTCCCGACGCCCTGTGCATGACGCCGGGACCCAACCCCGCGCTCTTCGTCGGCGATCTGTACCCGAGCCGCATCTATAAGGTGTCCCTCGAGGGCCAGGTGCTCGGCGTCTACGGGCAGCCCGAACGTAACCTCGGCGAGTTCGGCTGGATCCATGCCATCGCATGCCCATCCGAGGACGAGATCTGGGTGGGCGAGCTCATCAACTGGCGCGTGCAAAAGCTCGTCACCAGGGGCACGAGGTAGGAGTACGCCGCGGGCTCTCCATCTAGCCGCCACCATGGAGGTCCAAGACCGCGCGCCCATCAGCGATGACGAGCTCCGTGCCATACTCGGCGGAGAGCTCGCGGAGGCGGACTAGAATCGAGTCTGCGCGCTCGCCGGTCGCGACTTGCGCGAGCCCTCGACGGGTCAGAAAAGCGAGGTCGTCGAGGTCGGGCCGGTACGCCTCACCCTCGTCAAGCTCGAGGGGCACGAACTCGATGCGCACGACGGCCCCATTGCGGATCGTCATCTCGGCCAACAACCCATCCCATGGTCGGTACTCGTCGTAGGCCCCGATTCCGGGTTGGAGCCCTTGGTACGCCAAGCCACCGAGCTGCCGGATCAGCGTCTTCCCTTTGTAGATCTCTATGCCGTCGAAGGCGCGATGCCCGTGACCGACGTACATCGAGGCACCCGCGTCGATGACAGCGTGTGCGAAGTCCGTCTGCCATCCGGCAACGTCGTCGACCCGGACGTGTCCGTCCGCTGTCGCCTCGCCCGCCACAATCGAGTCGAACTCGTCCACGTCGATCTGGAAATGCTGATAATAGATGACGAAGTCCGCGCGGGCCGCAGCCTCCCGAACCGCCTCGATATTACGATCCCAGTCGTCCTGGCGCCCGGTCCAGACCCCATTCACCGCGTGGCCAATCGCATCTCGTTCGTCATGGCTCGTCGTCGCTGCCACCAGACCGATCGTCACGCCGTCCACCTCCAGGTAGGCAGGGGCCGTGGCCGCGACGATGTCGGGTCCGGCTCCGGCGTACGTAACGCCATTCGCGTCCGCGGCCGCTCGCGTGGCGGCCACACCGCAGTCGCCCAGGTCCCACGCGTGGTTGTTGGAGATCGACATCAGGTTAAAGCCCAACGACGCGAGGAAGTCCATCACCGCCGCATCGACGGCGTGCGGTCCCCCCGAGTTCCCTCGACGCTGCTCGCGCGTAAGTCGCGGTTCTCCGAGAAAGACCACGTAATCGTCGGGCACGCCACACGCGTCGGCCTCCGATTTCACCGCCATCTCGAAGTTGGTGAACGCGACATCGGCACTTCGAAGGATCGGTCTTAGTGAGCCGAACGGGTCTTCCCAGGACAATCTCGGGTCCATCTTGATTAACGCCTGGCCGGCAACCACCAGAGCAATGTCAGCTTCGGGGGGGGCCTGGCCACAACCCGCGTTCAGGGCCGCCATGATCGCGAACAGACCAAGCTGCTGTCGACAACTCGTTTTCATCGATCCGCTCCAAAACAGTGGTCGGGGGTGACCGCCACGAGGAAAACTCACCGCTCCGCCCACCAATGTAAGCTCAAGGGATCCTCAAGCTCCCTCGCCGGTTACGTCAACCCGTGGAGATCGGCGAATAGAACCAGATCCGATTGGTACAGACCTCATGTGGCTTTGCAGTGCCGAGGTACGACTACGTGGAGGACCGCTCCACACTCGACAAGTGGACCGACAATAAGGGCGAGGACGGGATCGAGGCCTTCTGGCGTGAGCGCAATCAGACGAGCCTCGACCGTTTTTCGACGAACGTGCTCTAACGGCCCCCCAGTCCGAGTGCGTTCAACCCTCCCGTAGCCTTCCAGGCGTCGTATCGGAGGCGCAACGTCCCGACGGGGCTCGCGTTCTCATCGGCTCCGGTGTTCTCATCGTCGACATCGATGAAGAGCGAGTAGTCCCCACCGCTGTGCGAGCCACCCGTCGGATCTTCGCGCTTGGCGGCGGCAATGTATGCCACGTGGGCCGTGCGGTGCGCGCAGCGCATGTCTGTCTCGGGGACTGGATCCGTCCGGCAGGAGCACCGGCTGTCGCCACCGGCTTCATCCGCGGCCTCCATCGCAGCCATCACCCGGTCGACGACGGCTCCGTCATCGGCGAGGAAAGCATCGACGGCGTCGAGTACCACATCGTCCGACTCGAGAATGTTTCCTTGTACCGCGAAGAAAATCCCCTCACCCCGGACCTCGCCCTGGATGGCGAGCGCTGCGTACCCATTCCCCTGCCCCGAAAATCCGGCCATGCGCCCCCGAAGGTCTACGATTCCGAACTGGCGTCTCTGGAAGTCCGGGTCTTCGGAAAGCATCCGGAGGATCTCGTCAGGGTCGGTGCCCCGCTGGAGTTCCTCGAAGATCAGAGTCTGGTTGGCATGCGTACCGTCCACGCCGGCTTGCGCCGCCGCGACTCCGATGCCCGGAACGACGACGGCCTGGATACGCATCAGACCGCCCCGAGTCCGTAGCCCCTCCGCAGTCACGCAGGTGGCCGAGGCAATCACCACGAGGCCGGTTCGCGTGTCGACGGCGATGATCGACCAGGTAGCAGAAAGCGGAGTCGCCATGAGCAGCGCCGCAGCGACGGTGAGCATGAGAAGGGGCGAGTTCCTTCGCTTTAGTCGACGCATATTTTTCCTGACGATCGGGTCCGCTTCGAACCAACACGGACAGGCGGCGTTGGCATCGCTACACACCATGACGATCGGAGCGATTCTACGCCAGACCGAGGCGCACTCTCGAACGAGAGCGGTTGGGTTCTAATTGCTGGGCCTGAAGTCAGCGGCACGCCACAGCGGATCGCTCTCATAATAGTGCCCATTGGTCATCACCGCCGACACGGTTCTGATATGACTGATATCCACCAGCGGGTTTTTCTCCAAGATGGCGATATCAGCCTCCTTGCCGATCTCGAGTGTTCCCGTTTCGGCCTCCATGCCCATCGCCCTGGCAGGGATGATGGTTGCGGTTCGAATGGCCTCCAGGGGGGTCAACCCGGCCAGCTCATGATAGGATTCGATTTCCAGATAGAGACTGTGGACGGGTACGACGTTGTCTGTCCCGGCCACAATGGGGACTCCGGCCCTAAAGAAGGCGCCGAGGATTTCCATGGCTTTCTTTACGTCTTCCTCTACTTCCTCTGCACGAGACGGACTCACACCGCCC